>ERZ1034998.1864-NODE-1864-length-12065-cov-4.144130_pt1 | contig 12065 bp, 8 predicted proteins | sample MGYA00520621_ERZ1034998 | MGnify/ENA primary metagenome ERZ1034998 (study PRJEB33766, sample SAMN09781748) | gut metagenome | biome: gut microbiome | host: Homo sapiens | place: Madagascar | study: EMG produced TPA metagenomics assembly of the PRJNA485056 data...
AACTGGTTTCCTACATCGCAGAAGGTGAAATCCTGGATGTACCGACCAGATCCTTTGGTGGTATTGGTATCTTCGCTATTCCTGAAATGGGACGCTTCTACCGTCACGTACTTGTAGAAGGCAGATTCCCTCATCATGGAGCTGTAGCATTTGGTCACTACGGAAAGTTAATGTATGAAGTATTCAAGTTCTTAGGCGTTAAGAATATCGGATTCAACCAGCCGAAGGGAATGCTTTATAAGTCTGAGAATCCGTTTGCATAATGGCATCGAACGGTTATAATTGAATGCAAAGATTGTAGATTTGTACAGTTATCAGATGAAAATTTACTAGAAATCATACAAAGCGTAAGTATACTACAGGTATAGTATATTTGCGCTTTTGTACGTTCATTGCCCGGCATGAAACTGTTCACTCGTACTTCGTTCCGGTAACGATTCACAGCCCCGAAAACGTGCAGGCAGGAATTTACTTGCAAATATAAAGAAGCCGTAATAAAATAATCAAGCGCATAATTGGGGAAACAGACAATATTTTTGGAGAATTTAGAGGAGTTAATTATGGCAAAGAGTGCAACAAAGGATATGACCGTGGGATCTCCCATGAAATTGATTTTAAGCTTTTCCATGCCGCTGTTGATTGGATTTATCTTTCAGCAGTTTTACAGTGTGGTAGATACTTTTATAGTAGGAAGAACGCTGGGAATGAATGCCCTTGCGGGTGTTGGCGCAACCGGAAGCATTAACTTCCTGATTGTCGGATTTGTAATGGGTGTGTGCGGTGGATGTGTGATTCCGATTGCACAGCGTTTTGGTGCAAAGGATTATTCGGACATGCGTAAGTATGTGGCGAACTGTGTATGGCTCGGAATTGCCATGTCGCTGGTAATTACCGTGGTGGTATGTATTCTGTGCCGTAATATTTTAACGTGGATGAAGACGCCGGAGGATATTTTTGAGTATTCTTACCAGTATATCTTTATTGTGTTTTTAGGAATTCCGGCAACCTACCTCTATAATATTTTATCCGGTATCATGCGTTCGATGGGAAACAGTAAGATTCCGCTGGTATTCCTGATTATTTCCTCTGCAATTAATATTGCACTGGATCTGATCTGCATTATCAATCTGCACATGGGTGTTTCCGGAGCAGCGGTTGCAACAGTTGCATCCCAGTTGATTTCGGGCATTCTCTGTCTGATTTATATGATGAAGAAATTTGAAATCCTTCATATTACAAAGGATGAATGGAAACTTAGTATGCCTCATATCGGCATGCTGTGTGCCATGGGTGTGCCGATGGGATTACAGTATTCCATCACGGCAATCGGATCGGTTATCTTACAGACTTCCGTAAATACACTTGGCGCCACAGCCGTTGCGGCCGTTACGGCAGGAAGCAAGGTCAGCATGTTCTTCTGCTGTGCGTATGATGCACTCGGAACAACGATGGCGACCTACGGTGGACAGAACGTGGGAGCAAAGAAGCTGGACCGGCTTGGCAAGGGACTCTTTGCCTGCAGCATTTTTGGTATTATCTATTCGATCCTGGCCTTTATCATCCTGTATTTTGCAGGTGGAACACTGTGCGGACTTTTTGTTACGGATGCAAGTCAGGAGCTACTTGACAGCTCCAGACAGTTCCTGTTAATTAATGCGGCTTTCTATGTTCCGTTGGTATTCGTGAATGTGATCCGGTACATGATTCAGGGAATGGGATTCAGTACCTTTGCGATTCTCTCCGGAGTATTCGAGATGGTAGCAAGAACATTGATGGGTATTTTCATTGTTCCGGCGTTTGGATTCACCGGAGCCTGCTTTGCAAGCCCGCTTGCCTGGATTATGGCAGATATTTTCCTTGTTCCGGCATACTTTTATGTCAGAAGAAAATTAGAGAGAACATTGAACGGAGAAAAAATAGCAGCTGCGTAATGCAGCTGCCATTTTGAAGGTTACGATTCTGAAGGTTACGACTCTGAAGGTTACGATTCTGAAGGTTACGATTCTGAAGGCTATTATTTTAAAGGTTGCTATTTGGAAAGTGATTCTTCGGAAGTCTCCGGTAGTTGGAGTTTTACGACCTTCCGGTCATAGGTAAGGATTCCGTTGACCTCTTCTTCAATATCCGATATCTGAGTATAAACGGCACCGCTTAAGCCCTGTTCCCGCAGAGGGAGGAGGGCTTCTTTTATGAGAGTATCATATGCCTTTGAAAATTCTTCTTTTGTGTCATATCGCTTGTAACCGAAGATTCGCTCCACACTGCTGTGTCCGTCGATGTGGCATGCGAAGCCGCCATATTCGGACAGGAAGAAAGCCCGGGTCTTCTTATGTTTCTTCCATTCGCCTGCAGTAACCTTAAGACGCCGGAAATAATTGTGTACACTGATAAAGTCTCCGGCCCCCTGATCGAACCAACCGCTTGCCGCATCGATGAGGCGCGTCGGATCCTGTGCGTGGATGGATTCTGCAATGCGTGCGGAATCAAACTGTCCCCAGCCTTCATTAAAGGGACACCAGATAGCAATGGAGGGGAAGAATTTCAGGTAATCAATCATATCAGCCAGTTCATCTTCCCACTCATCACGGGCTTCTTTCTCCTCTCTTGCAAAAAGATGATAGGCCTGATCTGAGATGTGGCGAGCCAGAGAAGGGCATACCGTGGGCAGATAGTTGATAAACGGCATCCGGTACTGACCGCCGCCGTTAATCATGTCCTGACAGACGATCATGCCAAGGCGGTCACAGTGGTAATACCACCTTGCCGATTCTACCTTTAAATGCTTACGCATCATATTAAAGCCAAGTTTTTTCATGGTGGTGATGTCATAGAGCAATGCCTCATCGGAGGGAGCGGTCATTAATCCGTCCGACCAGTAGCCCTGATCCAAGACGCCCATGAGGAAATAGGGCTTATGATTGAGGCAGAAGACAGGTTTATCTTCTGATAATTCAATGGTATAGGAACGCAGGGCAAAGTAGGTCTTCACCTCGTCTTTGCCTAAAGTTACGGTTACCGGGTAAAGCGCCGGGGTTTCCGGACTCCATGGGAAAAAACGTTCATCCGGAATGGAAATGGTAAAATCGTAGGACTGGGACTGTGTATGATGCTTGTGTACATCAGCAAGATCACTCTTTGGAGTCAGGGACTGCTGGAACAATACCTGTTTTTCATCCGGTGTCATGACACAGATGCGCAGCATCGGAAGTGCATCACACAGGGCCGTATCAACCTCAATGAACACTTCCTGCCGGTCAAAGTCCGGTTCTATGGTAATATGCTCAATATGGGTGGCAGGGACCCATTCCATCCAGACGGTCTGCCAGATGCCGCTCTGTGCGGTATAAAAGATACCGCCACGCTTTAAAATCTGCTTGCCACGGCTCTGGGAGCCTGTATCGCTTGGGTCACTGACACGTACCATCAGTTCATTTTCACCTTTTTCCAGGAAATCCGTAATGTCGCAGTCAATGGGAAGATATCCGCCGCGGTGGGACGTTACCTTGTTTCCGTTGAGAAAAATATCGGCCTCGTAGTCGATCGCGCTGAAATGCAGGATCAGACGGCTTCCATTAAAGAGATCCATTTCGTCAATCGGGAGCAGACGGCGGTACCAGAGGTATTCCTCCGGTTGTAACTGGCGTTCCACACCCGACAGGATCGCCTCCGGAGAAAAAGGAACGAGAATCTGGCCATCGTAGCTGTCTGGAAAGCCCTTTTTCGACTGGATGGCGTAATCCCATAAGCCATTTAAGTTGATATAGGATGGGCGCTCAAACTGGGGGCGCGGGTATTCGGTAAGTACCTTATCCTTTGAGAGCGTTTCTCCAAAGGGAGTTGTAAGTCGCTCTAAGGGGTCTTCGTTATGCGGCTTAATGATACTTCGCAGCGCATCCTTGAAATCCATAGTATCCATCCTTTCTGAATTGGCCTCATTTATGGTACAATAAACTTTAAGGAAAACACATTGCTGTTTCCCTATTGGATATAGTATAGCACAGAATAAAGAAGAGCAACAAAAGAAAGAGGAAATTCATTGAAAAACGAGGAAGATCAGATATTAAGGAAGCATTTTACCGATCTGGCACGGAAGGCAGATCAGAGTCACATTGCAACCTTCACCGGTTTCTTAAGCCTGCCGGAGCAGTCCGTATTTTATTCCATGGACTTTTCGTATGTACCATACTGCGTTTTCGGAGGTCAGGAGGGCTGTGAGCGGGCAGTGATCCGGTTTGGGGAGGAATGGGAGTTTCCGATCTGCTGTATCAGAATCGCACCGTTAATGAATAAGTTTGCGGATGCGCTGACCCACCGGGATTTTCTTGGGGCGCTGATGAATCTTGGAATTGAACGGGGTACGCTGGGAGATATTTATATTGAGGACAAGACGGGGTATCTGTTCTGTCTGAAAAGCATGGCAGATTACATTACCGAGAATCTTACAAGGATCCGGCATACAAGCGTGCAATGTACGGTCTGCAAAGAACCGCCCACTTTTTTACAGAAGGAGCCGGAGGAAAAGCTTATCCAGATCAGTTCCGAGCGGACAGATGCGCTGATTGCGGGGGTGTATCATCTTTCCCGGGCGGAGAGTAATGAGCTGTTCCGGGAGCAGAAAGTATTTATCAACGGAAGACTGTGTGAGAATAACAGCCGTGCGTTGAAAGAGGGCGATCAGATTACCGTCCGCGGCTATGGCAGGTTTGCCTATGAAGGGGCAAAAGGTTTAAGCAAGAAAGGAAAAGTGAATGTGAGGGTTCGGGTATGGTGATGCTGCAGCAGATGATCGTGATGTTTCTGATGATGGCGGTCGGATATTTATGTTATAAAAAGCAGATTCTTACCGAAGAGGTAAGCAAAAAGGTTTCGGCGATTGTGGTGAATGTGGCCAATCCCTGCATGATTTTAAGCAGTGCATTGACGGACCAGAAAATGCAGGGGAAGGAACTGCTGCAGACGCTTGCGATTGTGGTGTTCATGTATGTTTTTTTACTTGTCCTGGTGCAGCTTCTTCCAAAGATCCTGCGTATACGGAAGGAGAGCCGTGGAGTCTATGCAGCCATGACGGTTTTTGCAAACATTGGATTTATGGGCTTCCCGATTTTGTCTGCCATGTATGGAAATGGGGCGCTTTTATATGGATCTGTTTTCCAGATTCCATTTAATATTCTGATTTATACCTATGGAGTGGCGGTGCTGACAACAAAGCCGGATGCTCACGAGAAGTCTGCAAATAAAGAAAGTAACAGGGAACAACAGGGGAAGATACAGGGAACGGCAGAAATCGTGAAGAAAATCATCAATATCGGTGTGATTGCCTGTATCGCAGCGATGCTCATTTACTTTCTGCGGATTCCGGTGCCTTCTTTTTTGCAGGCATTCATTACGAATCTGGGGAATCTTACGGCTCCGTTAAGCATGATGATTATTGGAGCATCCCTTGCACAGATGCCATGAAAGGAGCTGTTTCTGGATAAGAAGCTTTTATTGTTTTCACTGGTGAAGCTGCTGATTCTGCCAGCAGTATGGATGCTCATGGTGAATCATGTGGTAGAGCAGGAAATTTTGCGGGGCGTGTGCCTTGTGATGATGGCAACTCCGGCAGGAAGTATGACAGCGATGCTCGCCCAGCAGTATGGTGGAGATTATGAAACGGCTTCCCGCGGTGTGGCGCTTACCACGGTATTGTCCGTCGTTACCATGCCAATTTTGGCTGCGCTTTTCCTGTGAACGGAAAATAGCCCTTACGGTACATTAATTTGGTATAAGGACAAGAACTCCCGGCATATTTTGTATAAAAAATATACCGGGAATTTTTATGAACAAATACATAGAAAAATGGAAACAGATGGGGAAGAATCTGACGGACGGACTGCATGTGAATTGGAAAGAAGAGTGGAAAAGACAAAGTGGGGAGAAGCGTCCGGATTATCAGAAAAGAGTCTGTATGCTGCTTTTGCGTAATACGGCATTTCTGCTAGCAGCAGTCGCACTTCTGCGGGGCGCGGTGGTATTCTTTGGGGACAGCGTGCACGCAAGCAATACAGTTGGAAACCGGGAACTGCCCATTTATTGTGTGAAAACGGATGAAGCAGATGGAAAGAAGATTGCACTTACCTTTGATGCGGCATGGGGAAATGAGGATACGAAGAAGATTCTCGAAATCCTAAAAAAGAATAATGTGAAAGTAACCTTTTTTATGACCGGTGGCTGGGTGGAGAGCTATCCGGAGGATGTCAAGGCCATCCTCGCAGACGGGCATGATCTGGGAAACCACAGCGAGAACCATAAGAATATGAGCCAGATTTCCGATGAGGAAAAGAAAGAAGAACTGATGAAGGTTCATGAAAAGGTCCGGGAACTGACCGGTTATGAAATGTTCCTGTTCCGCCCACCATATGGGGATTATGATAATGCGGTAATTAAGGTCGCAAGGGAGTGTGGATATTACCCAATTCAATGGGACGTGGATTCTCTCGACTGGAAGGATTACGGAGTGGATTCCATCATTAAGACCGTTACAGGACATAAACATCTGGGAAGCGGGTCGATTATTTTGTGCCATAATGGAGCAAAATTTACTTCGGAGGCACTGGATACGCTGATTCAGAATCTGAAGGATCAGGGCTATACCTTTGTGCCGCTGTCGGAGCTGATTTACAGAGATCATTACCATCTGGATCATGAGGGAAGACAAATTAAGGATTAAAGAAGAGATTGAGAACAGAAATTTAAAATGGATATGACGATGTAAAGCAAGCTGTTTTTAATATAAACAGCTTGTTTTCATTGTACATTTATAGTGGTTATTGGGCACAGAGGTATTTATAAATAAGTATTTTTGAATTATAGCATGATATGTTGATTGAGTTACAACATAAGATATTGTAATACGTCTCTTCTATTTGTACAATAAAGACAAGAAGGAAATCTTTGCACAATGGAGGAATAACACATGAATTGTAAATTAACAGTCAACACCTGCAAAGCAATCAGTAAGATAGATAAGCGCATATATGGTTCGTTTATCGAGCATCTTGGACGGGCGGTTTATGGCGGAATCTATGAGCCAACGCACCCAACTGCAGACAAGGATGGATTTCGTGAAGATGTAAAAGAACTGATCCGGGATATGCAGGTGCCGATTATCCGTTATCCGGGTGGTAACTTTGTATCCGGATATAACTGGGAGGATGGAACCGGTGACAAAGCAAAGCGCCCTAAAAGAATGGAACTGGCATGGCAGACCATAGAGACCAATCAGGTGGGAATTGATGATTTTCAGGAATGGGCCAGACAGACAGGAACGGATATTATGATGGCGGTAAACCTTGGAACCAGAGGACCGGAGGAGGCAAGAAACCTGGTAGAGTATTGCAACAGTACAACACCGACCTATTATGCGGATATGCGTCGTAAGAACGGATTTGAGGAACCGTTTGGAATTAAACTGTGGTGTCTTGGCAATGAAATGGACGGCCCCTGGCAGATCTGTTCCAAAACGCCGCAGGAATATGCAAGAATTGCCTGTGAAACCGCAAAGGTGATGAAGTGGGTGGATGACAGTATTGAATTAGTTGCCTGCGGAAGCTCTTATAAAGATATGCCGACATTTGGTATCTGGGAAGAAACGGTACTGAGAGAATGCTACGAGCATATTGATTATCTGTCTCTTCATAACTATTACGGAAACAGGGAGAATGATACGGAAGATTATCTGGCAAGTTCCCTTGACATGGATGTATTTATTAAGAGTGTTACGGCTATTTGTGACAAGATTAAGGAGGAGAAGAAGTCGGATAAGCAGATCAATCTTTCCTTTGATGAATGGAATGTATGGTTCCACTCCAATGAGCAGGATAAGCAGATTCCAAAGTGGTCTGTTGCCCCACATCAGCTGGAGGATATATATAATCTTGAGGATGCACTTGTTGTAGGAACTCTCCTCATTACCTTACTGAAAAACAGTGATCGTGTAAAGATTGCCTGCCTGGCACAGCTTGTCAATGTAATTGCACCGATTATGACGGAAGAGAACGGTAAGGTATGGAAGCAGACAATTTTCTATCCGTATTATCATGCACTTCGTTATGGACAGGGTACAGCCCTTGACATTTCCTGTGAATGTGAAAGCTACAGTACAGACAGGCATAGCAATATTCCTTATGTAGAGTCCATTGCAACGATAGACGAAGAGGGAACCGGGCTTACGGTATTTGCCGTAAACCGCAGCCTTACGAATTCCTGTCCGTTAGAGCTGGCGTTTGATAAGCCGGTGAAATTTTCAGAGCACCTTGTTGTAACAGGAGAGGATGTTAATATTGTCAATAGTGCAGAAGAAGAGAGGATTAGCGAAGCAAGGATTGATGATGGGAATCATTTGTCACTTCCACCTCTTTCCTGGAATGTGATCCGTTTTAAACTGTAATTTTTGAAAGTATTTTATATGACACAAACAGATTAGGAAACGGCGTGCTGATAGGGGTACGCCGTTTTGCTGTTATGGACCGGACAGATATAATTGAGATGGGAATAAAATTGTCGGTAAAATTATTATAAAAACAGTTTACCGCAGGTAAAAATGAAGTTATAATGAACATGCGCAAGACCTGTCCATATGTAAAGGACTGTGAAGGTGTAGGATGCAGGACGAAGTAGAAGCGGAAAAGGAACTATGTAAGCATGACAATTTATATCTGTGACGATTCCAAAAGTGACCTGCTGCGGTTGAATCATCATCTGCAGGAGTATCTGTCACATCTGGATCAGAAGATTGAAATAGAATCTTTTCAGTCCGGAGAAGCGCTTCTTCGGCGATATGGGGAAACGATAGAGAAACCCTCCCTTATTTTTCTGGATATCTATATGGATGATCCGGATGGTATGAGTGTAGCACATACGCTACGTAAGGAGCATTATGAAGGCGGTCTCATCTTTACGACAAGCTCGATGGAGCATGCCATGGACAGTTATAATGTGGATGCCCTGTATTATCTGCAAAAGCCTTATAACCATGAGGACTTTATGAATGCGATCCACCGCTGCACATCGATCTTTGAAGGAACCTCGAAGCTGTACCGGGTAAACGTGCAGGGAAAGGAGTTACAGATTCCACTCAGGGATATTCTGTACTTTGAAACGGGCCGTCATGTGACGCTGATCCATACGCTCACCGATACGATTTCCATAACGAAGGTGTTATCCGAAGTCTGTGAAGACTTTGAACAGAATCCGGAGTTCATCAGAGTAGGACGCAGTTACCTCATTAACCGCCTGTATGTCCGCAATGTGGATCAGACAGAGGTTGAAATGATGGATTCGGCGGTGATTCCGATTCCGGTCCGGCTGCAAAAGGAAATCCGGCAGCAGTTTAAGGAAGACAGGTTTTCAAAGATGTAACAACACGTTCCCATAAATCCAGAGTATCCTGAAAAAGAGCTGCGATGGTATCCTTCTGGTGCGCTCTGGATGCCATTTCCAACTGATAAAATTTCTCTCCAAGCTCCATATGCCCGATCCCCCGGGACTCTCCCTTTAACTGGTGAGTCAGGTTGGTGAAGGTTTCAAAATGGCTGTCTTCGGAGAGATTCTTTTTGCACGTAAGCAATAAATCCCTTTTGTCCTCGTATTCCTCGATAAAGCATTTCAGTACTTCCAGATAAAAGCTCCAGTCATCACTGGCATAGGACAGCCCCTTTGCTACATCGATTCCCATGCGGGAAAGCTGCTCTTTAAGAAGCGTATCACTTGCCACAGGAATTGACGGGATGGCTGCCTTATCAGAGAGACTGGTATTTCCTTCGGAATAATTGTCGGCAAACCAGATCAGATTTTGGGGAAGATATTGATAAATGATCGCTTCCAGCTGCTTCCCTTCGACCGGTTTTTCGAGAAAATCATCAAATCCCTCCTTAAGATAAAAATCCCGTGCATCCGGATAGGCATTGGCGGTAACAGCAATGACCTTGCTGTCGGTACAAAGATGTCCACTCCGCTTTTTCATAATATGAAGTGTTTCAATACCATCAAGCTCCGGCATGAGATGATCCATAAAAATGAGGTCAAAATGTTGGGTCGCGATAGTGCTTAAGCATTCCTTACCGCTTTCTGCAAAGGTAACCTGTACCTTCAGGTATTTTAGGAGCCCCTGGAAAACGAAGCGGTTCATCTGATTATCATCGACAACCAGAATCTTTGCTTCCGGAGCCGTAAAACGTGGCGTGACAGGGAGAGGCGTTTCATTGTCCTCTTCTGAAACACTGGAAAAAGGTCCGAGCTCTGTGGCATCTGCAATCTGCTGGACCAGCTCGAAGGAAAAAATCGATCCTACTCCGTATTCACTGTCAATCATTAACTGGCTTCCCATTTGCTGTAATAACTGACTGGCAATCGAAAGACCGAGACCTGCACCCTCGATATTACGGTTACGCTTTTCATCCACACGACAGAAAGCATTAGTGAGGTGAGCAATATCCTCCTTACGGATTCCGATACCGGAATCCTCGACCGATACGGTAATGGATACGGAATCTCCGAGACGCTCCTTCTGGGAAACGCATAAGCGGACATATCCTTCGTTGGTATATTTCACCGCATTGGTCAGCAGATTAAAGAGAATCTGCTGGAATTTCAGATCGTCACCGATCAGCTTTACGGGAAGATGCTCATCAATAAAGACCTCCAGCCGGAGATTTTTGTTGTTGGTCTGCAGCCGGATGACATCCAGGGCATTGCTTAACAGCTTACCCGTTTCGTAAGTGACAAGCTGGAGCTTCTGGTTTCCCTGCTCCATGCGGGAATAATCAAGGATGTTGTTCACAAGGGATAACAGGAGGTTGCCGGATTTCTTGATATTTCCGGCATATACACGGATCTGCGGTTCGCTGGATTCGCGCATAATCATCTCATTCATACCTAACACGGCATGAATCGGGGTGCGGATTTCATGGGACATATTGGCAATAAAGGTACTTTTGGCGAGGTTTGCTTCTTCTGCCTTGCGCGCCATTTCGTTCAGCTCCTGAATATGGAGCTGCTGGTTGGTGTCATCGGTTATTTCGATAAGGTACCCTTGGATGTGGCTTCGTTTTCCCATGGTAAAATAACTGAGCCGGCATTTGAGAATGCGGTCATTTCTGGTATAATAACGGGTTTTACCGGTATTGGGACCAAAATGGGCTACCCAGTTGCCAAATTCCTCATAAAGAAATTCCTCTTTTTGGGGAATCTTATGATCCATCAGAAGACGTTCCAGCTCCGGAAAATATTTCCGGGCCACCTCATTGCTTCCGATATATTTTGCATGATGACTGAAGGAAATATATCCGTATTCGCGGCGTTCTTCACGGATGTGCTCTGCATTGATGGACAGATCATACAGATTCGTCCTGCGGAACAGCACAAATAAAAGCGCCATATTCAGCACATAAGCAAAGGGAAGAAGCTGGATTTCACATACGGTAAAGCTTTCAATGGCGTAGACCGCCATACAGAACAGCTCCGTAGCCAGAAGGAAGAAGGTATTGATATAAGAGACCTTATTTTTATTTCGGAACGCGTAGACCATAACGCCGAGATCAATGACTGCATAGACCACAATCAGGCAGGTGTAAAGAATATGAGCCGGGCCATCCTGCGTAACGAGGAAGGTGACACCGTGACGCCGGACAATGGAAACGCTGCTGTAATAAATGGTACTGTAGCCGCCGGTATAAGCGAGCCCCAGAACCACAAATCCGCCGATGGACATGGCGGTGATCATCCATGCAGGAATCCTGATCCGGCAAAACTGGGCAACGGCAAGGAATATAAATAAGGTAAGGAAGGTTCCGTCCAGATAGGCGATCCGGTTTGCAAGAAGGGCCTCCTCCAGATTGTGTGACATGGCAAGCTGCCAGTAACCAAAGTTTACAACTGCGGTAGTCATGGTAGAAAGTACGTGATAATTACCGCGATACTGACTGGTTGCGGCGAGAGTCAGAATTAACAACAAAACAGAGAATGCAAAGGCTGCAAAATACAAAGCGACCATGAAAAGTTCCCCCTCATTTTCCTGCGTATATGTC
>ERZ1034998.1872-NODE-1872-length-12015-cov-3.897324_pt1 | contig 12015 bp, 7 predicted proteins | sample MGYA00520621_ERZ1034998 | MGnify/ENA primary metagenome ERZ1034998 (study PRJEB33766, sample SAMN09781748) | gut metagenome | biome: gut microbiome | host: Homo sapiens | place: Madagascar | study: EMG produced TPA metagenomics assembly of the PRJNA485056 data...
CTATAAGAGCTTCCGAAATATCGGTTAATATTGCGGGGATTACCGCAATCGTATATATTTCTGTAAAGCTTCCGTCCTCGTTCTTAGCCGTTATCTCAACGCTCGTCGCGTTTTGCGGCACCGTGTAACTGCCCGAAACTTTCACTCCGCCGATATAAAGCTCGGCGAGTTTTTCAAAGCCGCTTTCGCCGTACTTCGAATAATCGAGAATTTTAATCTCGGGAAGAGTTACCGTTTCGCCCGCCTTGTACGCCGCGGGAAGATTTTCGCAAACAAAGAATTTTTTGTTCATATCGACCTTAATGGTATATGAAATCGTTTTTACAAAACCTAATTCGTCGGTTACGGCGATTTTTACTTTTACGTTGCCTTTGCCGTTTAAAATTACTCTGTCGCCGGGAACGGCGGAAACAATCGCGCCGTCGTAAGAAATTTCGTATTTCGTTTCGATTGTTCCCGTTCCGCCCGAAACGGTAGCCGCGGGAAGCACGAAATCGTCGCGGGCGGAAAGGATTTCCGGAGCGTTCGGCTCTATCGTTATGTCATTCGGCGTGGAAACAACTTCGAATTCGTAATATTTAACGATATCCTTTCCGAAATTGTCTCTGCCCGAAAACGCCGCTCTGTATTTTCCGCTGTTTTTCGGGGTGAATACGTCGCCCGTAAGCGTACCGTCGGTTGCCGTTACGGCTCTGTAAATTCCGCCGTCCGAAACTTCGAGCGATCTTTCAACGTCTATGTTACCGAATACCACGTCGTAACCCGTCGCGACGGGAAGTTTGTAGCCGTAACCGACCACGCCCGTTTCTACGCCGCCCTCTTTCGTTACCTGTATCGCGCCGTCGTTTTTGAAGTCCGCAGCCGAAATTTCGTTAAGCTTTTTGCCGCCTATTTCGGAGACGACTATTCCCCCGCCGTCCGAAACGACAAATTCCGCACTGAGATAAACCTCTGCTCCCTTAAATCCGCCGAACGGCTTCCAGTTTTTAAGCTCGTCGGTGTTATCCGCGTCGAGAACCTTGTAATTCGGCGTGTTTTTGTTTATCGCCGAATAAACGGTAAGCTCGTCGTAGTCGTACCTGAAATTGAAGGGCACACAGTTTTTGTTGTATACGTTTGTAAAGTTATGGTAAACAACCGCGCCGTAAGTGTTTCTTACAACGCCTTTATCGCTCGACTCGTTGGAGATTGCGACGGAAATATCGTCGTACTCAACGAGCATATAGCTTAAATGATCGTTCCACGGGTTAAGCCACCAGTAAACCGAAAGGGTGTTCGTTTCGTCGTAAACGTCGGTAAGCGTTATTCTCACCTGAGATATCGCGCCCGCTTTTTTGCCGTAAGGCTGAAATTCGATTATATTTGTTTTCGTTTCCGAAAGCTTTTTTAAATCGAGAGTTTTCGCATACGTCGTGACGGCGCCCGAATTTCCTTTGAGAAGTACGCCCGTTTTGTCTACGTTTGCTCCCGAGGGATAAGAAACATTTTCTTTTACGCTCACGCCCGAGCCCGTGAAAAGGCTTTCCGTTTTATATAAAACGTTAATCGAAACGCTTCTTTTAATCGTTTGCCCGTTTATTTCGGCGGAAAACGTGAGAATGCTCTCGCCGTCGATTCTCGGAGTGAAAACGCCGCCCGTAAGCTCGGTTTTGCCTATTTTATCCGAAAGCTCGGCTTCGCATTCGTAAAGCGCGCCGCCGTAATAACCGTAGGTTTCCTCGAGAGAAATACTTTCGCCGAAGGCAATTTCTTCGGCGAAATTCTGCAAAACTATAACAGGGTCGTTCGTGACGGTGACGGTTGAAGAATACACCGTTTCAAGTCCGAAAACGTCGGTGAAAACGTAATTTACGCTCCACGACCCGCTTTTTTCGAACATAAACTTTTTGTTATCGCCCGAAACCTCGCTCGTTTCGCTTCCGAGAGTAAATCTTACCACATATTCGTCGTAATCTTTAATCTCGCTTTTACCTACCGCCTCGGGAAGGTAAAGAATTTCGCCCTCGTTCATTCCGACAGGCAATTCGCCGCTTAATTCCACCAAAACTTTCGGAGCGGTTTTATAAACTTTCAGAACGGAAAGTCCGCTTTTGTATTTTATGACGTAATCGCCTTCGTAAACGGCTTTGAATATTCCGTCGGTTACCGTTACTTCGTCTCCGGACGGATCAACAACCTCGGATAAATTACCGTAATCGGGAACGGAAAACTTACGTCCGCGAAGAGCGTAATAGGTGTTATCGTAGACGTTATCCGCCTCGGCGCTAAAGGGCATCGATATTAAAACAACCGCCGATAAGGCGATTATCGCCACGATTGCTAAAATTAAATTTCTTTTTTTCACTCTTTTAAACCTCCTACCGTAAATTTTGCGAGTATGAGTTTTTGCGCCGCGAGATAAAGGATAATATTCGGGATCGCGACGAGCGTAAAGCCTGCCATTATCTCGGGCACGGTCGCGCCGTATTTATCCGCGTTCGCCTGAAACGTGAGCATTCCGTAAGCAAGTGTGGGATAGCTCGGCAACCAGATTATGAACGTTCCGTAGTCGTTCCACGCCCCTAAGAACTGCAAAACGAACAATACGGCGCACGTCGGAAGCACGAGAGGAATCATTATCGCGTACATCACCCTGTGATCGGACGCGCCGTCGATAAAAGCGGCTTCGGCGTAAGTCCAGGAAATGTGCTTGAACGCCGCGAACATAAGCATGAAATGCACGCCTGAAAATACCGTTGACGGAGTTGTGATTACCGTTAAAAACATGTTGTCGTAAACCCCGAGAAACTTTTTAACAGTCATTGCCGAGGGGAAATTTCCGACGATGGGCGTTATCATGACAAATATACCGAGCGCGTAAAGAAATTCTCTGCCGCGGAATCGATATTTTGCCATTACGTATGCGACAATCGTTGTAAAATACACGTTAATAAGCGACGTGGAGAACGCCCAGATTACCGAAAATCCGAACATCTGCGGAAATCTGTACTCTGCAGGATAGCCGTTTTTTATGACGGGCATCACGAAGATTTTAAGCATTCCCTTGAAATTCGAAAAGCCCGTTTCGGCAATCTCTTGCGGAAAATCGAATGCGTTTATCGTGAATTCAAACTCCGATTTGAACGTCGTATATATCATCCATATAAGCGGGAAAAGCATACTTATACAGTAAATAATCATTAGCAACCATAAAACCGCCTTGAATATCTTCTGCCCCGCGCTTTGTCTTTGTTTAATCCTTTGCATTGTCTACTCCTCCACCGGGTCGAGCTTATCGAGGATAAACTTTACGAGATATGTGAGCGGAGCGGAAATAAGCGTTAAGATTATCCCGCCCGCGGCAAGCCTCGGATAATCCATTTTCTTGCCCGTCATAACGCCCGTTATGAAGTAATAACCCATATTGTATACAGACGTGTCCGCACCGTAAAGATAGAACTCGATAAGCGGTCCGCAGTTTAAGAATATTCCTGCGAAGCCCGTTACGAGAAAGGTTGAAAGCGTGGGGAAAATGAGGGGCAGGATAATGTACCACAGCTCCTGAAACATGTTCGAAACGCCGTCTATCTGCGCACTTTCGGTTATGCCCGCGTCGATTTCCTTCATCGCATTCGGATACACGATAAGACTTCCCGAAAACGATATCCATATCATATAGAAAAGGGTCGTCGGGAACATATACCTTACGTCTCTGACAAGATTCGGGAAATTGTTTACGCCGAATTTCCGCATCAGGTCCGGAAGAGCGCTACCCGTAAAGTTCATAAACAAAAGACAGATTACGAACGACGAAATCACTTGCGGAATCATCACTATAAACCTTATCGTTTTGTTCAGGAGACATTTTTTAAACAGCATATACGAGAACAAAATGTACAGCGGCATACAGATCGCAAGGTTTATAATGTACATAAGCAGCGAATTTCTGAGAGAGATCGCCACAAGTGAGCCTTGCGAAGACGTCATCAGATTCCAATACTCTTTAAAATTATCGTACCAAGCGAAAGTAACGTTGCCGTAAACGTCTATGTTTTCAAATGCCATTATAATGGAATTGAAGTTTATAACGACGTAAAAAATCACGAACAGCAGCAACGGATAAAAAAGTACACTTATTATAAAACCCGTTTGTTTCAGGTTTTTGTTCCTTCTCTTTTTGATTTGTTTCATTTAATCTGTAAAGTGCGCCTATAAGTCGATTATCAGGCGTTTTTAAATATTATCGCAAGGATAAATCAAGCGTAAAATCCTTGTTTTCTCGCCTGATCCAAAAGCTTTGTCCAGGAAGTCTGATTGAATGCACCGCTTACCATTTTGAATATCTGATCAACGCTTCTGCCTGCTGAGAGCCAGCTTACGGCAACCTTATCTGAACCCATTATCTTGCCTGCGTCGCTATACGGAAAAACAACACCCTCAAGCCCTGCGGTTGTTGCATAAACGATAGGTTCTTTAACTCTGTCCTGGAAAGGACGGACTATGGCAATGTTTTCTGTATCCCTGTAGATATTCCATACGGTTTTTGCAAACGGAGTCATTTTAGCGAAGTTGTCCGCGGAAATCTCGTAATCGTAAGCTCTGATTATGCCCGTTTCCGAAGTGAATTTTTCAAGGCAATCGTCGCTTAAGGTGCGGGCGAGGAAATCGAGAAGAATTTCGGTTTTCTTCGTATCTTTTTCCTTAACGACGAAGAACGAACCCGTATCCTGCCCTGCAAGGACAGAACCTTTTCCGTTGCCGTCGATACCCCTCTGCCCTTCCATATAGGGAAGAAGCATAAATCTGTAATCGCGCTTGCCGAAACCTCTGTCCGCATCCTGTTTTTCAACCTGCGGGAATACGCCTTTTTTAGCCTCGTTTTCCCACCAGATACCCTCGCAGATCATAGCGGATTCCGCGATTTTACCGTTAGATACGGGCGCGAAAAGATATCTCTTCTGAACGTCGGTGTGGTTTGTGTTTTCCTTAACTGCAGGGTTTGCGTTGTCCGAACTAAAGTATGTTGCCATAAAGGAAATCGTATCGTAAATTTCTTTCATTCCGAAGTATTCGTAGCCGTTTTCGACAGTGATAACCTTTTTTGTTCCGTCGTGCATTTCGACTTCCTTACCCTTGGAATCGAATGCGAAATAATTCTCCGCGCCATCAACGCCCGCAAGCTGAGCGAACACGGCGTTCTGAACCATACCCGTGTAATTTTCAAATTTGTTCGGCCAGATAAACGGATAACAGTTTGCCGTGGATTTGATTTTTCCGAGCATCCGATCCCATTCCGCGATAGTCTGCGGCTGACCGTCGTCGTAAGTGCCGTATTTCCCGTCCTTACCGGCGGTTAAAATTCTGTCGCCCGAGGAATAATTGACCGAGCCGCCGCTTTTATAAACGAGCTTGCCGCCGTTATTTTCGTAAACAATGCCCTGAACTTCGAGCGCGGCGGTTACCGAAGAATCATTACCGTCGGCGAAGTTCAGCCAGCCCTTCTCCACGAAATCGCCGTAATCGAAAACGAGTCCGCCGATAGAATCGCAGTATGGCAAAAGATAGCAGCCGCTTCCGTTTTTGGAAGCAAGTTTAAGCCAGCTTTCCTTGTTCGTGAGCTTATCGCCGATTTTCTCGTTTTCGCCTTCCAAAGTCGTATTTAAAATCGACGTTAAATCGACGAGCTTATCGGTATTGATAAGTTCCTGGAAAGCAATGTCTACGGTAAAATACGCCGAAGCAACGCCCGAAGCCGCGTTTACCTCGTCGATAATATAACTCGCTTCCCTCTTCTCGTCCTGAATATAAATCTGATATTCCTCGAGAGTTTCGTTATACTTGTTGGCTTCCTCGGTTATCCAGCTCGTACCCGTTCCGCCGCCGTAAACGTTGATGTAAATCTGTTTTTTGTTCTTGTCGATAACCTGACTTTCGTTAGGCACGAAAGAGCCGTTCTGACTGTTGTCTCCCGAAGAATTGCCGCAAGAAACGGCAGACGTCAAAGCGAGACAGACGCATAATAACGCCGCGATTTTTTTCTTCATTTTACGCTCCTTTTTTGAACGAATAAAACGAACTCGTCTTGCTCCGCCCGAAAACTTCAGACGGAATCAAAACGAACCCGATTTAATTCTTTATTTTGATAATATTTTTATTAAGCGAACCGTACTTCCGTAAGCATAATGTTGCAAACGGGATATTTTGTATTTACTTTCTTATTGTGTATTGCAAACACCGCCGTTTCGGGCGCGCCCGTGATATCGAGAGCAAGCACTCTGTCGTTTCCGACTTTCGCTCCGAGAATGTTCAACTCTTGCGCAAAATTGTCTCCTTCGCAAGCCTTAAACTGTTCTTCGGTTTCGTAAAGCCTTACTCTTCCATAATTGTCCGTAGAAGATTCCGCTCTGGTCCAAACAATTTTTGTTCTGCCGAAAAGCTTGATATATTCTGCGATTTCTCCGAAATTAACATTTAATTTTATCGAGCTTGCCGCAGTAAAATCGAATTTTGCATAGCCGTTTTCCTCGTCGTAGCTTACCATTCCGCCTTTACCGTCCGGTACCCAAAGATTTATGTTATCCTTGGAAACGAGGTTGCCCGTCATAAGATTCATAACTGTTTCGCTTACTTCGATTTTGGCAAATACGAGCTCTTTTACATATAACGCTCTGCCGCCCGCGGCGTCCGAAACAAGGAAGGTTATTCCCGAATTATCGTTAAGATCAAGGTGAGCGAAATGCATTGTGTATGTCGCGTATTCGTTTTCGGAATCGATATTGTAAATCGCATCCGAATTCCACGAACCGTTCATAAACACGCGAAGCGAAGCGTTCGCACCCTTAACCGTAAACTTAACCGCATTATAACCCTTAGCTTTTGCGGTTTTAACGATTGCGTGCGAAAGAGTGTAGGTGTCATAGTTTCCGTTAGCGGGGAAAATCATCGCGCCTTCGGCTTCGTCGTAGCTCGGCTGAACGCCCGAACCACTGTTATAATACCATTTTTCGAGAAGCTCCCCGGAAGCAAGATTCATTTCCGTGTAATCGGGCTCCGTCGGGGGTACGTCGTAAGTAAATCTCATTTCCTTAATTAAAACGGGATCCTCGCCTTTTGCATTGGAGGATAATATCGCAACACCCGATTTCTCGTTGAAAATAAGATCTCCGAAGTAAAGTATGCCCTCAACGTATTCGCCGTTTGTGTTTACAGCAAACTTCACGTCTCTGCCCCAGTTTGTTTCAACAAACAGGCTTACCTCGCCCGCGCTTCCCTTAACAAGGAATTTAACCGCAGTGTAACCCTTCTTCTGAGCTTTTCTCAACGCTTCGTGCTCAAAATTGAACGTGTCGCCGTTGGCGTTCGCGGGGAAAGACATCGCGCCCTCTTCCGAATTGTATGTCGCAGCGTCGCTCACGCTCGCGTTATGCGACCATTTATCCGTAAGCTCTTCCGCCACAAGGTTCTTTTCATTATAAATGCCTTCTTCCTCGATAACTACGTCCGTCTCAAAGAAACGCAATTCCGTGAGAACGAGCGCGGCTTTATCCGTTATTATCGAGAAACCCGCAGTTTCGTCTATTTCGATTTTTTTGACCGCCTCGTCAAGGTTATATGCTACTCTTCTCGTCGTAGCTTCGGCAAGGTCTCTCGAGAAACCGCCCCAGTCGCCCGTAGTGTTATTGTAAACGCGCGTGGTGCCTTTGCCGCTATAGGTGATGACGAGATATTTATATCCGTTGTCGTAAGCGGTTTTTATTATACCTTTCTGCAAAGTGTAAGGCCAGCTGTTGGCTGTTCCCGTGAAGGAGATTCCGCTGAGCTCGTCGTTATAAACGGGCGTGCCGTAGGACTCGTTATACCCCCAGAGCGGGAAAAATTCCTTATCGGTGAAATCGAGAGTCGAGACGTCCTCTATATTGAACGCCGAAACCTCAGACACCGTCATATCCTTAATATAAAGTCCGTTTTCCGAAACGATTTTCATTCCGTTAAGCTCGGAAAGCGAAAGTCTTGCGACTGTGTAATCCTCGGCGGAAAGCGCGATTTCGTCGTCTCCGCAAGCAATCGTTCCTTCGCCTTTATAGCTTATTCTGACATATTTATAACTTTCGGGAATTACGATTTCGGAAAGTCCGTTCGTTCCGATATACTTTGACGTGTCTTCCGTTTCGTCGTAAATTCCGCCGAAAACAACGGCTACGTCCTTTGCCGCAAGATTTGCTTCCGCAAGGTTGATTACGACAAACTCGTTTGTCTTTTCAGAGCTTACCTCACCGTTTTTCATAAACGTTGCCGTGTAAACGTAATTTCCTTCCGTGGCGACAAACTTGTTATCCACGTACGAAACCGCCGTTCGGTCCGCCGTTTTAAGGGTGTACGTTGCGGAAATATTCTGAATCGACGAGGGTGATTTACTCGCGACGGGAAGCTCTATTTCGCTTCCGACAAGATATACGTTTTTGAAAACCTCGTCCGCAAGATATTTGAGCGCGGGTGCGCCGTCGTCGGCGAACTTAACGGTAAATTCTATGGAATCCTCTCCAAATACGGCTTTTACCTTATATTTTTTACCGAGTTCGAAAGTCTTGATATAAGTTCCCGTAAGTTCAAGGATTCCGAGCGTGTAATCGTAGTTTTCGCCAGCTACTGCTTCGCCGTCAACGGTAAGTGCAGAAAGGTCGTCCGAAATCGGCTCTTCATCAGAAGAAGCCTTATCGTAGAACGTAAAGCCCGCAAGCGCGTTTTTGTAGTCTACGGTAATAACCCCGTCTGCAGGCGTTTCGTCGCCGAACATTACGCCTATTTCGCGAGGTACTTCGGGGTCTTCGCTTTCCGATTGACTTTCGGATTGCGATTCGCTCTCTTCAGGGCTTTCGCTGTCTCTGTCGGAAATAGTTTCCGACGTTTTGTCCGTTGCGGAAACCGAGCCGTCCGATAAGGATGCGCTGTCTCCGTCGCCGCAGCTTATCGCCACAAACGCGGTTATTATAACCATGATCGCAATAAGCAGAAATTTTGAGATTTTCATCTTTGTTTCCTCCTGTTTGATCTTTATACTTCCGTTTTAATAAATTTCGTGCCCGAAACACTGTTTCCGGTTGCTTCACGGCGCGAATTTCAGTCACGGGGTCGCCCGACTGCGATTATTATAGCACCCCCTTTATTCGGTTTCTTGTTTTATTTAATCGTTAAGTAGTGATTTTCTACTGTCTTTTTTTGTGTTTTTTTCTTTTAGAAGCGATTTCCCCTTAAAACTCCGCGATTTTTGGTTGTTTAAAAAAAATATGATTGCGATTTTTGATTGACACAAGAGCTTTTGTCTGTTATAATCCGATTATGGATTCATTTGAAAAACCGATTTTTACAAACATTGCCGTTCCGAAAAACAACCAAGTCAATACCGCCGATTTTTTGCGTTCGTCCCCCTGGGGAGACTGCGATATAACGTTCACATGGACAAATTCCGATTTCAACGCGCCACACAATCATAACCACTGGGAACTTTTCGTTATCGGAAGCGGAAAAATAACGCACGCAATAAACGGGGAGCTTTACGATCTTTCAAGAGGCGACGCATTCCTCGTTCGTCCGCAGGATATACACTGCTTCAAAAACCCTGATTACGATTATCAGCAAATCAACTTTTTGATAAAAAGCGAGTTTTTACACAAATATTTATCGGCATATAAAGAAGGATTATACGAAGAGCTGCTGGACGACACGTCGCCGTTGGCGTTTAAAATTCCCGAAAACAGGCTTCAAAGCAGCATTTATAAAATGCTTTCCCTTCAGACCGTTCAGGGAAACGACGTTTTAAGCCACGTTTTCCACACCAAGCTTATTTTCGATTCGCTTTTGCAGGTGTTTTTCGAACAGCGTTACTCTTATACGGAAGCTTATCCGCAATGGTTCAAAAATTTGCTTAACGAGCTGAATAAGCCTAACGCCTATCAGCTTTCAACCGACGAAATCGTGAAGCTTACCCCCTACAGTTATTCGAGGCTATGCTTTCTTTTTAAAAAGCATACCGGTAAAACGCTCAACGAATACATGCTCGGCTTAAAGCTTACCCACGCAAAAGAGCAACTCCGATTCACGGGGCTCACCACGCTCGAAATTTCGAGCGATATAGGATTCTCGTCGCTTTCGCACTTTAATCACATATTTAAGAAAGCATTCGGAATGACTCCGTCAAAATATCGTTCGGAGTTCAGAAACTGAAACTACGCTAATAAAAAAACCGCGTTTCCGCGGTTTTTATTTTGCTTAATGCAGTTAAAAAAATGCGTTTAATCGACTTATAGGCAGTCTTTCAGAAAAACTCCTCTTCAAGCATCGCGCAAAGACAATGATACACGGGCAGATGCAATTCTTGGATTTTATAGGTTTCAATTTCGGGAACGCGGATGCTCGCATCGCATAAAGCAGAAAGTTTGCTTTCCTTTTTACCCGTAAAAGAAATTGTTTTCAAACCCATGGTTTTGGCAACTTCCGCGCAGTAAACACAGTTCATCGAATTACCCGAGGTGGAGATCATCAAAGCGACGTCGCCCTCATCCGCAAGCCCGTAAAGCTGCTGCGCAAAAGCAACCTGCGGCTCGCGGTCGTTTGCGAAAGCCGTTGAAAATGCGATATGCGACGTAAGCGAAATCGCTCTCAAAGAGCCTTCGAGAGTGGCTTGGAGCTTTGCTCCATCCTCCCCGAACGCCCCGAGTTTTTCATAGACTTCGGGGTTAATTTTTCTCGGTTTTTTAAAACGTTTCAAAAGCTCCCCTACGATATGCTCACTGTCTGCCGCGCTTCCGCCGTTTCCACAAACAAGCAGTTTTTTGCCGTTTTTATAAGCGTCGAAAAGTATTTCAAACGCGGCAAGAATGTCGTTTCTGCACATTTCCAGGACGGGACAACGAACGAAAAGCTCCTCGTAATTATTTTTTGTAGTATCTTTCATAATTAAAACTCTCCTTTTGCGATAGACAACGCCGCGTAATCCCCTATATTTTCGCCAAGTCCCGCAGAAACGATTTCAACGTCGTTTAAACTGAAGGAAAGGCATTCCTTTTTCATAGCCCTTTTTACGTGCGGCAACATAAGGTCGTTCGCGCGCATAAAAATCCCGCCGATGACGATTTTTTGCGGGTTTAAAAGATCAACGAGAATGGCAATAGACCGCCCGAGCATTTCTCCGCTCTTTTTGTAAACGGCTTTGCAAAATTCGTTGCCGCTACGGGCATATTCCGCCATATTTTTAGCGGAAATATTCTTCTCACCGCCGATTTTATCGATAAATTCGTTATATTCAGTCTTTAAACTGCTCTTTTTGCCCATAATCAGGGCAAGACGAGCCATTCCGCTGCCACTGCAATACCCCTCGCACGAACCTTTTTTTCTGTATCCTTCGGGACCGCGATCGGTAAGCCTGATATGTCCGATTTCTCCCGCGTTGTCGGTCGTTCCGCCGTAAAGCCTGCCGCCGAGAATGAGCCCCGCGCCGAAACCCGTACCAAAGGTCAGAAAAACCATATTTTCCGCGCCTCTCCCCGCGCCGAATTTCCATTCCGCAACGGCGCATGCGTTCGCGTCGTTCTGAAGATTGGTTTTTATATTGAATTTACCCTCAAAATACTCAACAACATTTATATTATCCCAAAGCGGAAGGCTGGGCGGAGACATTATAACGCCCCTTTTGCTGTCCAGAGGTCCGCCGCAACTTATGCCGATACCGCTGATATTATAGTCCTTCAACGTATTTTCGATAAACCCCGAAAACCTGTCGAGAATAACCTCCGGTTTCTGCCCCGCGGTTGAAAATTCTACCTTTTTTAAAATTTCAAGCCCATCGTTTGCGGCAATTTTTCCTATCGTCTGCGCGCATTTAGTCCCGCCGATATCGAGCCCGATATAATAATTAAACTTTGAATCCTTTCCTTTCATACTCACCTTTAAGCTTGTCATTGATATCATTATAACACCCGAACGGGTATTTTTCAAACATTTTACGGTAAAAAATTACTTATATACGTTTAATTTTAAGTA
>ERZ1034998.1875-NODE-1875-length-12006-cov-11.123086_pt1 | contig 12006 bp, 9 predicted proteins | sample MGYA00520621_ERZ1034998 | MGnify/ENA primary metagenome ERZ1034998 (study PRJEB33766, sample SAMN09781748) | gut metagenome | biome: gut microbiome | host: Homo sapiens | place: Madagascar | study: EMG produced TPA metagenomics assembly of the PRJNA485056 data...
TCAATGAAACTGTAGCCAAAATCAAAGGAGTTGATTCCTTTGATATCTACTCTTGTGTACATACCAAAGAGCTACAAGACATCATTGATTCACTTAACAACAATGAAGAATTCAAGCAATATGAGAAGACAGGTAGTTACCAGTATTCTAACGCATTAAAGACATACATGCGTTTTCTATGCGCTAAGGAAATTTTCTCAAACGAAGCAAAAAAGGTAAAACACCCTTCAAATCTTACTCTTCAGCAGATTTACTATGGTGCTCCTGGCACAGGCAAATCAAAGACCATCAAGGACTTGACTTTCGGAGAGAGCGTGATTCGTACTACATTCCATCCAGACTCTGATTACGCCTCTTTTGTTGGTACCTACAAACCTATTACAGAAGAAGTTGTACTCCGAGATTGTAATGGCAAAAAGGTAATCGATGAAGAAACGAATGAAGTCGTAAAGGAAGAAAGAATTGCTTACAAATTCATTCCTCAGGCTTTTCTCGAAGCCTATGTTAAAGCGTGGAAGAAACTAGGCTCCAGCAAGAAGCAATTTCTCATTATCGAGGAAATAAACCGAGGCAATTGCGCCCAAATCTTTGGTGATCTGTTCCAATTGCTCGATCGCAACGAATATGGTTTTTCTGATTATCCTATCGTTGCAGATAAGGATATGCAGAAGTATCTCGAAAAGGAATTTGCGGGATGGGAGATTACGAATAAAGACGAAATCAACCAGCTCTATGGCGAAGCCAATATGGTAAATCTCATCATGAAGGGAGAGCGCCTTGTTCTGCCTTCAAACCTCTATATTTGGGCTACAATGAACACCAGCGACCAGAGTCTCTTCCCTATCGACTCAGCCTTTAAACGTCGCTGGGATTGGAAGTATGTGCCTATTCGCGAAGGTCGTGACAAAGAAACCAACGCTCCTCTCAACTGGTACATCTACACGGGAGATAAGCAGTACAAATGGTGGTCATTTATCAGCAAGGTTAATGAGCTGATTGGTTCACTTACCAATTCAGAAGACAAGAAACTCGGCTATTTCTTCTGCAAGGCAAAAGATGGAGAAATCGATGCAGACTTATTTGTAAGCAAGGTTATCTTCTATCTCTGGAATGATGTGTTTAAGGACTATGGTTTCGATGACAAGGACTTTCAGGATGAAGAAGGCAAGATTCTGTCTTTTGATAGATTCTATCAGGATGTCAACGGCAAGACTAATGTTGATATTGCTATCGTTAAGCAGTTCTTGGAGAATTTGGGAGTAGAGGAATACTATTCTGATGAAAGAGAAGAAGAGGAGGATATTGATACTGAAGAAGAAGGAAAAAATAATGGCAAAAACAACTATTTTAAATATACTATAAACGGTTCTTCTCAGCAATATGCCAAACGAATTCTTGCAGCAAAACTAGTAGAGGAATATATCAAAATGAATCCTGATTTATCTCCTGAACAAGTTGTTAACAACTGGAAATCTTTAGGAAATATAGTACCACACTTCGTTGAAACTGAAGAAGAATTTAAGAGCAGAACCGATAAACCAAGAGTTGAAAAAATCAAATGCCAAAACGGCTATGTTTATGTTTCGAATAACGGTTGGGGAGGTATAGCTAAAATGCATGAACTTATGGATGCAGTAAATAAACAGAATTGGAATCTTTACATCCAAGAAATAAAGAGATAATGAGAATCCTCATAGAAGAACATCAGTATCAGGCTGAACAGATTAGGGATGTCCTGCACGGTATTGACGCCATGCAGGACATTGATGGCAACGTCAGCATCAACTACGTTGGGTATTACTACAATACCCAGCTCAACGATTGCGTCTTTATTTTGCCAAAAGTACTGCTCGAAGACACCCCAGAGGGCGAAAGAGTATTCGGCAAATACGCCCCGGAAACCATCGTCAACCTGAACCAGAACAACCCACTCTCTCAACAGGAGAAAGACTTCATCTATGAGTTCTCTGTCTGGATTTACCGCACCATCGAGGTTTACAACAATACCACCAGAAACGGCATTGTCTATCACCAGAAAATAGCGTGCCTCGGTAAAAGTAACAGACAAATCAACAACACATTCCTCGATATTCTGCTGGCTCTCATCGACTTCAACAAGCATAACCAGGATTTCATCTTCTTCATCCTGAAGAACATCCATTCCGGTTACAACCGCATTCATTGGTCAAAGACCATAGCCACCACGAGTGCCATCATCAGCAAAAACAGCCCTGTTTATACCCATCCTGTCAACAGGAAAAAGCAGATTAATTTTGATGAAGAACTCCTGATTATCTTCTATTCCATCCTGAATTATATCAGCGAAAGATACGGCTTCGCCAATCATATCAACTGCAATTTCCAGCTGATAACAGGCTATCGTTTCAAGACCTATCTGGATGGATTAGGGAAGACCAGGCTGCTCCAGATTAAGTATAAATACTTCTCAGACAAGGCTTTACACCTCTGGCAACTATGCTACGATTTCTTTGATAATGCCAAGCGCATGAACATCCAGCAGGAACGCAAGGAGTATCTTCTGGTTAAGAGTTTCAATATCGTTTTCGAGGCCATTATTGATGAACTTCTAGGCGAGAAGAACATTCCAGCCGGACTGAAAGAACAGGCTGACGGCAAGCGCATAGACCATCTGTACAGCTACCAGAACCTGATTACAACAAGAAATCAGGAGCCAGTTTATTACATCGGCGACAGCAAGTATTACAAGTTAGGTCATTCCATCGGCAAAGAATCTGTGTATAAGCAGTTTACGTACGCCAGAAACATCATCCAGTGGAACCTGAACCTCTTTATGAACGACGATAAGGACGATGAAGAACTGCAATACGACAAGCGTAACTTTGGCAACGTACCCAAGCTTCGCGATGACCTGACGGAAGGCTACAACATCATTCCGAACTTCTTCATCAGCGCAAAGATGGCAGAGAATCTCTCTTTCTCAGACCAGATTTCGTCAACCGACAGGGAAAAGAAGTGCTTCAACACCCAGCATTTCAACGACCGCCTGTTCGACCGCGACACCCTTCTCGTCTTCCACTACGATGTCAATTTCCTCTATGTAGTATCTCTGTATGCCCGTCATAACGAGCACCAGAAATTCGCCTGGAAAAACCGGGTTCGCAAGATGTTCCGTGATGAAATCCAGAAGATGCTAGACGAAAGATACGACTTCTATCGCCTCACGCCGAAAGAAGATACACAAGTAGAAGAATTCGTCAGCCGGAATTTCAGAAAGCTTATCGGCAAGATATTCTCTCCAACGAAATCCAATGATTATCTGATACTTGCGTTCGAGAAAGAAGATTCCAACGAGGAGCAGAAAGAAGCTATCATAAACGATGTTAAGGAGAAATTCTATATAGATAAATTTGCTTTAGCGGATAATTGACGAGCGATTATAACTTACCGCAATAAAATAATTAATTTAATTGAATTGTCTATGGAATCAAAAACGAAATTTATTTTGACCTATGTAGCAGGTATTGTTACGGGTTGCGTGTTACTTTTTGTTATAGGCTGCATTATTAATACAGAAAACTCTTCAGCCGAAAAAGAAGATATAGTTATGTTTGATAGCCCTCGCAATGCAGTACCAGGAAAATCCTTTAAAGTTGTTCAAGTACTTCCTGACGGAAACGCTTTGGCTAGTGTAGATAATGTCTATGACGATAATTTCGGTGTTGTAGTTCTATTTCTGGGAGATGAGAGTACTTCTTACTATGATGATCAAAAGATAGAAATCCCGAAGGGAAAGGTAGCAAAACAAATTGGAAACTACAGCTATATGTCCCGAATGAAAATTGAAAAGACAGTGCCTGTAGTGAAAATCATGGATGAATAATAGGATAACCTCAAATATTGAAACAAAGGGTCGTTCAGTTTACATAATATGTATGTAAGACTGAACGACCCATTTTTTTTGACAGGGTATATTTCCTTGACTGGGAGTGTAGCCGTCATTTCCTTATGCCCCCTTCAACCTTGGCGAAAGATTTATAACTGAAATTCCGCATGTTTTACCCCACACGCCCTGGGCTAGGAGCTTTTGGGCCTTCAGGGCGTGAGGGGAATGGCAGGGATGCGTGAGGGGGGTATTGCTGTGCGGTCTACGAGGAGGCTTGCAGGCGGCATTCAAGCCAAAGAAGAAGTTCGTTACGATTCGCCTGGGCGTGGATTTCAATGAGGACATTTTGCTTATTTTCCCTTCTTTTTAGTTGCATTCAAACAAAAACTACCATTAAACCACTAAAATTCCATAAAATCAATGTATGCTATTCTATACTAGCATACATTCGCATTTTGCCGTTTAATACATAAATTGTATTTTTGCAGAACATTGTTAAATTAAAATGACGACAATTAAAGACTTAAAAGGAAAGTTAATCCAAGAGGATAAGCTGATGTCTATCGAAAGGATTAATGAAATACGGGAGAAAAACATCCTCTCGTATATTAAGTCCTTTATTGGTCAACAAGGAGATTTTATAAGGCCCAAAACTTTCTCCGATATTACAGGAATCTCAGAACATTCTATTTCCAGAATTCTAAATACATCCCACTTACGACCAGAGCAGCAGCTGAGATGGTGCCTCTGCATTTGGAATAACTGGGATAAGATAGTAGAAGAATTGGATAAAAAACACAGGGCTATCAACCTGAAGTTTGATAAGGAACAATTCCTAGAGGATTTCAATCAAGCCTTTCATCATTTTTCGGATATTGTTTATCTGATGAAGGATTTCAATACCCTTGAAGAAAACATCAATATTTATCAACAGAAATATTGTAGAAAGAGCTACAGAAATGGAAACTCTTAGAGTAGTATGAATTTTAATAATCAAATTAAAATATGAGATAACCGGTTAAGATGCTAACATCTGAAGCCAAATATTAACCTAATCCATACCAATACCCAGAAAGTACGCACAACCCTACCCGCCCCCACACCTTACGATAGTAGGCGCTCGGCAGTTCTCCAGCGGCTTACGCTAAAAACGTTAGCGCAAACACACGTCCTCTACTAAAATGAGGCAGTAACAGTCAATCAACCTAAATACAATAAAAGAAGATGAAAGAAATTTTTTTAGGCAAATTTATTCGCTTTGCAATAAAGCACTTCACCATCGTTATCAACAATACAATCCAGATGAATGGTGGTCAGTATATCGAACACATGAACAACTATCAGGGAAAGGAGGATGAGAAATGTCTGGACAAAGAATGATCATCATGAACGCTGGTAGCTCTTATTTTGAGCATGTGGAGAACTATTATGGCAGCAATGCCTGTGAGCAAACCTCATGCAGAAATGCTGAGATGCCGGAAGAGCTGAAAACGGAAAAGGCTCAGAGGATAAAGAACAACCTGATAGAGATTGGTGTGGTAACCGAAGATTTCATGCCCTTAGGACTGTCATCATCCGAAGCTGCCGTCCTTGCCAATCAGATAGGCACAGAGTTGGAAATCAAGAATATATGGAGCGTATTCGGCAATTATTGGGGTCCTAATCCGAACTCGATGAGAGCCGCCTGCAACCGGGGAATGGAACAGAAGAAAACGGGTGCCTTCCTCGAAAAAGTGATGCCTGCTATCAGAGGCTAAACTGATAGGTAGTACTAGTACGCGTACATAGTACGTACTAGGTAGAAGCGAAAAATTTTCCCTACCTTTGCCCCCGGAATTCAGAACCAATGCGGTCTGAGTTTCGGGGGCTTTTGTGTATCTGCACATCAACCGTGGTGGGAGCCCCCAATCTTCTAAATTATTTAAAATGATGGAAGTGAAAGCGTATGTGTTCAGTCATCCTTCTTACAGACGACTGAGAGTAGTGAAAACGGAAGAGGGCATTACCCCACAAACCAATCTTTTATTAACGAAATAACATGACAGAAACACAACATGTAATTGCACTGAACCCTTATCGCAAGGGCAATAAGGGGAAGGTGTTTTCAAACAGTCTGGCGGTGTATGACAAGGTGATTGCATCGCCGGAAATCAGGAAGATGATTCGGCAGATCAGGGGCGAACTGCCTATCCCGAAGGTGGATGCCAACGACGAGAAGGCGGTGAAGAAGGCGCAGGACAGGCTGAAGAGCGAACTGCCTTTCTTCTGTCCCCACTACGGCATTTTCAAGAACAATGTGCGCAGACAGGAGAATGCCCAGCCCGAGAGCTTCATGTTCCAGACTATCATCGACGTGGATGACAGGGAGTATGTAGACAAGGCTATCGAGAAGGCAAGGGAGCTGAACTGCTCTGACAGCATCTGGAACGGCTCGCTGCTGCACCTCTGCTACAGTGCCCGGAAGAAGCTGCACATCGGTATCAGACTGCCGGTGGGAATGACCATCGAGGAGACGCAGAAGGCGTATTGCGAGGCGCTGGGGGTGCCGTATGACGAGAGCTGCATCACACCCGAGAGAATGATTTATCTCACGGATAAGGACTCGGAAATCTACAGGTCGAAGATGTGGTGCGCCGTGCTGAGCGAGAAGGAGATTCTGATGAGAAGGCAGGCGTATCTGGACCGCGGACTGACCGTGGACGGAAGAGGAGACGCAAAAGTTAATAGTTTACAGTTTACAGTTAATAGCAATAGTAATGACAATGTTCAAAATAATAGACTATCGGGCAACGACGGCAATCCTGCTGTTTCTGCTGGCTCTGCTGTTCAGCCTGCCCAATCTGATAATAGCCATGGTGCTGATGCTCCTCATATCGGGGATTCTGGAGGCAATCAGAATGCTGGCGGACTGGGAGCCAGGGAGAAGAACCTGATTGCGTTTGACCTCTTTACGCAGGCTGCCGGACTCGGGGGTATGGAGATTGATACCGTGGGGTCGAGACACTCTTCGCTGCTGGCTATCATGAGCGCCGGTGCTTCGAGGGTGATGGAGGAAGAGGAACTGATGAAGGTGGTGAGGGTGAAAATGCCGAGCTACTATCAGGAGAACGACTGCCATCAGCTGATTCACGACTTCTATGCGAAATATGCTGACAATACGAAGCCGATGTCGAGGGAAGTGATGAGGGTGAATGCGCTGGCGGAGCAGAAGGCGAATGAAGTGAAGAGTGAAGAACGAAGAGTGAAGAATTCAATGGCTGCTGCTAATCATACAGTTCAAAGTTCAAATCTCAAAGTTCAAAGTACCGAGCAGGATTATCCTGACCCGCCGGAGATGCCGAAGAAGCTGCCGAAGCTGGTGGAGCTGCTGATATCGAGGACGCCGGAGATTTATAAGCCGGCTGTGGCGCACGCTATCTTCCCGCCGCTGGCTACGCATCTCTGGAAAACGAGGTTCCGGTATATTGACAACGTGGAGCACGAGGCGAGACTGATGACACTGCTGCTTGCGGGTACCGGAGCGGGTAAGAGCAGCGTGAACAGGCCTATCGATTTCATTATGGAGGATATCAGGCAGAGGGATGCCGAAAACCTGAAGCGCGAAAAGGCGTGGAAGGATGAGATGCTGCGCAAGGGTGCCAACAAGGATAAGCGCAAGAGACCTGAAAACCTGATTATCCAGGAGATTGATGCGGATATGACAAACCCGGCTTTCGTGATGAGAACGGCTGAAGCGCAGGAACATTTCCTCTATACTTCGCTCAATGAGCTAGACCAGTTTGATGCGCTCAAGGGTAGCGGAAACCAGCAGTTCCGTATCATGTGTCTCGCAGCCGACCCGGGTAATAAATACGGACAAACCCGCGTGGGAACAATGAGTGTTACGGAGCGTGTTACCATCCGGTTCAACTGGAATGCATCTACCACCATCCAGAAGGGTCAGCGTTACTTCTCTAGGGTTCTTACCGATGGTCCTATCAGCCGTATCAACTTCTGTACCATCCCCGAAAGGGAAATCGGCGAAGATATGCCTGTTTACGGAACTTATGATGAATCGTACCGTGAGGCGCTACGACCTTACATCGAAAATCTGAACAAAGTAACGGGTCTGATTGAGTGTAAGGAGGCGTTTCAGCTTGCCCTCAAACTGAAGAATGAGAATGCTGAGTTTGCCCGGCTGTCGCAGGACAGGACGTTTGAGAATCTCTCGTTCCGTGCCAACGTCATCGCTTACCTGAAGGCGTGCGTGCTGTATGTAGCCAATGGTTGCAAGTGGGAGCCGGAGATTGATGAGTTTATCCGCTGGAGTGAGCAGTATGACCTGTACTGCAAGATGCGGTTCTTCGGCGACATGATTGCGAAGGAGAACTATACGGCGGAGAGGAGTTCGAAGCGTGGGCCTCAGAATCTTTTACAGATATTGCCCGATAACTTTACGGCTGCGCAGTTGCTTGCCATCCGGCTGGAGCATGGTTTGGATGCGAAGGGTACCGATATGATGATCAGGCAGTGGCTGCACCGGAATTACATCAGGCGGGCGTATCAGTATACGGGCAAGCGTGACAGTTGTGACAGTTGTGACAGTTTTGAGAAGCTGAAGTACCGCCACGACGGTATGGTTATTGAATCTTAAATTTATTTTGACTTATGCAGATAGTTTTAAAACGTATAGCAAAGAAGAAGACCTACACGATAGGTCGCCTTTACATCCTGAAGGATGAGGATGTGAAGAAGCGCACGATTGAGAGTGTGAACAAGTGCAGGGGGCTGAAGACGGTGTGCGAGGTGCCCCCGGAGAAGCTGAATGCGGACTCGTATTTCTGTGATACGCTGGAGCCGTGCTGGCGCAACCTTCTGGGTGTAGAGCTAAGTCCTGCCGAGGAGAATGTGCGGTTGGGGCGTGTATCGGGCAAGAAGGCGCAGAAGATGAAGGGCACGACGGCGATACCTGAGGGCACTTATCCAGTGGTGATCAGCAAGTCGCCGAAGTTTAAGATGTGGTTGCCGCTGCTGTTGGGTGTCCCTAATTTTGAGGGCATCCGCATCCATGCCGGCAATTATCCCGACGATACGCAGGGCTGCATCCTGGTGGGTGAGAACCGTGTAAAAGGCATGGTTGTGAACTCCCGCATCTGGCTCCACCGCCTCATCAATGCCATTACCGCTGCGAGAGACAGGGAGGAGAGCATTTGGGGAACGATTTTGTAATGTTGAGTGTTGAATGTTGAATTAGGCTAGCGCCCTTGAGTCCGTTAGGCAAAAAATCAACATTCAACATTCAACACTCAACATTCAATTTAACATTCAACATTAATAATTAAACATTTTTATATCATGAAAAAAAATTATAAAACAAAAAAAGAAGAAATGAAGAAGGAAAAGACAGCGGGTAATGCTGTCGTGTTTGAAAACCCTGAATTCGGTAAGATTCTTACACGAACCGATGAAAACGGGGAACCTTTGTTCTGCGCGAAGGATGTCTGTGATATACTGGGATACAAGAAATCTTATAACGCTGTAAATCAGCTCGTTAACCCACATGACACCTTAAAACAGGGGGTCAAGGTATCGGGAAGTCTTCGCAAGGATGGAAGCCGAACAGAGCGACTCCAACAGATGTTCTTCGTCAACGAGAGCGGATTCTATGCTTTGGTGCTCGGCTCCAAGCTTCCTACGGCGGTAAAGTTCAAGAACTGGGTTACTTCCGAGGTGCTGCCACAGATTCGCAAGACGGGCGGTTATATTCCGGTACAGCAGGGAGAGAGTGATGAGGAGACGATTCGACATGCTGAAGAGATTCTCAGAGCTACACTCAAGGAGAAGGAGAATCTGCTGAAAAACCAGCAGGTGCAGATAGATCAGCAGAAGAAACTCATCGGAGAACAGGATACGGAGATTCGTCGGCTGAATGGTGTGGTGGATGAACAGGTGGTTTGCATCGCCAAGAACGGTGAGAACATCATCCAGTTGGAGAATCAGGTGGATCATCTTCTGCCGAAGGCGCTCTACACCGACAATGTGCTCAACTCTGTTTCCTGCTTCACCACCACGCAGATTGCGAAAGAGCTGGGTATCACGGCGCAGGAGTTGAACCGCCAGCTCTGTGCCCTTCATATCCAGTACTACCAGAGCGGCCAGTATCTGCTCTATGCCGATTATGCCCACATGGGCTTAGCGAAGAGCCGCACCCGCTACTCTACCCTCCCCGACCCTCACTGCGATGGGGTACTGGAGAAGCTGGGTACCGCCTACACCCACACCTACCTCGTTTGGACAGAAAGAGGAAGAAAGTTCATACATTTATTAAAGGTAAAAAAGTAAAAAGGTAAAAAGGTAAAAGGCTGGGGACCAGCGATTCCATCGCTGGTCCCCTAAAAAAAAGAAAGAAAAATTTGGTAGTTAGTGAATAAAGCCGTAACTTTGCAGGCTCTTAGAACAGAATAAAGGAAATAGATTAGTAATTAAAAAGCAAATATGAATAATCATACAACATCAATAACGACGAACAAGAAACATCACTACCGGGAACTGCTAGCTATCGGCATTCCTATCATCATCGGACAGCTGGGTACCATCATCCTGGGATTTGCTGATACGCTGATGATTGGCCATCACAGTACACCGGAACTGGCGGCTGCCGGACTGGTGAACAATATCTTCGGTCTGGTATTCGTATCCTATATGGGATTCACCTACGGCCTCACTCCTATCATCGGACGACTCTACGGCGAGGAACGGACCGACTGCATCGGACAGAAAGTACGCAATGCCTTCTGTGCCAACATGCTGACGGGCATCATCTTCACCCTCGCCCTCGTTGTGCTCTACCTGAATCTGGGGCGCATCGGACAGCCTGAAGAACTGCTCTCGCTCATCCGTCCTTACTTTCTGGTAAATCTCGCCTCGGTGCTCTTCATGGGCATCTTCTTCACGATGAAGCAATTTCTTGACGGACTCGGACAGACCAAGGTGGCGATGTGGGCGATGATTGGCGGCAACGTAATCAATATTCTGGGCAACTGGGTACTGATTTATGGTGTGGCAGGCTTCCCGGAACTGGGTTTGCTGGGAGCCGGTATTTCGACGCTGGTGAGCCGCATTCTGATGGCGCTGGCGATGGTGGGCATGCTGATGACGGGCAAGAATTTCGGGGAATACAGACGCGATATTCTGCACAGTTCTCTGACCAAGGCTGACTTCAGGGAGATGAACCGGTTGGGCTGGCCTGTGGCGCTGCAGCTGGGCATGGAGTCGGCTGCCTTCACGCTGAGCTGTGTGATGGTGGGCTGGCTGGGAACCATTCCGCTGGCAGCTCATCAGGTGATGATTACCCTCTCGCAGCTTTTCTATCTCGTGCTTTCGGGCATGGCGGCTGCGCTGGCTATCCGCGTGAGTCATTTTATGGGTCAGAAGGACTACGCTGCTGTTCGCCGCAATGCCTACGACGGGTTCCGGCTGAACCTGCTGTTCTCGCTGTGCATGGGTTTGCCGGTGTTCCTGCTTCGCCATCAGATAGGTGGCTGGTTTAATGATAATGTGGAGGTGCAGGCGTATGTGGCTACGCTGATTATCCTGTTGATGATATATCAGTTTGGCGACGGACTACAGTATACCTTTGCCAATGCGCTGCGTGGCATCGCCTGTGTAAAGCCGATGGTGCTCTATGCCTTCATCGCCTATTTCGTCATCTCCTTGCCGCTGGGCTACACCCTGGGTTTCCCTTGTGGCTTAGGCATTCTGGGCATCTGGATTGCCTTCCCGTTCGGTCTGACTATAGCGGGAGAGATGTATCGAAGAAGATTTGAAAAGGAATTGAAAAAGATTGAGGAATAAAAAATTAGGCACGGATTATAGGCGGAAGGAAAAGAATTAGGCACGGATTACACGGATTACACGGATTTATAGAGACATGCTCAATAACGAGAGATAACTCAAAAACGAGTTATAATATCGAAAAAAAATCCGTGTAATCCGCGTAATCCGTGCCTAAAAAAATCTGACGGGATTTACTCAGCAGCCTGCTCAGCACGATCATCTACGTTCTCACCCTCTGTAGGAGCGAGAGTAGCCTTGAAATCGGTGATGCCGTACTTGGCAAGAATGTTGTACCACTGGAGGAGCTTCTTGATATCGCTGTCGTG
>ERZ1034998.1876-NODE-1876-length-12005-cov-6.647615_pt1 | contig 12005 bp, 11 predicted proteins | sample MGYA00520621_ERZ1034998 | MGnify/ENA primary metagenome ERZ1034998 (study PRJEB33766, sample SAMN09781748) | gut metagenome | biome: gut microbiome | host: Homo sapiens | place: Madagascar | study: EMG produced TPA metagenomics assembly of the PRJNA485056 data...
GCTCGGGACCTTCCATGATCAGGTCGGGTGCGCTGCCGCCCTCGATGGCGGTGTTGACCTGGTCATCGCCGTTGGTGTAGTCCAGATACTCCACGGTGACCTTGATGTCGGGGTACTTGGCATTGAAGCTGGAGATCAGCTCCTGCACGGTCTCATCCTTGCCCCAGCCGCCGATGGGGTAGGTCCACAGCTTGATGCTTGCACCGGAGCTGGCGGTGCCGGAAGCGGCAGCAGAGCTGGCTGCGCTGGAGGCGGGAGCAGTGCTGGAAGAAGAACCGCCGCAAGCGGCCAGTGCACCGGCAGCGCCCAGCATACCGGCAGCCTTCAGGAACGAACGGCGGGAAATGCAGTTTTTCATGATAGTTTCTCCTTGCTCTCATCAATTCACATTGTGGCAGCGGCTTGTGCGGGCGGCTGCCTTTGATGGTTCCATTATAGAAAAATATTTTCATTCTGTCCATACTTCCTTTTCATAAATTTTTCATTTTGGAACTGTGCAGGTTGTACAAGATTGTGGGATATCAGAAAAAACACAAAAGAAAAGTGAAAACTGCTCGTTAAAAAGGTTACAAAACGGTACAAAATCGGAAAAATGAATGAAAAGACTTTTCGGCCTGAAAATCTGAAAAAGAAAGAGATTTTCAGAAAATGGGCCGTTTTTCCTCACTTTCTGTGCCGTCTGCACAGAAACCGGACCAAAAATGTGGGCAATGCGCCTCTTGCACACCCGGTTTGTTTCTTTTATACTTTTTGATGTAAGAAGGTGTAGGAAATAAGTCGGCGGCTGCCCTTTGTGCAGCGGTCGGGTAAGGAGAAGGAAATGTCTACAAATTTTTGGGAGCTGCTGCAGCAGCACCAGAATGACCTGACAAAATCGGGTCACATGGTGGCCGACTATCTGGTGCAGCACGCAGCAGAGGCACAGTATCTGTCCATCTCATCCCTGGCAAGGGAATGCAAGGTGGCAGAGGCTACGGTGTTCCGGTTCTGCCGGGCGCTGGGGTTTGAAGGCTACCATGAAATGCGCATTGCACTGGCACAGGCCAATGCCACCGGCGCACTGGTCAACCAGCGTGCGCCGGAGCCGGACGCCGACACGGCCACCCTGTGTGAGCACGCCGGTGCGCTGTTCATGACAGCCATCAACGGCACACAGAACGCCCTCTCGCCGGAGGCGGTGGACAAGGCTGTGGCCCTGCTGCACAGCGCACGGCAGGTGTTCTGCCTGGGGCAGGGCGGCAGCATGCTGGTGGCCAACGACATCTGCGCCCGGTTTGCGGGCATTACCAACAAGTTCCGCACGGCGGGCGACAGCCACATGCAGGTGATGGCGGCCAGCCTGATGATGGAAGAGGATGTCGTGTTGTTCGTGTCCTACTCCGGTGCCACGCGGGATATGATCGAGACGCTGCGCACCGCCAAGGCCGCCGGGGCAAAGATCATCCTCATCACCCACTATGAGGACTCGCCGGGCGCAAAGCTGGCCGACATCGTGCTGCTGTGCGGCGCGCAGGAAAACCCGCTGGACTCCGGCAGCATCCCCATCAAGGTGGCGGTGCTGTATGTGGCAGAGGTGCTTCTGCTGCGTTATATGCTGGATGACCAGCAGCAGACCAACGAGGCACAGGACCGCACCACCGAGGCCTTGGCCGTGAAGATGCTGTAATTTCTCTGATCAAAAACACAGATGCCGCTCTGCGGCCGGGCATTCCGGCAGCCGGGCGGCGTTTTTTTGCAACTGCACAGAAACAGAAAACAGACGTTCCGGAGCAATTTTTCTAAAAATGCAATCTTTTTGCAAATTGGCCTTGCAATCGGGCAGGATATCGTGTATAATCATCCCTGCACGAAAATGCAAACTGATTGCAATTTACTAAAATGAAGAAACCCGCTGTGGTTTTTGGGAGCGATATTTATGGAACTGTTTCTGGATGTTCTGGGCGAATCTCTGGTGGACACCGCCAAGATGCTGCCCTTTCTGTTTCTGGCCTATCTGCTGATCGAATACATCGAGCACCGCCACGGCGAGCGCATCGAAGCGCTGCTGGCTGGCGGCGGGCGCTGGGGCGCAGTGCCCGGTGCCCTGCTGGGCTGTGTGCCGCAGTGCGGCTTCTCGGCCATTGCGTCCAACTTCTATGCGTCCCGCGTCATTACGCTGGGCACCCTGATGGCCGTGTATCTGGCCACCAGCGATGAAGCCATCCCGCTGCTGGTGTCCATGCCGGCCTACTGGGACAAGCTGGTCGTGCTGATGGTCATCAAGGTGGTGTACGCTGTCATCGTTGGTTTCGTGCTGGACTTTGTGCTGCGCGGCATCCTGCCCAAGGGGCTGCGGGGCGGCTACACCGGCCATGCCGACGAGGTGGACTGCCACGAGGAGCACAACGATGAAGCGGGCAACGAGCGCCCCATCTGGCAGGCGGCTCTGCGCCACACGCTGGAGATCTTTGTGTTCATCTTTGCGTTCAGTCTGGTGTTCGGCCTCATCGTGGAAGGCGTGGGTGAGGACGTGTTTGCCGACCTGTTGGGCAGTATGGGCTTCTTCCAGCCGGTGGTGGCGGCCCTGGTGGGCCTGATCCCCAACTGCGCCGCCAGCGTGTTGCTCACCCAGCTGTATGTGGAGGGTGCTCTGCGCTTTTCCAGTCTGGTGGCCGGTCTGTGCACCGGTGCCGGTGTAGGCCTGGCCGTGCTGTGGCGCGCCAACCCCTCCTGGAAGCAGAACCTGTTCATCACCGGCCTCACCTGGGCCGCCGGTGCCTTTGTGGGCGTGGCCATGCAGGTGATCGTGGCATTGTTTGCCTGATCCGGAACCGAAAAAAGCTCCGTTCCCTTTGCAGGGAACGGAGCTTTTTGTTTGCGGTTGGAGCTGTTACAGGGTGACGTCCTTGGACTTGGACAGCTTCATGAAGAGCAGCAGCGAGACCACCGTTGTCAGAGACAGGATGGTGGCCAGTGCTGCGGCGATGCCGTCGTTGCCGCGGGATACATAGGTGTAAATGGCCAGCGTCAAAGTCTGGGTGCGCACGGTGTACAGGCAGATGGCGGTGGACAGCTCGGTGATGATGGTCACCCAGCTCAGGATGGCACCGGAAATGATGCCGTTTGCCATCATGGGCACCGTGATCTGGAAGAAGGTCTTGGCCTTGGAGGAACCCAGCGAGATGGCGGCTTCCTCCACCGTGATGGGGATCTGCTGCAGGGTGGCCACCGAACTGCGGATCGTGTAGGGCAGGCGGCGGATCACCAGTGCGATGACCATGATGATCATGGTACCGGTCAGGATCAGCGGCTTGCGGTTGAAGGCCATGATCAGGGCAATGCCCACCACGCTGCCGGGGATGATGTAGGGCAGCATGCTGATCACGTCGATCACGTTGTTCACGGTGTTCTTGCGGCGGATGACCAGGTAGGCCACCAGCACAGCCAGCAGGATGATGAGCACCAGTGCGGCAATGCCGATGACGAAGGTATTCTTGATGGCGCTGCCGGCCACCTTCATGGCGGAGCGGTAGCTGTCCAGCGAGTAACCGGGCACAAAGGCCTTGCCGGAAGTCTTGCGGAAGGACTCGTAGAAGATGTACACCTGCGGCAGGAAGGCGATGCCCACCACCAGATAGGTGAACAGATGGATGAGCACATTCAGCAGGCCGTGGGCCTTTTTGCGCTCCACCGGATGCAGGGCATTCATGGTGAAGGAGAACTTATTGGAGGACCACTTCTGCACCAGGAACACCACGGTGGTGATGACGATGGCGATCACCGAGGTGGCGCAGGCAAAACCGTAGTCACCGCCGGTGGTCTCCGAGAAGAAGGCGTTGTAGATCTCCACCGGGAAGGTGCGGTAGCCCTGACCGATCAGCAGCGGGGTGCCGAAGTCGGCAAAGGCGCGCATGAACACCAGCAGCATGGCGGCCAGGATGGTGGGCATGCACAGCGGCACGATCACAGTCAGAAAACGCTTGATGCCCTTGCAGCCCATGCTTTCAGCGGCTTCCAGCAGGGAATTGTCGATGTTCTTCATGGCACCTGAAACGTACAGGAACACCAGCGGGAACAGCTGCAGCGAAAGCACCAGCAGGATGCCGTTGAAGCCGTAGATGCTTGGCAGGGTGATGCCCAGCATCGACTTGATGGTCTTGCGGATGATGCCGGAGTTGCCCAGCATCAGGATCCAGGAATAGGCACCGATGAAGGGGGCGGACATGCTGCACAGGATGATGATGATCTGCAGAAGGCCCTTGCCCTTGATCTCATACATATTGTACAGATATGCCAGCGGCACGCCGATGATCAGCGTGATGATGGTGACGGCAATGGACACCTTGAAGGAGTTCCACAGAGTGATCAGGTAATAGGATTTGCCAAAGAACTTCTGGAAATACTCCAGCGTGAAAGCGCCGTTGGTGGTCACCACGGACTGGCGCAGCAGGTTGAGCATGGGGTACAGCAGAAACACCGCATAGCACAGCAGGATCACAAAGGACAAAACCGTCCACATGTCCAGCTTTTTGGTCTTTTTCATGGTACTGCCTCCTGCCCGTTAAACGGCGTTGTCGTTGCGGACACCTTCCAGCAGGTTCTGCTTACCTTCCGCGTCAAACACGTTGATCTTCTCGGTCTTGACGCCGAGACGGACGACCGTGCCATCCGGGATGATGCTGTCGATCTGGGATTCCTGAATGATCTCGATCTTGTCACCGTCGTCGGTGTGGGCAAAGTAGTGGGTATTCAGACCCAGGAACACGCTGCTGTCCACGGTGGCCTTCAGGCCGGTAGCGTCGGTGGAGGCGTCCAGAATGAACTCCTCCGGGCGCACCGAGATCTTGACGGGCTGGTTTTTGCACTCCTCGGCACGCACATTGTCCAGCGTGATCGAAGCACCGGCATGGAAGTGCAGCACGGGCTTGCCGTTTTCCATGCGCAGCTCACCGTCCAGCACATTGGAACGGCCGATGAAGGTGGCAACGAACAGGTTGGCCGGGCGTTGATAGATGTCCTTGGGGGTGCCCACCTGCTGGATGTCGCCCTTGTTCATGACCGCGATGCGGTCCGAAACGGCCATGGCTTCCTCCTGGTCGTGGGTGACGTACACATTGGTGATGCCCACCGTGTGCTGGATCTCCTTGATGACGGTGCGCATCTCCACGCGCAGCTTGGCGTCCAGGTTGGACAGGGGCTCGTCCATCAGCAGCACATCCGGCTTGATCACTAGGGCACGGGCCAATGCCACGCGCTGCTGCTGGCCGCCGGACAGCCGGTCGGGCATGCGGTCGGCATACTCGCTGATGTGCATCAGCTTCATGAACTCGTCGGTCTCCTTCTGGATGGTCTCCTTGGATTCCTTGCGGTTCTTCAGACCAAAGGCAACGTTGTCCCGCACGGTCATGTGGGGGAAGATGGCATAGTTCTGGAATACCATGCCGATGTTGCGCTTGGAGGGGTCGATGTCGTTGATGCGCTTGTCGTTGAAGTAGAAGTCGCCGCCTTCAATGCTGTTGAAGCCTGCGATCATACGCAGAAGTGTCGTTTTTCCGCAGCCGGAGGGGCCGAGAAGGGTGAAGAATTCGCCTTCTTTGATGTTCAACGACAGATCCGAGATGATCGTATTGTCGCCGTATTTCTTCACGGCGTCCTTGATGCGAATACAAACACTCATAATGATCGTCCTTACTTTTTGTTTTTCAGCGGAGAGATGCTTACTTGGTCAGCAGGTTGGTCCACTTCTCCAGCATCTCGGTCTGCAGCTCTGCCACAGCAGCCTGATCCTCGTACACCACGTTGATCTCCTCAAAGGGCTTCATCTCGGGGCAGTCCTGTGCGATGGAGGTCATGGTGCCGCGGATGGTGGTCTTGGACAGGGCAGTCTGGGCTTCCTCGCTCAGCACATAGTCGACGAACAGCTTGGCGTTGTCCATGTTGGGGGCGTTCTTCACGATGGCGACACCGGCGGGCAGCCACACGGCACCCTCTTCGGGGTACACCAGAGACAGGTCGGCGTCGGGGTTGTCCTTGTTGTCGATGATGGCCTGCACAACGGGGTCCTCGTAGGAAACGCCCACGGCATACTCACCGGCGATGACGTTCTTGTACACCTGAGAAGAGCTGGACAGCACGATGCCGTCGATGTTGTCAATGAACTTTGCAATGTAATCCCATGCGGCATCGCTCATGTAGCGGTCGGCCGGGGTGTCGCCCTCGCCCATATCCAGCAGCATGTTGGTCAGCTCGGCAAAGGCGCTGGAAGAAGCGGTGGGGTCGCCCATGGCGATCTTGCCCTTCAGCTCCGGCTGCAGCAGGTCGGCGTAGCCCTTGACCTCAACGCCCAGCTCTTTCAGCAGGGTATTGTTCAGGATGAAGCAGCCGCTGCCGGACAGGTTGCAGTAGGTCACGTTGCCGTCGGTGTTGTTGCGGTAGTTCTCGTCCAGGTTGGCCTCGTTGGGCGAAACATACGACTCCCACAGGTCGGGGTGCTGCTTGTAGAAGTTGAAGTTGATAGCACCCCAGTTGATATCGGCCTGCGGGTTCTCTTTTTCGGCCTCGATACGGGCCAGCACATCGCCGGTGCCCATGGACTGCAGCTCCACCTCGATGTTGGGGTACTTGACCATAAAGCCGTTGGTCAGGGTGCAGTCGATCTGGGTGTCCGAGTTGGGCGAGTAGATGACCAGCTTGCCGCTGGCTTCTGCTGCGGAAGCAGCACCGGTGGACGCTGCAGCACTGGTGGAGGCTGCGGTGGAGGTAGAAGAAGAGCTGCCGCCGCAAGCGGTCATGGCAGCGGCGGTGCCCAGAACGGCAGCGCCCTTCAGGAAATTACGCCGAGAAATCTTTTTCATGGTATTGTCCCTCCTGTAGAGATTTAAAATCATCGGTGCGTGAAAACTTGACGCAGAATTCACAAACACCTTACAAACCTACTCGTAGTATAAACAATTCCCAAAGTTGGCGCAAGCGAAAGAATACCCAAAGATTTTCGGAAATATTTGGTTGGTTTGTCCGAAAGTTTTTGATAACATTTTGTAATCTTTAACAAAATACCGGGAAATGAGGTGGTCCCGGGATCTGTTCATTCTGGCGATCCCGGCGGGAATTTGCCAATCTGTAAAACAAAACCCGGGCAGGAACGGCACACGGGGTGGTTCCTGCCCGGGGAAAAATGATTTTGGAGATCAGCCGTCGGTGGAGGCGCGCTCCACCAGGTTGGTGGGGATGTAGATCTCGGTCTCGGCGGGGGGCTCGCCGCGCATCATCTGCAAGATCAGCTCACAGCTTTTCTGTGCGATGCTCTGGGGGTTGCGCTCAATGGAAGTGAGGGGCGGGTCGGTGAGCAGGGAATACAGGGTGCTGTCGAAGGAAACAATTTTTACATCCTGCGGTACCCGCAGCCCGGCCCGCTTGAGGGCATACAGGGTGCCCAGAGCGGCCGGTTCACTGGAAGCGATGATGCCGTCCAGCGGCAGGCCCTTCTGCACAAAGTCGTACACCATCACTTCCGTTTCGATGGGGGTGGGGTCGATGCCGGGGCGGCGCATGCTATAATTTTCATCCGCCGGGATGCCGTGGGCTTCCAGGGCCTGCCGGTAGCCTTTGTCGCGGTCGAACCGGGTGTAGGCGGAGTGGTGGCTGGAAATGAACAGGATGTGGCGGCAGCCTTTCCGGATCAGCAGCTCAGTGGCGTTAAAAGCAGCGGCCCGGTCATCGTTGCCCACCCAGGGCACCACCCGGTCCACCACGGGGCGGCGGTCGATGCAGACGATGGGCACGCCCCGGTCCAGAATGTCCGACGGGATCTCGTTCAGGTCGCTGATGCACAGGATGCCGTCCACGCATTTGCCGATGAGGGTGCGGAAATAATCCCGCTCTTTGTCGGCGTCGGTGCCGCTGTTGCAGATGAACACCGAATAATTGCGCTGGAACAGCTCTGTTTCAATGGAGTAGGCCAGCTGCGAGAAAAAAGCGTTGGTCACATTGGGCACGATGAGCCCTACCGTGTGGGAGCGGGCCTCCCGCAGGCTCTTGGCCGACATGTTGGAGATGTAGCCGCAGGAGTTCACCACCGCCAGCACGCGCTTTTCGGTGGTGGCGGAGTATTTGCCCTTTTTGTTCAGGACGCGGGAAACCGTGGCCACGCTCACACCTGCGATCTCGGCAATGTCCCGGATGGACGGAGGATTGCTTGTGTCAGACATACAGACTTGCTCCCTTTTATAAAAGGAAATGAAATGCCCCCAAAAAGAGGGGCTGCTGCATCCATTATACAGCAATCAACGGAAAATGCAAGCAAAAGAGTAAACGTTTACACAATTTTTTTAAAACCTATTGACAAGGCTTTCGGCCTGTGCTATCTTTAGGACGAGGAAAACGATTACCTGCCTGACAGGAAAGGATCTGCAAAATGGAAAAGCTGCTCTGCCCCAGTATGATGTGCGCGGACTACGGCCGCCTGGCCGAGGAGATCAAGGCACTGGACGAAGCCGGTGTGGACATCTTCCACTGTGACATCATGGACGGCACCTTTGTGCCCAACATCACCATGGGTCTGATGGACCTCAAGACCATCCGCAAGTACACCAAAAAGCCGGTGGATGTGCACCTGATGATCGAGAACCCTGGCGAGAAGGTGGACCGGTTCCTGGATGCCGGTGCCGACATCGTGTACATCCACCCCGAGAGTGAGCGCTATGTGGTCAAGACGCTGGCGCACATCAAGAGCCGCGGCGCCGCAGCCGGCATTGCCATCAACCCGGACACCAGCCTGGCCACCGTGGAAGAGATGCTGAACCTCTGCGACTACGTCATGGTCATGACCGTCAACCCCGGGTTCGCCGGCCAGAAGTTCATCCAGTTCACCAAGAACAAGGTGCGTGCGCTGGCAGAGCTGAAGGAAAAGTACGGCTTCAAGCTGATGATCGACGGCTCCTGCAGCCCGGCGGTCATCGAGGAGCTGTCCGCCATGGGTGCCGACGGCTTCATCCTGGGCACCAGCGCCCTGTTCGGCAAGGGCCGTCCGTATGCAGAGATCATTCCGGAGCTGAGGGGAGAAAAGGCATGAGCAACGTCGTGCGTCTGATCAGCGCTTCCAAGAGCGACTTTGAAACGATGACCCCGATGGACCTCAAGGAGTCCATCTATAAGTCTGAGGGTCGTGTCATCATGGGCCAGCACCTGCTGTTTGCGGGCGCAGGCCTGGTGCGCGGCGTGACCAACAGTGAGCTGATGTTCGCCTTCGGCTCCGACATGGTGCTGCTGAACACCATCGACCTGGACAACTGGGACAACAACCCCGGTCTGCAGGGCCTGACCTATCAGGAGCTCAAGGCCCGCTGCGGCCAGCGCCCCATCGGCGTGTATCTGGGCTGCCCCAAGGCCGGCAGCGAGGACGGCGGTAAGAAGGCGCTGTACCGCCGCGAAGGTATGCTGTGCACCCCGGAACATGTGCAGAAGTGCGTGGACATGGGCGTGGACTTTGTCATCCTGGGCGGCAACCCCGGCAGCGGTACGTCCATCACGGACGTGGTGGCCTGCACCAAGTGGGTCAAGGAAAAGTGCGGCGACAAGCTGTTCGTCTTTGCAGGCAAGTGGGAGGACGGCATCAACGAAAAGGTGCTGGGCGACCCGCTGGCCCAGTACGACGCCAAGGACATCATCCGCCAGCTGATCGACGCCGGTGCTGACTGCATCGACCTGCCCGCACCGGGCAGCCGCAACGGCATCAGCGTGCACATGATCCAGGAGCTGGTGCAGTATGTGCACCGCTACAAGCCCGGCACCCTGGCCATGACCTTCCTGAACAGCTCGGTGGAGGGCGCTGATCCTGACACCGTGCGCCTGATCACCCTGAAGATGAAGGAGACCGGCGCGGATGTGCACGCCATTGGTGACGGCGGCTTTGCCGGCTGCACCAGCCCGGAGAACATCCACCAGCTGTCGGTGTCCATCAAGGGCCGCCCGTACACCTATTTCCGCATGGCAAGCACCAACATCTGATCCGCAAACAACGGCGTGCCGCTGCACCCTGCGGCGGTGTGCCTCTGTTTAAAAAATAAGGAGTGTGTCTGTATGAAACTGGCAATTGGCAACGACCACGTCGCAGTGGAAATGAAGAAAGAAATCAAGAAGTATCTGGAGGACAAGGGCATCGAGGTCATCGACGTCGGTACCAACAGCACCGAGAGCTTCAACTACCCCATCAGCGGCTACAAGGTGGGCAAGATGGTCGCCTCCGGCGAAGTGGACGGCGGTGTGCTGATCTGCGGCACCGGTGTGGGCATCAGCCTGGCCGCCAACAAGGTCAAGGGCGTGCGTGCCTGCGTGTGCAGCGAGCCCTATTCTGCCCGCCTGAGCAAGCAGCACAACAACTCCAACATCATCGCCTTCGGTGCCCGCGTCATCGGCGTGGAGATGGCCAAGATGATCGTGGACGAGTGGGTGAACGCCAAGTATGAGGGCGGCCGCCATCAGGTGCGCGTGGACATGCTGGCTGAGATCGAGCAGACCCAGGGCCTGAAGGCTGTGGACGAGCAGGGTCAGTGAGTTTTCAGGCCGGGACTGCATTGCAAAGCGCAGTGTGGTTCCGGTCTTTTTTGTTTCCGGCAGACAGAAAGAGCCGCCCCATCCGGGGCGGCTCTTTGCTGTTTTTACAGGGAAAATGAGATTTACACCCACTCGCCGTTGAATATGTATTTATCCAGCCGGCCTTTTCCAGCTGGCCGATGGTCTTGCCGTGGGCCTTGCACCGGCCGGTGCAGTCCAGGAACAGCATAAATGTGATGTTCCGGGGCTTACAGGCGGCCGTCTGCCACGGCGCGCCGGTGTTCGGCCAGGGTCAGCTGCCGCAGTACCTGCAGGCAGGGGCGGGTGTCGTCCTTGCGGGTGAACAGGCAGGTGGGTGCCGGCGGAAAGGGGAAGATCAGCGGGTGGAACCACTCGGGCGGGTAGCCGTGGCTCCGCACCGGGCTCAGGAACAGGCATTTTCCGGCCAGCATCCGGACGTATTCCTTTTCAAAGTCGGGCACCATGAGCCACCGCAGGGGAATGTCCTCCATGCAGCGCCGTACCATGGACACGAATACGGCGTCACAGCTTTCAAAGCAGATGGTCTGCCCGGCCAGCTGGTCGGGTGTCAGGTCACCGCAGACGCTCAGCGGGCTGCCGGGGCTTGCCAGCAGATGGCATTTGGTGTCGAACAGGGGCAGGCAGTCGATGGCGTCGCTCACCGGCTCCAGCAGCATCTGTACCAGGGCGTCCACGCCGCTCTGCAGAACCTCTTCCGGGGAGGTACAGGAGGTATCGGTGTGCACCTCAAGGTCACAGTCCGGCAGCTCCTGGCTCAGCGCCAGCAGCAGGTCGTGGTACACAAAATCCCGCGACGCCATGGTCAGCGGCACCTGCAGCACCAGTTTTTCGTGCCGGGTCGGCCCGGCGGCCAGTGCCTGCTGGAAGCCCTGATAGCTCTGCCGGACGTTCTGGGCAAAGGCGGCAAACAGCTGCTTACCGAGGCGGGCTTTGTGCAGTACCTGCCCCGGCGTTGGGCAAAGCCCGGCTGTGAGGACAAATTCTGGCAGGGCGCGGCCAACGGTATGGATGTGCTGGCCTTCGGCCTGTCGGCCTACACCCGGTTGGACGGCATGATCACCACCAATACGTCCGACCTGAACACCTATTTGGCCCACAGCGCAGACTACGAACAGATCACCGTGTCCACGGTGCCGGTGCAGACGGCAGAATGAACAAAGGCAGCCCTTCCCGTGCGGAAGGGCTGCCTTTGTTTTTGATTCGCGGATCCTGTCTGGATAAAATGTGCAGGGACCCTTACGGTTTCTGCCGTGCGGCGATCTGGCTGGCCGTGGGGGGCATGTCGCCCTGCGCGGCGTTTTCCAGCGCACCGATGCGGCGGTCGAGGTCGCGGATGCGCTGTGCCACCACATCCGGCAGATCCTGCTGGTCCAGGTCGTCGGCGGGGTTCACGGCCTTGTTGTTGATGCGCACCACCTCGGCGGGCACGCCCA
>ERZ1034998.1877-NODE-1877-length-12002-cov-13.245836_pt1 | contig 12002 bp, 7 predicted proteins | sample MGYA00520621_ERZ1034998 | MGnify/ENA primary metagenome ERZ1034998 (study PRJEB33766, sample SAMN09781748) | gut metagenome | biome: gut microbiome | host: Homo sapiens | place: Madagascar | study: EMG produced TPA metagenomics assembly of the PRJNA485056 data...
CCCTGCTCGGATATAAGTTGGCAAAGATACCGGGAGCCATCGTCTGCACCCTCGGTGCTTCGTTGCCATCATTCCTTATTATCTTGGCGATAGCCATGTTTTTCCATCAGTTTGAAGACAACAAGGTGGTGGCTGCCCTGTTTGCAGGCATCCGTCCTGCCGTGGTAGCATTGATTGCCGTTCCAACTTTCTCTCTAGCCAAGAGCGCCAGGATTTCGCTCGTCAACTGCTGGATTCCTATTCTCTCCGCCCTCCTGATATGGTTGGTAGGCGTCAACCCCATCTGGGTGATTATCGCAGCCGCCGTGGGAGGCTACATTTATGGTCAGTTCATTCAACCAACAGAATAACATATGATATTTCTTCAGCTTTTCATCGTATTCCTTCAGATAGGCATCTTCGGATTCGGAGGTGGCTATTCCATGATATCCCTGATTCAGGGACAGGTAGTGACGCAGCATCATTGGATGACGATGCAAGAGTTCACTGATGTTGTCGCCATTTCTCAGATGACACCAGGACCTATCGGCATCAACGCTGCTACTTATTGCGGTTATACCGCCGTGCACAATGCCGGCATGAGTGGCATGATGGCAGTACTCGGAAGTGCCATGGCAACCTTTGCCCTGGTTCTCCCTTCTTTGATTTTGATGATTCTTATCAGCAGAATGCTGTACAAGTATATGAGAACCTCAGCCGTTCAGAGCATCTTCATCGGTCTTCGTCCAGCCATCGTTGGCTTGGTGGGAGCCGCAGCCCTGCTTCTGATGAATGGCGAGAACTTCTCTACCCCTAAGAATCCCTGGCATTTCTATATCTCCATCACCCTTTTCTTTGCCACCTTTATCGGCGTGAAGGTAATGAAGATCAATCCCATCCGCATGATACTCTATTCTGCGTTTGCCGGATTGCTTCTTCTCTATTAAGACTTTTTTCACCCCAAGCTACCTCTACTTCTACATGCCGTTCTCGCTTACCAAGGATGCACAGGGCTAAGCGAAGGTGTGCAACTTACACCCTTGCTTTTTATTTTCTATATATCAGGCACTTATATCATATTCACAAGTTTTGTGCTCCCACACATTTTGCACGGTAATGCAAACGTTTGCATTTAATTTTATTGGTTTTTCATCACTTTTTTGCAGCTCCTTTGAGAAAATCATCTTATATTTGCAACCGAAAAGGAAACCCGGCGACATTCATCTTGTTACAAGGGTGCCCTATCAGAATAAGCAAATGACAATAATAAGAATAAGCAACTAGCATTATCCTTAAGAAAGAAAATCAACAGAGTAAAATTATGATGATGAAGCAGAGATCATTCAAACGAACACCGATGTTGTTACTGCTGATTCTCTCAACAGTAATAACCCGAGCGCAAGAGGTAGCACTGAAGACCAACCTGCTTGGTTTGGCAACCACCTCGCTCAATGCTGGTCTAGAAATAGGCACGGGCAAGAAGAGCACTTTTCAGCTTTTCGGCGCCCTGAATCCCTGGAAGTTCTCAGGCGACAAGAAATTGCGCTACTGGAACGTAATGCCAGAGTACCGCTGGTACACCTGCCAGAAATTTGGAGGCCACTTTTTCGGCATCCATGCCCTTGGAGGTGAATACAACGTAAAAAATGTGGATCTGCCTTTCGGCATCTTGCCAAAGACAGAGAAAGGAAGACATTACGAAGGCTGGTATGTCGGTGGTGGTCTCACCTACGGATACCAATGGCTGCTGTCTGAGCATCTCAATCTCGAAGGATCCATCGGATTAGGATACATCTACAGCCCATACAAGCTTTACGGAAGATGTGACAAATGCCTTAACGAGGACCACCGCAACTATGTAGGTCCAACTAAAGCCGCCCTTTCCCTGATATACGCATTCTAGGAACGATATCACCGAGATAGCGAAAAACAAAATCAAACCCTCTTTTACAAGATTAAGAATATGAAGAAAATGAAGCTTTATGCAGTCATTTCGCCCCTTTGCATCCTGTTTGCACAGAGCGCACTGACTGTCCAAGCCCAGAAGATAGATGATTCGCAGCTACGGTTGGCTGGAGGCAAGATTCTGATAGACAGCGTCTTGACACAGAAGAAAAGCGACAGTCTCAAGGTTGCTTTCCGCCTTCATCTCGATAGTCTGCAGCTCAAATCAGAGCAACAGCTGGTTTTCACACCGGTAATGGTAGGAACTGATTCTATCGCTCTCAACCCTATCATCATCCAGGGTAGAAACCAGGCTGTAAGATACCGCCGACTTGCCGACAGCAAGAAGAATCCGCAGGCACAGGTTTTTACCCGCAAGAACAAGACCAGTCAGCAGGTTTACTTCGCCCAGTCTGTTCCTTATCAGAAATGGATGAAGAAGTTCAAACTCTCGGTGAAAGAAGATCTCTGCGGATGCGGCAACCTGATAGAACAGGACAATACGCCGATTGCGGATATCGACCGTACACCGAAGATTACGAAGGATTTCTTCGTGCAGCCGAAGGCGGAAGCCAAGAAGGTGAGAGCCGAAAAGGGTGAAGCTTATCTCAGCTTTGTGGTTAACAAGAGTAATATTCTTGCCAACTTCCGTGAGAATGCTACTGAGCTGAAGAAGATTACTTCCACCATCGACCTGGTGAAGAACGATAAGAACGTTGAAATCACAGATATTGATATCCACGGTTTTGCTTCGCCTGATGGTTCGTATGCCAACAACAAGCGCCTTGCCAACGAGCGTGCAGCTGCTCTCCGCAACTATGTGAGCAGCCTCTACACCTTAAACAGCAAGCTCTTTACCTATCAGGCTACACCGGAAGACTGGGAAGGATTCAAGCAGAAGATTCAGGCTAGTCATCTGGCTGATAAGGAAGCGATACTCGAGATAGCTAACTCCTCGCTGGCTCCCGACGATAAGGACCTGAAGATCAGAAAGCTCCATCCGGCAAGTTACCGCTATATCCTGGATTATATCTATCCTCGTCTCCGTCATAGCGACTATACGGTAACCTACACGGTTCGTCCGTTCAGCATCGAAGAGGCCAAGGAGATATTGAAGACCAAACCACAGCAGCTTTCCCTGCAGGAGATGTATCTGGTGGCACAGACCTATGAACCTGGTTCTCCAGAGTTCAACGAGGTATTTGATATTGCCGTCCGTCTCTTCCCGGATGATGAGACAGCCAATCTCAATGCCGCCTGCACAGATTTGCAGAAGGGCGACCTCGTAACTGCCGAGAAGCATCTTGCCAAGGCAGGAAACTCGAAGGAAGCTGAACGCATCAGAAAGATCTACGAGGAAATGAAGGCGGAACAATAAAAGATATAACTAACATTAAAATCATATAGATTATGAGAATTAAACATTTCTTTGGATTGGCAGTTTTGGCTGCTATGACAGCAAGTTGCTCTAGCAACAACGAGTTAGTAAATAGTGGTAATGGTTCAGGTGAGAATGAATCTGGTGTAGGTTATGCTACATTAAGCATCAACTTGCCAACAACAAGTGGTACACGTGCAGCAGGTGATCCTGAATTTAAGCCAGGAGATGCTAACGAGTATGATGTCAAGGATGTAACCTTGCTCATTTTCAAGGAGGCAGGCTCTTCTGAAGACGAGTATACATACGTGGAGAAAGCCGATTTGGGAACAATGGCTCCTTGGGTTAAGGATGGCAGCAATGGTATCACTACAGCTGCTACTATCACAGCGAAATTGAGTTCTGTTGATCTTAAGGGCAATTATTATGCTTTGGCTATTCTGAACAATAAGGATAATACTAATGCCCCTAAGGTCAAGATGCCAACAACCGACCAGACATACAGTGACTGGAATAGTGAAAATAATGCAGATGGTACAAAATTCGCAGATAATACGAATGGTTTCTATATGGCAAACGCCCCAGAGTTTACTGCAGCAGGTGAAGAGCCAACAACTCTTGTAAAGATTAATAAGATATATGCTACCAAGCAGGCTGCAGAAACAAACCCAGCTACTACAATTCATGTAGAGCGTGGTTTGGCAAAGGTAACGGTTGCAGCTCTCCCAACAAAACAGACTCCAACTGGTACAAAATATAAAAGCGATAAGGTTGATATCACTGCATGGAATTTGGATGTAACCAATAAGAGTACATTCCCTATTCACAAGACAGCAGGTTTGACTTCACCATTTACAACAATTTGGAATGCTTCAACCGATCCAGCACCTTCAACAGGTCGTTTTGTTGATGGAACAAACACAGCCTTCAAGCGTGTGTATTGGGGTGTTGACCCTAACTATGACAAAGACTATACAGAAGTTTCCGATTGCAAGAATGAATTCACTTTATTAGAAGCAAATGCAGCTATCACAGGTGATGCTGCAACACCACAGTACTGTCTTGAGAATACATTCGACATCAAGCATATGCTGCAGGGTCAGACCACTCGTGTTGTATTCAAGGCCACATATACTCCTCATGGCTTCAATGCCGGCGATACATTCTATAAGATAGGTAATAATACTGATCTTTGGAGCAAGACAACTTTGGTGGAGCAGATTAAGGCTAAAGCTCAAGAAGTTCTGGGTAAAGAAAGTGCAACTAATAAGGTTGAAGTTGACCTTAAGGCGGCTGACAACAATATCGAGGAAAACGCTGGCACCAAGATTTTGAAAGAAGCAAACGTACAGCATAATGGAGCTAACGTAGCAACAGAAGAGATTAAGGCTATCAATGAAAAGCTTGGTTTGAAAGCTGCAACAGAAACAGACCCTATCGTTGGTATCGCGACTTATGCTTCAGGTGAATCTTATTACATCGCACGTATCAAGCACTTTGGTAACGACTTGACACCTTGGAATGAGGGAGATTTGACTTATGGAGATAACGATGCAACACAGAACAACAAGTATCTTGGTCGTTATGGTGTACTCCGTAACAACTGGTATGAGTTGACTGTACACAGCGTTAGTGGTCCTGGCACTCCAGATGTACCTACTATCAAGCCTACAGACCCAGACGATGAGAACTATAAGTACATCTCCGTTAGCGTGAAGATCCTCGACTGGGCTAAGCGTTCACAGAACGTTGATTTGTAATAGCGTAATAACAACGAAAGGCGGAGCTTAGGCTCCCGCCTTCGTTCAACCATACGAGTTGTGTTTTCAGCTTCACCATAGTGGAAGCTAGAAACACAACCTGATATTCTGAAACATTATATTGATAATAACCAAAAAGCATCATGGCAAACAATAAGTTACATAGTTGGATCAGGAAGATACGCATGGAATGGGGATTCGACAGCTTGGCAGCAATCAGCCGATTGACTGCAATCAGCCGCACGACAGCATTCAGCAGCATCGTCGCTCTCGGCAGTATGCTCAGCAGCTGCAACGACTTGATGCACGACGACCTCCCTCCTTGCGATATGGGAGTTGACTTGCAGTTCAAGTACGACTACAACGTCCAGCGCGCTGATATGTTCAACGATCATGTAGGCGGCGTCAGCGTGTTCGTCTTCGATGAGCAGGGCAACCTAGTGGCTCGCCAGGATGCAGCCAACGAGGGAAAATCCCGTTCCCTCAAAGACCCTAACTATGCCATGCGCATAGACTTGCAACCTGGCAAATACCGCTTCGCCACCTTCGCCTTCCAGAAGAAATACGAAGAGGCACTGTCACAGACTGGTGCCAAATTCCACATCGAAGCTCCAGCAGCAGGAGAAAGCATCGAAAAACTCCGTGCCCGACTCGACAGAAATGCCGGAAAGGTAGAAAACCAGGCTCTTCCGCTTGATACCCTCTGGCAGGGATTGAGCAACGAAACGGTAGAGGTGAAGGATCTTCAGATTACCCACCATACCATCAGTCTCATCAGAGACACCAAGCAGCTCACCATCAGTCTGCATCAGCTGGACGAACCAGCCGACATCCACGCCGAAGACTTCAGTTATCAGATAACTGATGCCAATGGCTACATCAATTACGACAATTCTCTCCTCCCAGACGAGGAGTTGACATACACCCCATACAAGACCTGGACCACCGAGTTCACCACTCCGGAGGGTACCGTACAGGAGCGTACCGCTCACGCCGCCCTGATGTTCTCCCGCCTCGTGTTGCATCCAGCAACCGAGAACGACAAGAATGCGATACTGAGCATCTGGAACAAGAAGACGGACGAAGAAGTGGTCCGCATCAATCTAGCCGATTTTCTGGCACAGGGCCGTGGAGCATTCGAAGCAATGAACTATTCGGCACAGGAGTTTCTGGACAGAGAATACGACTACAAGCTGGATTTCTTTTTAAAAGGCGACAAGTGGCAATACGTTAAGTTGGGCATCTCCATCCTCGATTGGAGCAAGCGCATACAGCGAGCCGACTTATAATCTGATTCCACCTTGTCGAAATTAAACTATTGATATTAGCAAAGTAAAAGATAAAGTTATCATGAGAAGATTTCATATCTATATAGGTTTCATAGTTTGGTTGTTGACTAGTTTATTTGCAGTTAGTTGTAATGACGAGTTGGAGGGTAACGGATATACCCCCAACTCGTCAAGCAACCTGCACGTGCTGGTACCAACCGTGCTCAGCAGCCGCGGCACCAATCCCGACGATGCTTCCGGCCTTCCTACCTATAATGCTACGGTAGATGAATGCCAGATCAATGACCTGACCCTCTATGCTTTCCCTACAGGAAATGAAGGCAAGCTCCTGGTAGAGACGCTCCCTGCCCCACTGGCTTCGATGATGCTGGAGCAGCATGTAGCTAATTATCAGCTCAATATCGAGCCGGGCACTTACCATATCTATGTGGTTGCTAATATGAACAAGGTGTTGAGCAGTCAACCTATCCAAAGAGAAGATGAACTCAAAAATATAGTACTCGATTACAGACCTACAAGTACAACAGGTATGCCTGTATGCACCAATATCCCGATGATTTACGAACCTAAGGATGACGCAGGCAATCTCGCTGAAACCGTGATTACAGCAGCGGGTGATAAATATACAGAGGTAGCAGCTAACCTGAAGTTTACATGCGTAAAGGTTAAGCTGAATCTTATCTTCGATCCAAATGACGCAGTAGTTGCAACCAATTTCGGAGGCAAGCCCTTTAGTATCAACAGTATTTCAGCCGATAAACTCTCTCCTTTTACCCATCTTTACTGGGGCGGTAAATTTGAGACTCCAACTTGGGAAGATAATGCATATAATAAAATATACAAGGATGGTATTAAAAGTACTCCGTATGAGGCATCATCTGGAGCTGCCGTATACTATACCGATTGGTCTGACAACAGATCTGCGTCAGCAACAAATAACAATGATGATATTAAAGGAACCGGAAAAGTAACAGAGAATCCACCCGTAAACCCTGCGGATAAATGGCTTTTCCAGCAGACCTATTATCTCCCAGAGCGATATATCTCATCAGAATCCGACCGCAGTTATCTTACCATCAATGGTAATGTAGGAGGTTCTGCAGTCAACAATTATCGTATCAATCTGGGTCATAAGAAGGATGAAACCAGTACCACAGAAGTACCCGTATTCCCTCGCGGCACCTTCTATGAGATTACCGGTGCTATCAAGACCCTCGGTAATATGGAGCTGGATTGCAAGGTAAGTGTGAAGCCATGGGAAATGGAGACTATTTCTGCCGACTTCAACCATACCACTTTGTGGGTAAGCAAGACGAAGGCGAGCGTAACATCTACCACGACAGACTTCATCGACTATAAGTCGAACGTAATGCTGACAGAGACAGATTTCGGTTGCGATAACAAGGTTGGTGAGAAAGATGTGATTGTGACCAAGCTAGATGCAGTGAATCGTAGAATCACATTCAACATCAACGAGAACATTAAGTTCTCCGAATATAATAATGACAACTACAAGGGTACGGCAAAGGTTTGGATTAAGGCAGGTAATATCAAGAAGTATCTCAATGTAGACTATGATGCCTCTCCTTATTTTGAGGTAAATCCACAGGAAGTAACCATCTATTGGGATAGCGACAACAATACCAAATTGGTACAGTTTAAGACCAACCTGGGCGGTTTGGCTTTCACCGATAACGGAACCTCTTCCACCGTAGGTAAGTCAACCATTCAGGCATCTTGCGATAAAACTGATACTCCAGAAGGAACCTTCAAGATTGTGGCAACCAGTGACCCTGTTACCACGACAGTACATTACCTCACTGTGCAGCCAAAGGAATCTGTAACAGGCTTCGACTTTGTCAAGAAAATCAAGGTAACGGTAAAGCCTGCAATGGGTAACTATCGTATCAACTTCCGTGCCATCAACGACCGCTCACATTATACTGGAGGTAATGGAACTGATAATTATGAGGGTACACCTGATGAAAAAAAGGAAGAGACTTTTAATGGGGAAAAAGGAAATACCAACTGGGCAGATGGATGGTATGAATATTCGTGGTGTAATAACAACAAAATTTACACACCTCAACCAGACAATCATTGTATCTATGTCTATACCCAGATCGGTGAGACAACCGGAACTGAAGCCAACTCTAAAGTTTGGAAATTTACAGTAAACTGGCCTGGTGATAAAATGGTTGCGGATTATACGAATGTGGGTTGGTATTACAAGGACTTCAGCAAGGATGCCCAGTCGAAATCTACAGATTTTGGTGCTACGGGAACAAGAACCATCAAGCCTGGTGAAACATTGGTTATGTTCAGTAACAATACCAATCAGAACGTAGGTTATACGCTTCATCGTTGCCCTCACCACTTGGAGCCGGGTATTCCTCTCTTCGACTATGAGGATCGAGAGGGTTGGATAGTCTATGATCCTACATCAGATCCTACTTGGAACATATATGATGAAATGCCAACTATTGAGAACATCAACTTTACCATTTACACCAAATTCCAGACTTATGGATGGTTTAAGGTCTATGGTATTGCCCAACTAAAAAATAACAGTAGCGATAGAGAACAATTCACCATTTTCGACAAAAATAATAAAAGTTGGAGTTGCACTAATGTCGGCAATGGTTGGTTTAAGACTGTGATTACCCTCAAGGCTGTTAAGGGAGACCACGAGAAGGACATCAGAATTATGACTGATAATCAAATCTCTGACGAAAAATCCATTCTCCTTTTCAATGGCAACAGCTATGAGAAGTATAATGACACAGGCTATTACGATGGCACTTCTTGGTACGCTGACAAGCCATCTGGTGTGGATTAAATAAGATTAGTATCAGATTTGAACACTGTTATAAATCAGTTTAAGCAATGAAGAAGATAAAGCATTTAATGATATGGATTGGATTGCTCCTAAGCCTTGTTTCCTGCAAGGATACAATGGAGGCTATCGGACTCGGCGGGGATGAAATCCCTGCCGAGGGACTTGTCTTGACCCTTCAATTGACCAACTTCAACAAGCAACAGATTGGTACAAGAGCGGAGTCCTCGGAGGCATTCAATTCGCTCTGCGCTGTGTTCTATGGAGATAATAACAAATACTTAGGCAAGGCAGATTGCAATTCTACCTTATCACAGCAGTCTGATGACAGCTACAAGGTAAGGATAACCAATGTACCTGCTGGTACCAAGAATGTACATCTTGTAGCCAATGCCAGCGACATGACGGAGAGCGAGGCACAAAACTTGCAGTCTCTCACTGCTGCAAAGGAGAGAGACCCTAAGCTTGATGCCCCTATCTGCTGGGGTGTGATTTCTGTAGATAAACTTTTGGAAGCTAATCCTTCAGTGACGATGTTGCGCCAATGCGCCAAGATTAGTTTGGAGATAGACAATAGCATCCAGAGTTATTTCACCAATGCAGGCTTGTACGTCTATAACATGGCAACCAAGGCAGCCATAGCTCCTGCCAATTATAATACCGAGCAAAAAACCGATGACTTGGCGGAATCTACCGCTCTCAGAACGGAAGACAACCCATTGGGCGGCGGTACCGCAACCACCGTGGCAGTAAATGAAACTTCTGCAGACAAGGCAATGGTGATTATCAAGGCGAAATATAAGAAAAGTGAAGAAGAAGATTATAGAGAAGGATATTATAAGGTGGCACTCTACAAGGATGCCAACAAGACAACCCAATATGCCTTGCTCCGCAACCACCATTATACCATCAAGGTAACCAAGGTAAACGACTATGGCTTCTCTACGCTTGATGAGGCTAAAAAGAGTCTGCCAGAGAATAGACTGGAAGTAGAGGTGCGGGACGATAACCCTGAAATCACCAGAATGATAGCTTGCAAAGACTATGAATTGGGAGTGAGTGATTATCAGGAGGTAAATGCAAACACAACAGAGGCTACCGTAACCATTGTTACTACCTTGCCAAAGGCAACGAGTAGTAATGATAAGCTATATGGTGTCAAGATAAATAATTCTTGGATAGCTTGCCAGCATGAGACCGAGAATGATATACAAGAGACAAGCAGATCTTCTAAAGGCAAGAAATATACCTTGAAGCTTACGCTTGAAAAGAATAACCAATCAGAGACTCCACGTACAGGAACCATCACCGTTACTTCTGGCGACCTTTCTCTTGATATAACCATCAAGCAGGCTGGTTTCGACTTTAGAAGAGATGATGAGAGACGCGTTACCATGCAGTATAATAACTCCACCGTAGCTGACAACTATTTCAGATGGTTGGACAAGGATGTGCAAGGCATCACTCCTGAAGAAATGCAAGGGGCTGTGAGAAATGATGGTTTGCATTTCTGCGTGGGAACAGCAAATATCACGTATCTTATCCCTTATCTAGATAAAGATAAGGAGATTAACTATGATAGTAGAATCAAAGTGGTAAAAGATAATGGCAATTGGAAGGTAAGCCTTACCAATACTACGGCAAGCAATGATTTGTGGAAGTCTTCATTTACCATCATCAACAAGGCTGGCATCAAGATCACCTATCCTGTTTATCATACTGGTATCTTCCATAGGATAAATGAGGCTACCAAGGCATATACTGATTATCAGCTGACAGAAAACGGGGATAAGGTGAAGGGCTGGTTCTATTATGGTGTGGTAAAGGTAGAGGGAAAGAAGGCCGATGGAACCACCACTACTTATTATATGTTAGACCGCAACCTAGGTGCATCCAACAATGGTTACTATGCCCCAGATGTGGTGGCACTGGAAAAAAACAAGAAAGCCATTGGTGGCTATTTCTGTATCTCTGAAAAAAAGAGCACCAGCGATCCCACTCAGGATCTCTCCAGCACCTTGGCACCAACAGGCTATACCATTCCAACTGATGCCGTGTTCGAAGAATTAGTTAATGCAGACAATCTGGAGGTGGTACCGCAGTCCACATCGTTAGGAGAAACCTACAACTGCGTGCGTATCAAGACGGTGGATTCCGAGTTGCCGTACATCTATCTGCCTATGGGTGGATTCTTGGAGGGCGAGAGCCATAAGAACCCTATCCATGTAAATCTCTGGACCAAGACTTTGCTGTCAGGTACGCAGGGCTTCAGTACCACCAGTCCTGAATATGGTTTCTGGTATAGATACTTTGATGTTTACAATACGAAGAAAGGATTATCCAATATGAGATTCGTGAGTGGTAGCAACGGCATGAACAATGGCCGCTACAAGGCGATGCCAATACGCCTGATTCTGGAATAAACATCAGATAAGTGATAAATATAATAACATCTTTTACTTATATATAATTAAAGTATAAAAAACAGCTGTTTTACAAAGAAGGGTTGGGTTTTCGGGAGAAAGTCCAGCCCTTCTTTTTGTCAGGATACTCCTGACAAGGAGTCAAGGTGTCACTGAGAGGTCATCATGATAGTACTGACGGATGGTAAAGAATCTTCCGTCAGGCGTCCCAGCGGAAGAAAGGAAGATTTAAAATAAATATCCGCCCACCAGCTGATTTCCACTTGCACAACAGGTGTTGGGCGAGCGCATATCAGCTGTTATGCAAGCGCACAACAGCTGTTGTGCGGCTGGAAAGATAGGCTTTTCCGGCTTATACTATTAGTCCTTCTGGCAACAAGTAAAGGTTACTCC
>ERZ1034998.1881-NODE-1881-length-11987-cov-4.522880_pt1 | contig 11987 bp, 10 predicted proteins | sample MGYA00520621_ERZ1034998 | MGnify/ENA primary metagenome ERZ1034998 (study PRJEB33766, sample SAMN09781748) | gut metagenome | biome: gut microbiome | host: Homo sapiens | place: Madagascar | study: EMG produced TPA metagenomics assembly of the PRJNA485056 data...
GTTCACAGCCACCGACTTAGTATCGGCGTTGTATGCCGCCTTGAACGGAATGTCGATGTAGCATCCCTCAAGCTCCAGACCAGCGATGTCGCAGATTGAGCCTGTGGGGCCCGTAGCTTCCACGTGAGAGTTGCGTATGGTGAGCACCTCTTCTGCCACGTTGTCGTTTGCGGATATGCCCCAGTCGCCTTCCACCTCCAACCAGCAGTTGACGATTTCGAGCGGAGAGCCTTCAAAAAGCACGGCGCATCTGTCGTTCTTTAAGGTGAGCGTTGAACCGCTGTTGCCCAGAATGACTGTCGACTCGCACGTGTATATGCCAGCCGAGTTGGTGACATTAATGGTGTTTGTGCCGAGCAACTCTATCACCAGGTCTCTACAGGTTTCGTTTAAGATGGCGTTACAGCCATCTACCTCAATGGTGGCGTTGTCGAGTGTGAGGGTTCTTGTGTTCGGGTCGAAATACACCTTGCCGCTCACTCCGTTAATCTCGGTGAGGTCGAGATAGTTGTCGCTCGTCACATCTACGCCGGCTACCTTGAAGCCGTATTTTTCTTGCGCCATCACGAATGCTGACGACATCATCATTACTATAAGCACGAGGAATATGCGCATGCTTACTTGTCGGGTTGAGTTGTTGTGTTTCATAATTGTTTAGTTTTTGCCTGGGCAGCCGAAACATACCCAGAGGTTTGTAAATGTTAATTAGAATATTGATTCTGGTGCAAAATTAACTCAGAAAACGTGAAGCGTGTTGTATATTCCTTACAAAAAATAGCCAATAACTATCATTTTGGTGCTCGAGGTGTTAAAGAACTTTAAACGGGCGAGTTGAAGAGCGTAAAAAGTTCGCGAACTGACAAAACGCGTGTGCGTTCAGCGATAGAAGCCTTTGGATGGAATAGTGCAGCGAGTTAGTGAAACAAAGGCGCTTTATCGTTGAAAAATTTTTCGTCGCACGGGATATTATTCGTATATTTGCAGCCTATTCGAGGTTTTCACCTTTTAAGATGTAAATAATTCAATATCACCTAATAAATGTCAAAAAGATTTCTAACACTCGCTGCAGTGTTTATGCTTGCAGCCTCTGCTTTTGCCGTTCCGGCGAAGCGTGTGAAGCGTCAGGTGCAGCAGCCTGACGGCTCCGTGCTCACTGTGATGTTGCGCGGCGACGAGAATTTCCATTACACAAGTACCGAAGACGGTCAGCCGCTGGTGTAGCGTGCCGACGGTGCCTACTGCTATGCTACGCTCGACGCTGGCGGCATGCTGACGGCTTCTGCGCAGGTGGCGCACAACGAGGGCAGCCGTGGCGCAGGCGAGCAGGCGTTCCTCAGCTACTACTCTACAGAGGCGCAGAAGGTGCGCTCGCTCGGCATGGAGCGTGCGAAGCAGCGCAACGCCCACCGCATGGCGTGCCTTGCGAAGCGCAACGCTATGGACGTTGCAGGCAAGCCGATTATGCGCGAGATAATGGCTGGCGCTACCGGCGGCGAGGGCATCGGCGTAACTGGCAAGCGCAAGGGTCTGGTGATTCTTGTGAACTTCAAGGACAAGCAGATGCAGTCGAAGCACTCGCTGGAGGAGTGGAAGAACTACTTCAACAAGGAGGGATACAAGAATTATGGCAACAACGGATCGGTGCACGACTACTTCTACAAGCAGAGCTACGGCAAGTTCGACCTTGAGTTTGATGTTGTGGGACCTGTGACGGTTTCTAAGAATATGGATTCTTACGGCGCCAACGACGTATACGGCAACGACGTCGATCCGGCGGGCATGATTAAGGAGGCTTGCGAGCTGGCTTACGCTCAGGAGAAGCTCGATATGACGCAGTATGACTGGGACGGCGACGGCGCTGCCGATCAGGTTTACGTTATCTATGCCGGCTACGGCGAGGCTTCGGGCGCTCCGGCCAACACCATTTGGCCGCACGAGTGGGAACTGGAGTCGGGAGGTTATAGTCTGCGTCTGGGCGGCGTGCGCATCAACACCTACGCTTGCTCGTCGGAGCTGAACGGCGCTTCGGGCACGTACATCAGCGGTATCGGCACCGCCTGCCACGAGTTCAGCCACTGTATGGGCATACCCGATATGTACGACACGAAGAATGGTGGCTGCTTCGGCATGGACGCTTGGGACCTGATGGACTACGGATCGTACGGCGGCGACGGCTATGCGCCGGTTGGCTACAACACATACGAGAAGTGGGTGAGCGGATGGCTCGAGCCTACTATCCTCAGCGAGCCGTGCTACGTGAAGGACATGAAGCCGCTGGACGAGGCAGATGAGTCGTACGTGGTGTTCAACGAGAAGAACCGGAACGAGTATTACATCTTCGAGAACCGCCAGCTGCAGGGCACCGACAAGGCGCTGCCAAACCACGGCATGCTCGTGATTCACATGGATTATAACCAGGATGTATGGGAGAGCAACGCTGTGAACAATGCGTACAACCACCAGCGCTTCACCGTGGTGCCGGCTGACAACAAGCTGACGTCGGAGACCGTGACGGGCGACACATGGCCTGGCACAACACGTTCTACGGAACTGACTGACACATCGAAGCCTGCCGCTACGCTCTTCAACGCCAACAGCGACGGACGCAAGTTCTTGGGCAAGCCGGTGACGGAGATTGCGGAGAAGAACGGCAAGATCTCGTTCACGTTCATGGGCGGTCTCTCGCTTTCGGCGCCGCAGCCGAAGCTGGTAGACATGGCGGAGACTTCGTTCACGGGTGGCTGGAACGCCGTGGAGAATGCGGAGAGCTACACCATAGAGCTGCGCGAGAAGAGCGCTCAAGGTTCTGCTGACGAGGCGCTTATGCTGAGCGAGGATCTGAGCACATGGGGCGCTAACCTCACAGCCGACGGCACAATCGACATTTCGGGTGCGCTTGACAGCAAGATGCAGAACGTAGGCTGGACGGGTGAGAAGGTGTTCGAGTGTCCGGGCTGCGCAAAGCTCGGCTCGTCGAAGAAGCAGGGCAACCTCACCTCGCCGCTCATCACCGACCACTCGGCTACGAGCGTTACGGTTCGCCTCACGGCAAGCGCTTACGGCAACGACTTGGCTGAGGCTACTGTGTCACTGCTCGACAGCGACGACAGCGTTATCTCGGAGGAGACAGTAGACGTGGACGGCACAGTGACCACAGTGGTGCTTGCGAACGCTAACATGGACGACTATAAGGTGAAGGTGCAGCCGAAGAAGCGTGGCTACGTCTTCTCTATTGGCATCTACGACGGCGACTTCTCGGCTGAGGACTTCCAAAGCATGGGCGTGGCTGAGAAGGCTGTGATGAAGGCTTCGGCGCAGCGCTTCTCAGACATCAAGACGACATCTTATAAGTTTGAGGGTCTGAACGCTGGGTCTACATACCAGTGGCGTGTGTGTGCTGTTGCTGGCAACGTGCTTTCGAAGTGGAGCGACTGGCAGACTGTAGACCTCAGCGCTTGGAGCACTATCGACGATGTGACAGAGGACGCAATGCAGATGGCTGCGGATGACGTGGTGAAGGTGTTCTCTTCGGTAGGCACACAGCTTGGCACAATGACATACGGCGAGTTCTGCGGCAAGAATATGCCGAAGGGCGTGTATGTAGTGAAGGGCGAGAAGGGTGCGCTGAAGGTTGCGAAGTAAAGATTTATTAGTAGCGGAAACTTTCTGCTACGGATAACAAAAAATGCTGCCTGGCAAACTTGCCGGGCAGCATTTTTTGTAACTATTATTTAAAAACTATGAATGCGAAGGTTGCAACTTTTATACTTCGACGGCGCTTGCTGCAATCTTCTTTTGCTTGAGGGCGTCGATAATTGTCTTGACGTTTTCCTGTGTGTCCTCTACGGGGATGGTGTGCTTCTTAGCCTTCATTATGTTGTTGAGCGCTGAGGGCGAGAGCTTGTAGCTCGAGCGGCAATACCTGCTGACGATGTTGAGTATGTCGGACTTTTGGGCGTTGGTTATCTTGCCCAGCAGGAGTATGTTGTACTTCATTTCGGGCTGCTTCACTTCCTCTGTCTTCGGCTCTTGGGGCTTTTGCTCCTCCCTTTCGGATTTAGGCGTTGTGGAAGCCGGAGATTGCGGGTCAGGAAGCTCGGGTTTTTCTTCTTTAGAGGCAGGAGGAGTGGGTTTTTTGTCCGTGCATTGCTCTGTGGGCTTTGGCTTCTCTGCTGGTGTTGGATCGGGCAGCACTTCAGGCTCGTCGGGCTTCACCTCAACGAGTTGGTTGTTGAAGATTTCGAGGAGCTTCGAGATGCCCATCGGCATATCGGCTGAAGTAACGCTGAGATTGATGTCGATGCAGCGCTTGTTCATGTACTCGGCTTTCGTCTCCTTGCTCACTTCGGCAGAGTCGCCAGGCGCGGAGTATTTGGCTTTCAGAGAGAGTTTTCTTGTGTCGTGATTCATCCGGCTCTCTGTGACAGTGGCCTGAAATGTGAGGTCGACGCGGTCTATCTGCAGATAAGGTACGGGCACGATGAGGAGCAGCGGCATGACGATGCGATGAACTTGTCCTGCTGACTCGAAGTAGAACGAGACGGTGACGGGTTCGAGGCTGGAGTCGTCGTCGCCAGCCTGTGTGAATACCACCTCGTTGAGGTATTGTAGTGTGGCCTGCGCCGCTTCTTCTTGCGCGTTGACGCAGGCTGAGAGCGGAGCGCCGAGTATGCGGTTGAAGTCGAGCTCTTGAAGAAGGCTTTCTTGGTTGTCAACGGGTAGAGCCATATTCTTGGGTTTAGAGGGTTATTGTAAAAATATTATTGTTCTTATAGGGTGTTGTTGGGCGTGTCGGGCGGCGTTGCAGAGTGGAGCGGTCGGATGCTCATGCCGTTTGCGGCGGCAATCTGCAGCAGTCGGGCGAGTCCGGGCGATGGTTGCTGCGCTTCTGCCTTTATCTCTACACGTATGTTGTTGCGCAGGTCGTACTGAGAGACGGCAGACTCCTCGAGCTGCTTGTTGGATGGCGAGAGCGAGACCTTCAGTCCCTGCAGTCGGTTGGTCTTAGAGGACATGATGCTGACGAAGAAGCTGAGGTTGGCGTTGTCAATCTGTAGGAACGGCAGCGGCACGAGCGAGAGCAGCGGCACGCGCATTGTATAGCTTTGTCCGTTCATCTGCAGAGCAAAAGCCACCATGACCGGCTCTGAGCGTTCGCCGTTGTTGCAGAACGCCTCTCGCCCGATCATCTCCATCGCCATCTCCGTAGCCTTTTGCTGTTGTGCGTTGCAAACGGAGAGCGTATTGCGTATCATCTCGGAGAGCCAAAAGTTATCGTGCTTTTTTTCTTGTTCGTCCATTACTTATTGCGTTTGCGTTCGTTTTCTAATACATAACCGACAAATTCTGTAAATACCGTATCAATAGCTCCATATTTGCGATAGCCATTGGGTAGATTGTTGTTAAAAGGTTCGCCATGACCATACCATCCGGCGTAGCGTGGTTGGAAATTCTTCAACTCGTATTCCAGTATGCTTTTAGCTTGTCTCGACTTTATATCATACGGATATATCTTCTTTGCAGTGCGCAGAGCAAGCAACAGATGCATTCGCATCCAATCCTTCTTCGTAGCATATCTGAGTAACTGTTCTTGGCGCACAATATTCCAACTGATACTTTGAGTTGAATCAAAAGTACATTCAGGATGAGGGTTTCCTCTTTTAGTTGAAGGTAGAGCAAATGGACTATATGGGTTAATATGCATTCTGCTCATGCGGTTTGCAAATCTGACCCTCTTTTTGGGGTCAATCTTTTTATACCATTCTCTTTCTTGCTCTGCTCTCTTCTTTTGCTCTTCCTTTTCTATAAGCTGTATTTCGATTTTTTCTTGCTCTTGCTTCTTCTGCAGTTCAGCCTCTATGCGCATTTTTTCGAGTCGTTCTTCTTCTTTCTTCCTAAACTCCTCGTCTTTACGCTGTTTCTCAAGTCTTTCCAGTTCTTCGTTTCTTCTCTGCTCTTTGCGTTCTGTTTCTTGCTTTTTGTATTCAGCCAAAGCATTTACAAGAGCACCCACCATACGCTCTTTCTTGTTTTTAAGTTCGAGGCGTTTGCGTTCAGCTTCTCGTTTCATGTCCTCCACCTGCTGAGGCGTGAGCGTATCGTGCACGATGAGATTGTTTGTGAAGAATTCGAGCATCTTCGCCATGCCAGAAGGCATAGAGCTTGTTGAGGCGCGTACATTGATGCCCATCTTGCTCTCAACAGATACCGATTGCTCGTCGTCCTCGGTGCGTGTATAGCCTTCCGTAGCATATTTTGCCTCCATCTTTCCGTCGTCGCATGCAGTGATATCCGCTGTGAAGTTCAGGTTGACGTAGTCGATGTGCATATATGGAATAGGCACGATGGTCATAAGCGGCACTGTCATGCGTGTTTTCTCTCCATTCATGATGAATGTAAAGGTGACGGTGATTGGCTCGACACCTTCCGGGTCGAGTTCTGAGTTGGTCATTGTAAAGCCGCGTATGAAGTCGATGGTGGTTTGCGCAGCCTCTGCTTGAGCACGTACGCACGCAGCCAGCGGACCGCCTATGATGTTTCCAAAAGGAATGGAATTGAGGGCGCTCGCGACCTTGCTACCAGAGTTTGTATTAGGTCCATCTGCCATAGTCTGTAGTATTTATCGTTGGAAAGAACTTGCCTTGTTCAGGTTTTGCTGTGCATCGTTTACGTTTTTCAGTATCTCCATCGCACGTTTCGATTCGTTGCGGTTTATAGTGAGTGTCAGACCGCAATGCATACAGTGAAGTCCGCTTGAATAAAGCAGTTCGGGGATGGATGTAGGAATGAATGCTCCACACTGCGGACAGTTGAGTCCTGGGGTCTTTTGCTGATTGTTGTTCATCATAGCTGAAAGTGTTAATGGTTTTTGTTATTAATTTGTTAGTTCTGTTTATCCACCACCTTGATAGTGTTCTCGGTGGCTTGTAGCAGACCGCGCATGCCGTCGGGCAGCAGCACCGGTTCGAGTTTTATGTGCACCTTCACGTTCGTCATCTTCTGCATCGAGGTGGATTCTTTCGTTGTGGTCTTTCCGCTGCGTAGCAAAGGATTTCTCTTTTTCTGCGTGCTTTGGTTGCCAAGTCGTACACGAATACCTGCAAGCGACTTGATTTTTTTCAGCAATATTTCTTGTTCTTCCTTGCTGAGGTCGTCAATGCTCGTCTTCTTCTTTTGGTTGTAGATAGGGTAGTTCTCCTCGAATTCCTTCACATCCTGCTTTGTCGCAGTAGAAATGTCGATTTGCGCTTCGATGTCGAACGTAGCTTCTGCCACACGCAGCAAAGGTAGCGGCAACAGCGAGAGTTTCGGAATAGACACTATTTGCTCGCGTCCGTTAGAGTCGGTCATCTCGAAGTCGACCATCTTCAGCCGTTCGTGTCCGTTCGAACCGTTCGCAGGTTCCAGCGCATACGTACGCAACACATCCAGATAATCCTCGGCTGCCTTCTGGTCGGCTGCGATAGTCGACTCAATCAATGCGCTCAGCATGTCTGCCAAGTTCATCTCAGTCGAATCGTTAAATTCGGCTGGCAGTTGCGTATTCTCCGCATTTTGGTTGTTATCAATATCAGCCATAGTCGTATTATCAGAGGTTTTATGTTTCAGAAATCTTTACGCCGTTGCGCGTAGACACCTTCAGCGTGATGTTGTGTATAGCGCTCTCTGGCAGTTCTGCCAGTTGTTCGGCGTCCACAATCACGTCCAACGCCTTTATTTCGTCTTCCGACTTTTCTTCGAACAGTTCGCAAGTGTCTTCGATTGCGAAACGGAACGACAACTCAAGGTCGCCGATTGTCACGGCGGGCAGATTGAGCTGGTGCATGACGCCCGCTTCGCGATACTGGTCGGCGAGCGACTCTGTTAGTAGATTTGCCTGGTGCTGCGCAGACAGAACGTCGCGCAGCACTGAGGCTATTACATCTTGTAATCTTGCCATACTTAAATGGGTTTTTATGATACAAATACAATGCGATGCAGTTCGCCGGCGGAAACCATGTAGACACCTTTCGCCTTGAAGATAAGCAGCATTTCGTCGCCACTCTCCAGCATGTCGGGCTTTGCTTCGCCTTCAATCGGGTCGCAGGTGACGTCTGTTGGTGCGTAAGCGCCTTTGCCGTTGCGGTATGATACAGATATGACTCCGTAGTTGTTCACGAGCGATATACGATCTGCCGAAACTTGCAGCGTGCCCTTCGGGTCGATCACTTCTGTCGAGTCTTCGAGCACTCCAAGCAGTCGGTCGATGCCGCGTGGCATCTCGCCTTCGCTGGCTGTGATGCTGATGTCCATCGTTGTCTCCACGCTGTAGCGCGAGTCGCGAGTTGCGCCGGAGTCTTTCTTCGACGAGTAGCCGACTGACATTGTCGGTGTCGTAGCTATCGTAGGCTTTGCGCCAGTCGCACTTGCAGCAGTTTTGTTTGACGAAGTAGAGGGATTATCTGTTGAAGCAGCAGGCTTGTCTCCAGTTTTTCCGTTATTGCCTTTTGCGGAAGGGTCCTTAGCCGGTTTTGCCGAAGCTGCCGACTTGCTGCCGTTGTCTGTTGATATTCCGGCGTTGATGGGTGTGCCACCGCTGCCTACCGAAGCAACAACTCCAGACATTGCGTTCACCTTAGCCTTGAACGTATAGCTCATCGTAGAGATTGAGAGGCGCGGAACCGGCATCAATGTGAGAAGCGGCACACGCATCTTCACCTGCTTGCCGTCGCGGAAGAAGTTCATCGTAACGTAAGTTATCTGTCCTTGTCCGTTTTCGTCCACCTTTATGCCTTCTTCGCGTATGTAGCTAAGCGTTTCCTTTGCCAGGTCGCGCTGCGCCTTCACAGCAGCACGGAGCGGATTGCCGATAAGTTCGTCGAAAGAGATTTTGCCCAACAGATTTATAGAGTCGGAAACGAAAGCTTTGTCAACCTGCACTTCGTTCAGATCTTTCATCTGATCGCCTAAGGAAGGAGTTTTTTCATTTTTCTGAGCTGCATTATGGGCATCGCCCAATGCTCCAATTACGGATGTAGTTGTGTCTACAGTCTTGTCGAGCGTGCTCTTTTCTTCTTTCTTCTTGCTATCGTCAGACTTATTGTCTTCGTTCTTTTCAGACTTTTCGCCTTCATTAGACTCATGACTTTGATTTTTGTCATTGTCTGTAGAAGGAGCCTGTTGGTTCTCTTCTTCCGCTGAGCTTGTGTCTGTAGTTTCAGAGTCAACCGCTGGTGCATCAGTTTGTGAAACTTGATCTGTAGGTGGTGATGATTCACCTCCCGGCTTCAAATCTTTGTTTTTATTCTCATTATCTGACATAGTCGGTTACTATTTAGTTACGTTAATGACCAGCATTCTTTCGCCAGCCTTTGCACAATAGAATCCCTCGTTCTTGAACACACACAGAATGCCTGAGTCGTCAGCTGCCTTTTGTAAGTCAGTAGATTTCAATTCTTCTGCAGGTTTAAAGTCCTCATATTTGTATACCTTGATATCTTGTGGAGCGTAGTACCCCTCTGTATTCTTGTACGAAATATAAGTGCTGCCGCCATCCTTCAGGCTTACCACCTGGTTAGACACGTTCAGCTCACCCTTTGTGTTGATAGAGTCGATAGAGGTGTTCAGCATTTCTAACACTTTAGCCATGCCAGCCGGCATATCGTCCTGACCCGCCTTAACGTTCACGTCCATAGTGTACTCCACGCTGTACTTAGATTCGCGTGTAGCGGTTGAGTCCTTCTTACTCGATATGCTTGTGCTCAGTTCCAAACTCGATTTCACAATGCCGATATTGACACTGGTGTTCGATTTCATTCCCATCTCCATAGCGGTCGACTTCTTGTCGGTCTGCGATGTGGCAGATGCCGCCGAGATGCGCGCCTTAAATGCGATGTCAATCTCGCGAATTGCCATGTATGGAATAGGCACAATTGTCAGCAATGGCAGACTGAGAGTCACCGAATGTCCGTCTTTACGGTATTCGAAGTTCACGTATATAGCCTTTTTCCCGCCGTCTTCAGTGTCTGTGAGTCCTACGTCTCGTATGAACTCCCACGAGGTTAACGCCGCTTGTTTCTGCGCTTCGACACAAGCAGAAAGCGGTCCGCCGATGAGAGTGCCAAAAGGTAGTGACTGTAAGGCATTGTTCGCGACGGTAGAAGGTGTCGTATCAATCTTTGCCATAACCTTTAGAGTTAAATGTTAACGAATAGATGCTCTTTTTGTGAGGCATTATTTGATGGTTTATGCAACTTCTTAGGGCTTGGGCAACACGGTTATTGTAACCTTCTGAACATCACCACAAGAAATCACATATTGTTTACCCTGCGTACCAGTGTTTTTGGGAAGGGTAATTTCAAACTCTCTGGTCTTGTCCATCTTGTTTTCTTCACCATTGACACCATTGTCACACATGATGTTTGTTGCATCATACAAGCCTTCAGGAGTCTTGTATTGGGCAATAACCTTGACTGGCAGGTATAGAGTGTCATTCGGTGTACTACTCGGGGACTTCTCAGCGTAGAACGTTGTGTCGTTCACGCTCAGTTCGCCGTCGGGTGAACAAAGGTCCATAGCCGCTCCGAGCATCTCGAGAATCTTTGCCATGCCAGCAGGCATTGACTCCTGACCTGCGTGTACAGCAACGTCGATAGTTGCCTCTACGCTGAACTTCGAGTCCTGCGTGCTCTTAGAGTCGCGCTTTGTAGAGAATGATGTGTTTATTTTTGTCTCTTTCTTATTTTTGTTAAGAAAGAATCCTCTTCTCTTTTGGCTCTTAGTGTTTGTGTCTCGTTTGTACTCTTCTGAATACGTGTCTTCGTTAGATTCGCATTCTACACCATTGACTGTGGCTTTGAAATTAATGTCAATGCTGTTGATTGCGATATACGGAATCGGAACGATAGCTATCAGCGGAACGTTGATAACCACCTTGCGACCATTCTGAATAAAGCTGAAGCTAACATAGATAGCCGACTTTTCGCCAGTCTCCTTGTCTTCGTTCAGACATACATTGTTGATGAAGTTGATACTTGTCATTGCTGCATCGTTCTGCGCTTGAATACAAGCGCTAAGCGGACCGCCGATAAGGTTTTTAAAAGGAATACCCTGCAGCGTACCGATAGATTTGTTTGCTACATCCATAGGTTTAAGTTTTAAAAAGTTATAGGTTCTTTGCTTAGACCTACTGACAAGATAGTACCTTATAAATTCTTGCCAAGTCTGTTTGTGTTAATGTTTTTTTGTGTCGTGTTGTTGGGATGTTTGTTATGAGAGTCTTACTTAGCTGCGTACGCCTTGTAAGCGTTGAGCAGCTTTGTGTCGTACTGGTTCTTGGCGTATTCGCTTCCGTTGTATAGACGTGCGAAGGTAGCCCACTTCTTTGCTTGTAGTGCGGCGTGCATCTGCGGGTTCTTTGTTATGAATCGGCAGAAGGCGAGCAACTGACTGCGTTCGCTCTGGCACATAGCGCTTACGAACTGCGCTACGGTTTTGAATCCGCAGAGCTGATACTGGAAGCCCATAATCTGGAACATTCCCCAACTTGCCGAAGCGTTGGCTGCGTCAGCGTTTATCTTGCGTGCCTGCTCGAGGCGTGCGTATTCGCCGATGCCACCTTTGTAGTGGGTCTTTGTCCACTTCGGGTAGAGTATGGAGGCGTTTGCTGTCTGGTATTTGGCAGGATCTATTTTGCGCAGCTGCAGCTGTCGCCAGAAGATATGTCCTTCGAAGAGTAGTTGTGGCTTGCCTGCTGCGAGGAATCCTCCGCGTCCGGCTGTCTCCACTTTCTGCACTGACTTGAGCGCTGCTGTCTCGCAGTCGAGTAGGAGAGAGGCTAATCGGAAGTCGTCTTCAGTGAGTCGTGCGGCTGCCGGGCGCTGATGGAAGAAGAGCGCCTGCCATGTAGAGTAACCGACGATGCCGTCAGCTACGAGTTGTAGACTTTGCTGGAATGCCTTTACAGCGGCGAGTGTGCCGGGGCCGAATGCTCCGTCAGCGGTTAGCTT
>ERZ1034998.1882-NODE-1882-length-11981-cov-5.193946_pt1 | contig 11981 bp, 9 predicted proteins | sample MGYA00520621_ERZ1034998 | MGnify/ENA primary metagenome ERZ1034998 (study PRJEB33766, sample SAMN09781748) | gut metagenome | biome: gut microbiome | host: Homo sapiens | place: Madagascar | study: EMG produced TPA metagenomics assembly of the PRJNA485056 data...
GACACTACCTGTTGTTAAAAGGAGGAATCTAAATATGAAAAGGAAAATCTTGTTACTTGTCCTTGCACTTACTATGTGTTTTGGTACATCCATGACTGCCAATGCAGCGATGAATGTTAAGAACAATATGGGTGCTTTGACTACCGCCAACACACTGAATAATAATGCGTCCCCAATACCAAAGGGAACATTGCAGTATGAGGCTTCAAAATTTAAGATCAAGTATACCCAGAAGGATCTTGATGCTATCAAAAAAATATTTGATGCCAACATATATGCAAAGGCTTATCCGGATGTTGCCGCAGCATATGGAAATGACAGGGAAAAACTGTGGAACCATTATGTTACCTACGGCATTAAAGAAGGAAGAACCGAGATCAGTTCTACGTTTAATGTGTTTGCCTATATTTCTGCTTATCAGGATCTTAGAAATGCATTCGGGGATGATCTCATGGCATACTATGTCCATTATGTAAATCATGGAATGAATGAGAACAGAAGGCTCATAACGATTGATGCTGTAACAAAGGCAGGCATCACTGTAACAGGTCTGCGTGGGCAGGTGATTGCAAAACCCGCTCCGATCAATGTGCCGGGCCTTTCGTCCGACTCTGTTTCAAATAGCGATCCGGAAGCTGACGCAACGCCGGCAGAGACTCCAAAGTCATCAGAGGCTCCGTCTGTCAAACCTGCTCCGAAACCGGAGGAACCTGATGATGATCCTTCCCCGGCTCCGTGTGCACATAGTGAATTTACATATAAATCAAACGCCTCAGGACATCAAAAGGTTTGTAAGGAATGTGGTGAGAAGCTGAAAGCTGTAGAATCTCATCAGTGGCAGTATATACATGCAGAAGGTGATTCCAGCCATATACCGGTATGTACGGTTTGCGAGTATAGAGGTGAGAAAACCGGATGCGAAAGTGCAAAAACAGAATCTAATGCAACACAACACTGGAGTGTTTGTAAAGTTTGCAGCGGCAAATTCAATCAGGAGAATCATAAATGGACGGAAGACGGAACTTGTACCGTTTGTAAGGCAGCCTGCAGTCATAGCTGGACGGAAGGAAAATGTGACACCTGTGGTAAACAATGCAGCCATAGCTGGACGGAAGGAAAATGTACCATCTGTGGTAAACAATGCAGCCATAGCTGGACGGAAGGAAAATGTGACACCTGTGGTAAACAATGCAGCCATGAAAACTGGACGGAAGGAAAATGTGACACCTGTGGTAAACAATGCAACCATGAAAATGGTGCTGAAACAAAAAGGATAGAAGGAACTCAATATCATGCTCCGGTTTGTATAGTGTGTGGCACATTAAATGAAGCTGACAAGGCTGCTTGTGAAGAGGGTACTGCTGTACCGAATAATGATAGCGTACATGATATAAATTGCAAAGTATGTGGTGGATTCATCAGAGAAGAATCCCATACGTATACTTATACATCTGCTGGAACACTGAGTCATAAAGGAATCTGTGGTGTTTGCGGAAATCAAATGGATGAAAGCACATGTGAATTTGATCAGAATGGTGACTGTGCGATTTGTGGCAACCACCACACACATAAATGGGATTCCAGTACAGGAGTGTGTGAAGATTGTGGAGCAACCTGTAGCCATAAAACGTATAATAGGGAGACTTATAAATGCACCACATGTGGTAAAGATTGTGAGCATGCACATATATCAACTTTAAATTACAACGATCCAGAAAATCATTATTATGAATGCGCATACTGTGGCTTTAAGAGGCTTGAAGCACACAATTTTACGGTTCCCAAATATTGTCCAACATGTGGAGAAAACGTAAATGTTTGTTCAATTTGCTCTTCAGATACAGTTGGACATTGTCCTACAAATCAACCACGTGTGTAAAGAATGTGAGCATACACATATATCAACTTTAAATTGGAAAGATGCAGAAAATCATTTTCATGAATGCGTATACTGTGGCTTTGAGAGGCTTGAAGAACACGATTTTCAGGTTGAAAGATATTGTTCAACATGCAAAACAACCATATTACGTTGTTCAATTTGCTTTTCAGATGTAGGGGAACATTTCCCTTAAATTCTTTAGCAACATTTATCATTACAAAAGCTAAAAAGAAAACACCTAAAATGTCTTTTTTATAAGATCATTTTAGGTGTCTTTTTTGTTGCCATGCATATGAGAAAATGATCCGGTGGATCATTTTTGAGTCCCGAACCTTGTAATGAGTGGAGTAACAGTTGTGCAAAGAGGCCGTATGATTTATACTAAGGGCATAGCGTTCAAAAGTGGAAATGCAAAGAGAAAGGACAGACATACGTTGAAAAATATTGTTTTGATCGGGATGCCCGGTGCTGGCAAAAGTACAGTAGGTGTTGTGATTGCCAAAAAGCTTGGCTATCGCTTTATGGATAGTGATCTGGTAATTCAGGAAAGAACCGGGAAGATGCTGCATGAAATTATTGAGGAAAAGGGCACAGCGGGATTTCTGGAGGTGGAAGGAGAGATTAATGCGTCTCTTTGCTGTGACAGGACGGTGATTGCAACAGGGGGAAGCGTGGTCTATAGTGCGAAAGCAATGGAGCATCTTAAGGAGATCGGCAGTGTGGTTTATCTGCAGCTTTCCTGCGAGGCGGTTGCAGAGCGTCTCGGGGATCTGCAGGAGCGTGGAGTGGCATTGAAAGAGGGACAGACGTTAAGGGATCTTTATGAGGAGCGCACTCCGTTGTATGAGAGATATGCCGATATTACCCTGAATTGTGAAGGAAAAATGATCCGGGAGGTCGTTGCCGAGCTGGCTGCAAGGCTTGATGGACGGTAGACAGGGTTTACCCATATGGGTCAAAATATAAGGACACAGAATGGAAAATCTATGATATAATGTAAATAGTCCAAAGAAAAGCAAGCGGCTGCAAAGCAGACATTTGGTTTTCAGGGCTCATTAACGAGCAAATATCCTGCAAAGCAGGATGGAGAGCACGAAGCACGAAGTGCGGATTTGCGAGTTGATTGTGGAAATAAGTAAAGGTTTTTCGATAGGGAAAGACCGGTTATATCGTGAAGGAGGGCTTTTTTATGGCAAACAGAATTGTACTGAACACCGTTTCCTATCATGGGAAGGGGGCAATTAACGAGATCCCGGGGGTTGTAAAGAGTAAGGGATTTAAACATATCTTTGTGTGCTCGGATCCGGATCTTGTAAAGTTTGGGGTTACGGCTAAGGTTACGGAGCTTCTGGAGAAGGAAGGCATTCCGTATACATTATATTCCGAAATCAAACCCAATCCCACCATTAAGAATGTACAGGATGGTGTAGCGGCATTTAAAGCCTGTGCTGCGGATTCAATCATTGCAATTGGCGGCGGTTCTTCTATGGATACGGCGAAAGCAATCGGTATCATTATTACGAATCCGGAATTTGAGGATGTACGTTCCCTGGAGGGTGTGGCACCGACTAAGAACCATGCAGTACCGACCATTGCGGTTCCTACCACAGCAGGTACGGCAGCAGAGGTTACGATTAACTACGTGATTACGGATGCTGAAAAGGAACGTAAATTTGTCTGTGTGGATGAGAATGATATTCCGGAGGTGGCAGTGATTGATCCGGAAATGATGTCCTCTATGCCGAAGGGATTAACGGCAGCAACCGGTATGGATGCACTCACACATGCGATTGAAGGATATACCACCAAGGCAGCATGGGAGATTCCGGACATGTTCCACTTAGAGGCGATTAAGCTGATTTCCCGCAATCTCCGGGGCGCGGTGGAGAATACACCTGAAGGCCGGGAGGGAATGGCAATGGCACAGTATATTGCCGGAATGGGATTCTCTAATGTCGGACTTGGAATTGCACATTCCATTGCACATACACTGGGCGCGCATTATGATACGCCTCATGGAGTTGCCTGCGCAATGATGCTTCCTATTGTTATGGAGTACAATCAGGAATATACCGGAGAGAGACTGCGCGAGGTGGCAAGAGCAATGGGAGTGGAAGGCGTTGATGAAATGACGCAGAAGGAATATCGAAAAGCTGCTATTGATGCGGTTAAGAAGCTGTCCGCAGATGTCGGAATCCCGGTAAAGAATGACAGGATTCGTGAGGAAGATCTGGATGTGCTTGCCGCTGATGCTTTTGCAGATGCCTGCTGTCCAGGTAATCCGAGAGACACCAGCGTTGAAGATCTGAAGGAGCTTTACCGTAAGATCATGTAAAACAGATGCATGATACAGGTTCATGCAGGAGTTGGAAGACAGAATCTCACACCATCAGATAAACATAAACAGCAGGCCGGATGATACAGATGTATGTTTTCATTCCGGCCTGTAAATATAAAGGAGGATGTGTTTTATGAAGATTCAGGAATTTTGTGATATGGATAAATTTGAACAGATCATGAAAAACTGGGCGGAGAGTACAGGGCTTGCAACCGTGGCGGTTGGAGCAGATGGAGAATACATCAGTGATTGCTATAATTTTACGGAATTTTGTATTAAATTGACAAGAGGAAGTGCGGAAGGCAAAAGGCGGTGTGAGAAATGCGACCGTGAGGGACAGGGGGTATATGCCTGCCATGCAGGACTGGTAGACTTCGGTATTCCGATTACACTTGAGGACGGTACAGTGCTTGGCAGTGTGATCGGCGGTCAGGTGCTTCCGGAACATCCGGATGAAATGAAGTTTCGTAAAACAGCACAGGAGCTGGGAATTGATGAGGAAAAATATATCAACGCGCTTGGAAAGGTAAGTGTGAAAACAAGGGAGCAGATTGAGGCATCGGCAAGCCTGCTTGGTGATGTGATTAATATGTTTGTCCGTGCCAGCTATACAGGTAAAGAGAATAATAATATGATTTCCGGACTGAAGGACGGAATAGCAACTGCAGCACGGCAGATTGTAGAGGCAAATGAGCAGACGCAGCAGATTGAGGGTTATAGTAAACGCCAGCAGATCCTGGCATTGAATGCATCCATTGAAGCAGCAAGAGCAGGAGATCAGGGGAAGGGGTTTGCTGTTGTGGCAACAGAGGTTCAAAGACTTGCCAGGGATATGGCGGATGCCAGTGAGAAGATTAAAAATAATCTGAGCATGCTGACAAAAACAATAGAAAATTTAAACCATCAAAGCTGATCCGGAGCTTGCACAGAGCTGGCCGATGGTTTTTATCAGTTGCATTCCGGATGGCATTTTGTTATGATCGAAGGGATCATTTTTTTGAGGGAGAACATTTATGTCAGGAATCAGAATTGCAGCGCTTCGATTAGGTGTGGTTCTTACCGCAGGAGCAGTCTGTGGAATGCCGTTACTGGCCGATGGAAAGAGCAGTACAGATAGTGGCAAGCAGCCACAGGCAGCAGCTGTAAGTGAGGAGCTATCGGCAGCACCGGAGCCGGGAGAGCCTGGAAATCCGAGAAGCAGCTATAAGCTTGGAAGTGCAAAGAGTCTGGAGGGAAAGAATTTAATTTACAGCCTCTTTGTGGATACACCGGATGCAGAATGGACAGACCGGGATAAGAAGAAGGCATTAAAGAATCTTAAAATTGCAAAAGAATACATTGAAGCAGAAGCGAAGGGCTACCATAAGAAAGTTGATCTTGTGGTTGACTTTGAAAAAAACGAAGATCTGACAGGGAGTGCACGCATTAATTTTTCCCTGAAGGATGGGGAAGACTACGAAGAAGCGCTGGATGAAGAAATTGCCGGATGGCTCGAAGATCAGATTGATTATGAGGCACTTACCAAAGAATATAAGGCAAAAGGAATTGCTACGATTGTTTTTGTCAATCATAAGGGAAGCACCTATGCAATCTGTTATGATGGTGTGGATAATCCGCAGGAAAGCCTTGTGATGTTTGCAGGGGAAGTTCCGGCAGTTTATGCACATGAAATTCTGCATCTTTTCGGGGCACATGACCTGTATGAGGATGCGGAGTATACCGAAGAGGTTTGTGAATATGTGAAAAAGGCCTATCCGGATGAGATTATGTACACGGTAAAGGATGAAAAAGGACGTCTGAACAGCAGTGAGATTCAGAATCAGCTTTCACCGGTTACGGCATATCACCTGGGATGGGTTAATTATATAGAAGAAATTGATGTATTCCCACAGTTAAAACGATAAAGATCAGCAGGTTTTACGAATGGGGTTCTGAATAAATTACAATATGCGGAAGTAAAAAGGCAGTCCCGGGAGGGCAGTATGAAGAAACGAGCGTTGATTACAGGGGCATCCAGAGGAATCGGAGAGGCAGTGGCAAGGCGTCTTGCTTTTGAAGGCTATGATCTTTGTCTGGTGTGTAAAAATTCCATAGAAAAGCTCCGGCTTCTTGCCGGAGAACTGAAAGCAGAATCCGGTATTTCCTGTGAGGCTTATGCCTGTGATGTTTCGGATCCGCAGCAGGTTACTTCCATGCTGCAGCAGGCAGGAACGATTGACGTACTGATTCACAATGCCGGAATTTCCCATATCGGGCTTTTGAGTGATATGACGTTGGAAGAGTGGAATCGAGTGATCGATACGAATCTCAATTCCTGCTTTTATTTAAGTCATGAGCTGATCCCGCAGATGGTACACCGCAAGGAAGGAAAGCTTCTTTTTGTTTCTTCAGTGTGGGGAAATGTCGGTGCATCCATGGAGGTTGCATACAGTGCTTCCAAAGGTGGAATCAACAGTTTTACGAGGGCACTTGCCAAGGAGCTGGCACCGAGCAATATTCAGGTCAATGCGGTGGCGTTTGGTGTGATTGATACGCAGATGAACCGTTGTTTTTCGGAAGAAGAGCGTCGCGCATTAAAGGAAGAGATCCCGGCTGACCGGATGGGAACCTGCGCAGAAGCGGCAGAAATGATTTCAAAGGTGCTTCATTCACCGGCGTATCTGACCGGTCAGGTGATCACGATGGATGGCGGCTGGATTTAGTTGCCATGCATATGAGAAAATGATCCAGTGGATCATTTTTGAGTAAGGAAGGGAAAAACATGTACGATGTAGTAATTATCGGAGCCGGTCCTGCGGGACTCTCCGCGTCGATTTATGCAAAAAGAGCAGGCCTTAGTGCTGTTACGGTAGAACAGAGCGCCATGAGCGGCGGACAGGTCTTAACAACCTATGAGGTGGATAATTATCCGGGTTTTCCGGGAATCAACGGATTTGATCTGGGAATGCGCTTCCGGGAGCATGCGGACGGGCTTTCCTGTGAATTTCAGGAGGCAGAGGTGCTCCGTGTGGAAGAAAGCGGAGATGGATATCTTGTCACCACCTCCAGGGGCGAATTAAAAACGAAAACCATTGTGGCAGCAATGGGAGCAGAGCATGCGAAGCTGAATATTCCGGGAGAAGAAGAGCTTGCCGGAATGGGTGTATCCTATTGCGCAACCTGCGATGGCGCTTTTTTCAGAAACCGTACGGTGGCGGTTGTCGGCGGCGGTGATGTGGCAGTCGAGGATGCCATTTTTCTTGCAAGAAACTGTGCGAAGGTCTATCTTGTTCACAGAAGAGACGAGCTTCGTGCTGCGAAGTCCTTACAGGAGGCATTACAGGCACTTCCCAATGTGGAAATCCTGTGGGATACGGTAGCAACGGAAATCAAAGGCGAAGATCAGGTGGAGGCGCTTGCGTTAAAAAATGTGAAAACGGAAGAAACACAGGAGCTTCCGGTGGACGGCGTATTTATTGCCGTAGGCATTGTGCCGGTAAGCCGGCTGCTTCTGGGAATGGATGTCTGCGATGAAAAGGGATATCTCATTGCAGGAGAAGACGGCATGACGAATAAGCCGGGAATTTTTGCTGCAGGTGATATCCGGACGAAAAAGCTCCGCCAGATTGTGACAGCCGTTGCCGATGGAGCCAATGCCATTACCTCTGTAGAAGCTTTCCTCAATCATAAGTAATCATAAGTAAGTACTGGAGTATTTTCCCGGCATAGTAAGTGCTGGAACATTTTTCCGGCATTTGACATGGAAGAGGAAAAGTGTTATATTTGTTAACGAACGTAATAATTTTGTAACAATTATAACCGGGTTTATGAAAATTTTGGAGGATATCATGCAACAGAGAAAGAGAAAAATGCCGGTACGCTTTATGGCATTTGGCTTTGCATCCATGCTTCTGTTAAACGGCATGACGATAGATACACAAGCGAAAGAATCTAACGGCCTTCCTTCTGCCGGAGTGGATTTTTATCTGGCATCCGAAGGAACAAGCGTTAAGAACATACAGGATGAAAAGGACGATACCGTCAGCAATAACAGTGTTCCGAAAACTTCCCGGAAGGAAGTAAAGGAAACTGCTGAAGCAACCACAACAAAGACCGTTAACGAAAAGGAACGGGAAATTGCGAATAAGAAAGAAGAAGAAGGATTTAAGTCTCTTGTGATCGCACAGGTGAATGACTATGTGAATGTACGGAGCATTCCAAGCGAAGAAGGGGAGATCCTCGGTAAGCTTTATGATAAGTCCGTTGGAGAATTTATTGAAGAAGACAACGGCTGGTATAAGATCACATCCGGCTCGGTAACCGGTTATGTCAAGGCGGAATATTGTGTTACCGGTGATGATGCCGTTGCCCTTGCGAAGAAAGTAGGTAACCGGATTGCAACCGTTACGACTACTACCTTAAAGGTTCGTGAAGAGCCTTCGTTAGATGCAACCGTACTTGGTCTTGTTCCAATTCAGGATCAACTCCTTGTTACGGAAGAATTAGACAACTGGGTTAAGGTTAATATCGAGGAAGGTGATGGCTATGTATCCCTCGACTATGTTACCTTGTCTACTGAATTTGTAAAAGCAGAATCCAGGGAAGAAGAGGAAGCCCGTCTTGCGAAGGAAGAAGCAGAACGTAAGGCAGCTTTAGAGGCTGCACGGAAAGCAGAGGAGAAGAACCGTAAGGCAGCAAAGAGTGAAAGCTCTGCTACTACCAGTGAAGCTCCGGTTGTATATGCAACAGGTGAAAGCGCACTTGGACAGTCCGTTGCAAGCTATGCCTGCCAGTTTGTCGGTAATCCGTATGTATATGGTGGAACAAGCCTTACGAATGGTGCGGACTGCTCCGGATTTGTTATGAGTGTTTATGCGAACTTCGGTGTAAGCCTGCCGCATTCTTCATCCGGTGACCGAAGCGTGGGAACAGCGGTAGACGGACTTGCGAATGCACAGCCGGGTGACATCATCTGTTACTCCGGACATGTGGCAATCTACATTGGTAATGGACAGATTGTTCATGCATCCACTGCGAAGACCGGTATTAAGATTTCGGATGTGAATTACCGTACACCGCTTGGCGTCCGCCGGATCTTCTAATTCCGAATCGTTGTCCGGATTTTAAATAACAAGGTTAAGTACAGCCTGTCTGAGGAAATCTTCAGACGGGCTGTTTTTAACTTGCTTTTTTCACGCATTTCAATGAAAAAGTCTGAATTCTTTTTTTTGCGTTTTTTGTCCATTGACAAATAGGAGCTTATACATGTTGACTAAAAGAAAATGCTATTGCTTTTGTGGAAAAATGTTTTTCCGTAGATGACAGAAAATTTTATCCACAGAAATAATCCCATAAAACAGCCAAAACTAATTTATACACGAAGTTATCCACAATATCCACAAGCAAAAAAACGTATGAAGACCTGAAAAATCAGTGAGAACAGGAACGGGTGTTTTGTGAAATACGACAAGAAGAAGCGAAAATCAGACAAAAAGAATTCCTGTCTGGGAAAAAGAATTGTCCGAAAACTATTCAAATCCGAAAACAATAGAATTGAATTGTTGCAAAAATGAAAATAAGTGTGTTATAATGTTTATACAATAATCCTGTCGGACAGGTTATGAAAGGGTGATGAGTATGAAATTTATAATTATTGGCAAGAACATCGAGGTTACACCGGGGTTAAAGGCAGCGGTCGAGGATAAGATCGGCAAGCTTGAGAAGTATTTTAATCCGGATACAGAGGTTCACGTAACCCTGAGTGTTGAGAAGGACAGACAGAAGATAGAAGTTACCATACCGGTAAAGGGCAGTATCATCCGTTCGGAGCAGGTAAGCAACGATATGTATGTTTCCATTGATCTGGTAGAGGAAATCATTGAAAGACAGTTAAAGAAATATAAGAATAAATTAGCGGACCAGAAACAGGCGGCCAGTGTATTCAAGAAGGAATTCATCGAGAAGGAATTCGAGGATGAAGAAGAGATTAAGATCATCCGTTCCAAGAAGTTTGACATTAAGCCAATGTATCCGGAGGATGCCTGCATCCAGATGGAACTGTTAGGTCACAGCTTCTTCGTATTCTGTAATGCAGAAACGGATCAGGTGAACGTGGTTTACAAGAGAAAGGGCAATACGTACGGTCTGATTGAACCCGAACTGTAAAGAGTTAATTTTAAATGCATGATGTATCATAGCTGTGAAGGCATTAAACGGTTATGAAGCTAAAAGCAAAAAGATGTGTGGCACTCCACACATCTTTTTGTTATACTGGGACTATGTTTGTTATTCATATTATAACTTTATTTATTTTCATATTGACGCTGGCCTGTGTGTTCCAAAAAAGCTTTGTGGAAATGCTGCCGGTAGGAATAAGCAGTCTGGTACTTTTATTGTACGTACTCAGTTTTGGCAGACACTTGGGCTGGATCGATGGAATTGCACCACTTTTACTTTGCGGAGTCGTTCTTTATTTCTTTACGAGAAAAAGGGAACAGCGGAAGGAGCTGTTAAGACAGTGTATCGAAATTCTGAAGGATCCGTCGACTATAGCAGGGCTTATTCTGCTGCTTCTGGTAGTGATCGGAGTATCCGGGAAGGTGGTAAGCTGGTGGGATGATTATAACTTCTGGGCAACGGATGTGAAGTCAATCTTTTATCGGAATGGATTTGCAGATAAGTATGCCAATGCAGCACCGGAGTTTGGAGATTATCCTCCGGGGACTCAGATGATGAAGTGGTGGTTCCTGAATTTCTCGCCGGGACAGTTCCGGGAGGGACTTTTATTTGCAGGATATTATGTGTTTAACCTGTCCTTCCTGCTTCCGTTATTACACTACATCCGGAAGAAAACGCCGCTTAGCATGACGCTGGGAGCAATATTGCTCTGGATTTTCCCAACGATGACGGAGGTATTCTGGTGCGATGGAGGCTGTGCGGATTTTTCCATGGCGGTGGTGTATGGCGCATTTCTGGTGGCAGTCATTGACAGGAAGGGAACTTTACCGTGGCTTTATTACGGACGACAGGCGTTGTATCTGATGGTACTTGTACTCTGCAAAAATACCGGCTTTGTCTGGTATGCGTTTGCGGTGTTGTTTTCCATCGGGGTTCAGATTTTAAACCGGAGAATGGGAGAAGACCTGTGGCAGAAAAGAACTGCCGTATGGGGAACACTTTCGGTGATGGCCCTGCCTTTGTTGAGTGGCGGAGGCTGGTTTGTGTTCTGCTATCTGCACCGCCGGGTGGCAAAGCTTACAGGAGCAGCCGTACAGATGGCAACCGGAGGCATGAATATCCCGGAGACCAGGGAACAGATGCTTCAGGCCTTTGGTGAAGCGTTCTTAAAATGGCCGCTGCACCGGAGCTCCACGTGGCTGTTTGATTTCAGCCCGCTTGTATTGCTGTTATTTTTACTGGTGGTTTATATTCTGCTGATCGTGTGTAAGAAGCTGGATCGGGGAATGGGACGGTTTTTGCTGATTTATACGGTAATAACAGCAATTTTATTCTATACGCTGGTACTGATCAGCCACCTGACCGTTTTTGCAGTGGAAACACAATATCTCGAGCCGTATGGCATGGTAAGCTCCATTTCACGGTATGGGGCGCCGTTTACGATCGGAGGGTTGTACCTACTCGCTTATTATGTTATGCAGAGCTTTCCGGACAACCGCGGTTTTTACCTGTGTGCACTGGTGGTATTGTTGTCATCCGATTATGCAAGTGCGTACCGTGCGATCTGGGGATACCGGACGGGTGTACAGGAGGAGCTTACAAAGCGCG
>ERZ1034998.1888-NODE-1888-length-11957-cov-4.941943_pt1 | contig 11957 bp, 12 predicted proteins | sample MGYA00520621_ERZ1034998 | MGnify/ENA primary metagenome ERZ1034998 (study PRJEB33766, sample SAMN09781748) | gut metagenome | biome: gut microbiome | host: Homo sapiens | place: Madagascar | study: EMG produced TPA metagenomics assembly of the PRJNA485056 data...
CGTTCTGGCTGGGAAAATCTTAAGCATCACGGGTTTGCTGCTTGGTGTGCTGGCGCATTTTGTGATTTTTCAAAAAAGGAGCCGAAAATAATTTTGATAGCATCAATCATTGTATTCTATCATAATTACGTTAAAATGATACGGAAGAAATTGGCATAGATATTTATGGTGTTATCTCAATCGAGAGCACCGGAATAAAAATAAGCAGGCATGGGGATCGGCGGCTGTGAAGAAAAGAGGATATGTGATTAATTACATATTGTTGCTGGTATGCATCCTTACATCACTCAATCATGTGGAAAGCTATAAGACAATGATTGGGCAGATGTCTTATTTGGATGCGCAAAGCCGTGACAATGCCACAAGCATTGACGATACAACAGCAACAGCAAACAATTCACGCACCGATTACATAAGGACGATCGGTTATATTACGAGCGCGGACGCATGTACGGAGGAGATGCTGGAAAGCGCCCACTCAAATCTGTTGAACCGGACTTTGGCGGTCAGGCAAAACGAGATCCGGGCGAAGGATGGAGCGCGGTCAGAATCGATAAAAGCCGAAGGTGCGCTGCAAAATGCAAATCAATTCTATACATTTGCCGATCTGTGTGCAAAGATAACCGGCACGGATACGGCAGGTGTCATACGTTTTATTCACAACAAGGATGGAAAAAAGGAAATCTGATATCAGTTGATCGAGACTGCCCGTGGAAACATGGGTTTATTTGCGTACACAAAAACGGATATTGGAGGAATAAAAATGGTACAGAATATAATTGTTGTTGTGTTGTTTGCAGCGATGATCGGAGCAGGAGCATTTGGATGGTGGCTGGAAAACGGAAAGGATAAAACAAAGGAGGAGAAGGCAGGGGAGAACGAAAACGACAAGGCGTAAAAACCACGCGAAAATGGAAAAACGTGCATAATAATATCACTTATCTTCTTTTTGTGATAAAATATAGTCCATAAGGCGGCAATTCTGCCGGGAATATTGGAAGGAGCATAGGATGCAATACAGGAATGACAAATACGGTAATCCGATATCAATTCTGGGATTTGGCTGCATGCGTTTTACGCAGACCGCCGGCAAGATCGATCTTGCAAAAGCGGAACGGGAGATCATGGAAGCATACAATTCCGGCGTGACGTACTATGATACGGCATATACATATCCGGGAAGCGAAGCCGCGGTTGGGGAGATACTGGAGCACAACGGAATCCGGGAGAAGGTAAAAATTGCGACAAAGCTGCCACACTATCTTTTGAAAAAACCGGGAGATATGGATCGCTACTTTAATGAACAGTTAAAGCGGCTGCGCACCGATTATGTGGATTACTATCTTATGCACATGCTCACGGACGTTAAGACCTGGCAGCGCCTGAAGGACATGGGGATTTTAGAATGGCTGGAGGAGAAAAAGCGCACAGGCGCGATCCGGCAGATCGGATTTTCTTACCATGGCAATTCGGATATGTTCTGCCAGCTGCTCGATGCGTATGACTGGGATTTCTGCCAGATCCAGTACAATTATATGGATGAACATTCGCAGGCAGGGCGGACAGGGCTGATGTATGCGGCACAGAAGGGAATACCGGTCATCATCATGGAACCGCTGCGCGGTGGACGGCTGGTAAATGGGCTTCCGCGCGAGGCAAAAGAGATTTTCGCACAGTATGAGATCAAAAGAAGTCCGGCGGAATGGGCGTTCCGCTGGCTGTGGAACCAGCCGCAGGTAACGTGCGTCCTGTCTGGAATGAACTCACTTGAGATGGTACAGGAAAATGTAAAAACAGCTTCGGAGATGCTTCCGGGTGCGTTTGGGGCGCGCGAGGAGAAGCTGTTTGTGGATGTGGTCGCGGCAATCCAGTCGAAAATGCGTGTCGGCTGTACCGGATGCCGGTATTGTATGCCATGCCCGATGCATGTGGATATTCCGGGAACTTTTGCGGCATATAACCGGCAGGCAGCCGAGGGATGGTTCGCGGCGCTGAGGGATTACTTTATGTGCACTGTGGTTCGCAAGGATTACACAGGACCGGCAAACTGCATCGGCTGCGGAAAGTGCGAACAGCACTGCCCGCAGCATATTGAGATACGAAAAGAACTGCAAGCTGCAAAAGCTGCGCTTGAGACACCTGTTTATAAGGTGGCAAGAAAGGTGCTGCCGCTTATCATGAAGTATTGAAACGAGTTTTAAGGTGTGTTATAGTCTAAGAAAGCAAACGCGGAGGAACGGTCAGATGAGCAGGAGAACACGACACATTGCGTTTTTGGCATGTGCGGCTGCGTGTATGCTTTCCGGCTGTGGACAAAAGACGAATACCACGGATCAGGAAGCGTATAGGCAGTATGGGATAAATTGCATAGAGAGTGGAGACTATCCATCGGCAGTCGATGCGTTTCAGAAGGCGCTGGATCAGTCGCACGGCAAGGTAACTGCCGCGGAGATTGACATTTGCTACTATAAGGCAGAGGCACAGTTTTTAAGCGGAGATTACGAGGGCGCACAGACGACCTATCAGGCGCTGATCGATTATAAGGATGATGCGAACAGCTATTTCCTGCGCGGATGCATGCGGTTCCAGCTCGGAATGCAGGAGGAAGCGCTGAATGATTTCGGGATGGCGGTAAGCCGCGAGAAGAATGACCGGAATCTGTACATCGGCATCTATCAGGTGATGGCAGCCAACGGACTTGAGAGCGAAGGACAGTATTATCTGCATCAGGCGCTTGAGGTCAGTGGGGATAAAGCGGAGGATCTCATGCAAAAAGGCAGGGTATACCTGATGCTGGGCGACACGCAGAATGCATCGGCAAGTCTTTTGAATGCGATTGAAAAGGGAAGCGTAGAAGCCAATTTTTATCTGGCAGAGACCTACGAAGAGCTTGGAGATACAAAGAGTGCGGATGAATATTTTCAGAAGTATCTCGATGCCGGGATCGCCAGCTCCTACGAACTGTACGAGGTGGGGACACGCCTTATGAACCGTGGAGATTATGAGCATGCGGTCAACTACTTTAAGACTGCGTTAGAGCAGGAAGAAGTGCCGAATGAAGCCTCCATTTTGAAAAATATGGTGATGGCTTATGAAGGACAGCGTGATTTTGCCTCAGCAAGGGATGTTTTGGGGCGTTACCTTGAATTGAACCCGGATGACGAGGCTGCAAACAAGGAAATGACGTTTTTGTCCTCAAGATGATCTTACGGCTTAGAAAAGCAGCGAAAGTCTATGATTAAGAATCGCCAGTCCGGCGGATACCGGATATGGCGATTTTTTGACTTAATAAAGGAGAATATATGGCAGAACTGATAAGGATTGAAGAAATTGAAGAGCGCGTGATCTTAGTAGGAGTGAGTGAGCAGGAGGGGGATGATGCGGAGGACTCTGTGACCGAGCTTGCGGAGCTTGTAGAGACTGCCGGGGCTACCCCGGTCGGGACACTGATCCAGAAGCGGGAGAACCGCCATCCGGGAACCTATATCGGATCGGGAAAGGTGGAGGAGCTGCGCGCGATGATCTCGGAGAAAAACGCAACGGGAATCGTCTGCGATGATGAGCTTTCCCCGGCGCAGATCAAGAATCTGGAGATGCTTCTGGATACGAAGATCATGGATCGGACGTTGATCATTTTGGATATTTTTGCGGCGCACGCAACTACGAGCGAGGGAAAGATCCAGGTAGAACTGGCACAGCTACGCTACCGCTTAAGCCGCCTTACCGGACTTGGACGCTCGATGTCCCGTCTTGGAGGTGGAATCGGTACGAGAGGACCGGGAGAGAAAAAGCTGGAGATGGACCGGCGGCTGATCAACGACCGCATTGCGCAGCTTCGAAGAGAACTGAAGGAGGTTGAGTGCCACCGGGATATTACAAGAGCGAGAAGAAAGAAAAACCAGATACCGGTTGCCGCGATCGTCGGTTATACCAATGCGGGAAAATCTACGCTTTTGAATCATCTGACGGATGCGGATGTTCTTGAGGAGGATAAGCTTTTTGCAACACTCGATCCGACAACCAGAATGCTGGAGCTTGGCGGGCACCAGCAGATCCTCCTGACGGATACGGTCGGATTTATCCGCAAGCTCCCACACCATCTGATCGAGGCGTTTAAGAGTACGCTGGAGGAAGCACGCTACGCGGATTACATCATCCATGTGGTGGATGCTTCTAATCCGCAGCGGGATAAACAGATGCACATCACCTATGCGACGCTGGATGATCTCGGAATCAAGGATAAGCCGGTTGTGACACTGTTCAATAAGCAGGATCTTAGAACTGACAATGAGCCGCTTCACGATTTCCGGGCAGATCATGTGCGGAATATTTCGGCGGGAACCGGAGCGGGACTTGAGGAGGTCAAGGCACTCTTGGAGGAGCTGCTCCGCAACAACAAAATATATGTGGAGCGCGTGATCCCTTACGATAAAGCGGGCATTCTCCAGCTTGTCCGCACACAGGGCGAACTGCTGGAGGAGGAGTACGGGCAGGACGGAATCTCCATCAAAGCATATGTTCCGATGGAGGTTTACGGACGTTTATAAATAAATCTGCTTGGAACCGTCAATACTATCACGGGTACTCTGATCGATGTAGGCAATGACGGCGTCGCGGTCGCGCTGCCGGATCAGGGAATACAGCTTCTCGGTGCTTGCGATGAGCGGCTCCTTGCCGTAATTTATCACATAGCGCTGCCAGAGCATGCACACAAGATCTTTAAAGGACGTAAAAATAAGCGGCAGAAGCGCATTTCCGCTGACGAAGCCCAGCTCATGATAAAAGCGGAAGGTATTTTCAACAAGACTCTCATTGGTGGAGGAAGCGCGGATGTCGCCAACAATGGCATCGAGGGAGGCGAAGGCTTCCTCGGAGGCTTCATCTACGGTCAGCGCACCGGCGAGACTTACAAGGACAATGCGGAGCTGGAGAATGGAACGCACCTCGGCATTTGCCAGCGCGCCGCCGTTGTATTTCATGATGGATACAAGGGTGTCTAATGTGCCGTATTTGCGGTAATCTTCGACAAATGTGCCAATCCTTGGCCGGATGACGAGAAAACCCTTTTGCTCAAGCTCGGCAATACCGGCATTTACAACAGCGCGGCTGACCTGCATGGAGGTGGCAAGCTCGCGTTCGCTTGGAAGCTTTGCGCCGATTGGCAGCTCGCCGGATAAGATCTTGTTCTCCAACTGTTCAACGAAAAGTTCTTTGAGTGACGGTGCCGATATTTTTTGGAATTGCATAGGAAAACCTCCTTCTGAAATCGCGTATATGGAATAGAAATCACACAAACAAAATGAAAAATGTGGAATTGGTATGACCACATACCACGATTCGGATTATAGACAAAAACAGTCGAAAAATCAATATTATTGTTGACGTTTTCTCAAAAACATGGTAGTCTGAATCGTAGAAAAAGCATCTGGTCATACCAGAGCACCATACACGTATATATTAATCATAGGGGAGTATGATTCATATATATACCCAGGATTCCCGGCTGCGAGTGTGCATCCGGGAATTTTTTACTTTATAGGAAATTCTTTTTCCTATAAAGCAAAAATGCTCCGCAGGGATGTAATCTTGCAAATGCAGGCTATATATTTTATAATGACGGAAGGACAGGCAGGAAGGAAATAGAAATGACAGATAAGAAGAAGGAAAAGCCGAAAAGGGCGGGGGCGTATGGAAGGCGTCAGATCCGCTGGGACAAGCTGGACAATACAGCAAATCTTTTTCCGGTGATCGCAGGGGATGACATGACGAATGTATACCGGATCGCGGTCACACTCACGGAGGAGATACAGCCGGAAATCTTACAACAGGCGCTGGATATCGTATTACCAAAGTTTGACGGGTTTAATGTGCGCCTGCGCAAGGGCATTTTCTGGTATTATTTTGAGGAGAACGGCAAGCCGGCACCGAAGGTTGTGGAGGAGACGAATTTTCCGTGCAGATTTATCCGGGCGAACCGTAACCATAGCTATATGTTCCGGGTAACGTATTACCATAAGCGCATCAATCTGGAAGTGTTCCATGTGCTGACAGACGGAATGGGCGGACTCAACTTTATCCGGGAGCTCACATACCAGTATTTGAGACTGGTACATCCGCAGATCAAGGCGGAGGACAATTTAAGCCACATGACTTCCTTAAATAGGGAGGACAGCTTTGTCAAGAACTTTAAGCGGGGAAAGGCAAGCGGCTTTTCGAAGGAACGGGCGTATCTGATCCGCAAGGAGCGGCTTCCGCAGGGCGAGTTTGGAATCATCCACGGCTATATGCCGGTGCCGGAGCTGAAAGAGGTTGCACATCGGTACGGCACATCGATCAACGAGTATCTGGTAGCTGTTTTTGCATGGAGTACCTATCAGGACTGCCTGAAAGGGATGCCTTCAAAGCTTCCGATCCGTGTTGCGGTTCCGGTCAATCTGCGTCCGTATTTCAATTCCGTCACGACAAAGAACTTTTTCTGCATGGTGTCGGCGGAGTTTCATCCGACAAAGGACAGCTATACCTTTGAGGAGGTGGTAGAGATCATCAAGGAGAGCCTGCACAAGCAGATCACGAAGGAACATCTGGAGGATCTGTTTTCGTACAGCGTTTCCAATCAGCAGAATGTTTTCCTGCGGGCGGTTCCCCTGCCAATCAAGAACCTTGTAATGAAGCTGATATACACGAAGTCGGCGCTTGCGAACACGACCACGATAACGAATATCGGCAACATCAAGGTGGAGGAGGCTTACGAACCGTATATCGATTCGTTCCACGCGTTTATCGCGATGTCAAAGGGACAGTCGTTAAAAGGAACGGTCTGCTCCTACGGGGATGATCTGGCGTTTACCTTCAGTTCCATCTTTGCGGATACCGGCGTACAGGGAGCATTTTTCCGCAAAATAGCAGAGGACGGAGTTTCTGTCCGTGTTGAGACCAATGGAGTGTATTATGAGTAGATGCAATAATTGTAAGATTCAGATAACGGATGAGACGGACAAGTGTCCATTCTGCCAGTGTGTTCTGGTAAAGGATGAGGGCAGGGTGGAGGATAAGTACCCACAGGCGTGGGTGACAGTCCGGAAGTTTCATCTTTTGGAAAATATCGTTTTGTTTTTATCCATTCTGGCGGAAGCCGTGCTGGTGTATATTAACTATACGGTGACACCGTTTTTTGCATGGTCTCTGATCGCGGGGCTGGTGCTGCTGTATGCAAACGTAGTCCTGCGGCTGGCGGTGATCGGTAAATCCGGCTATATGTTCAAGACGATCTGCCTGGTTCTGACCGCGATCGTCATGCTGATCGCAATCGACTATCTCACCGGATACAACCGGTGGTCACTCAACTATGTGATGCCTGCGGGAATCCTGTTTATGGATGCCGGTATTCTGGTTCTGATGATCGTTAATCGCAGGAACTGGCAGAGCTACATGATGGCGCAGCTTTTTACGATTATTTTGAGTATTATTCCAATCATATTGCTTGAGATTGGGGAGGTTACCTTCTCGTATTTGACGATAATCGCATTTGCGGTATCTGTTTTTATTTTCCTTGGGACCTTGATTATTGGCGATCAGAGAGCAAAGACAGAATTGAAACGGAGATTTCATATATGATTGAACATCTGAAACAACATTGGAGCAGCCGCCTGACGGAGGAAGAAGCACTTGAGGCACAGACGCAGGAAACACAAAAGGATGCCGCAAGCGTAGCACAGACGGGCGAAGAATGCATAAAAGAACATACGCAGCTTCCGGAGAGCAAAAAGCCGGCGGTCAGTGTACAGGGACGCGTGATCAGTGAACTGATCAGTACGCTTACCAACGATATGCTGATCGGAAAGCAGATCAAATCGGGCAGGCTTCGGAAACGGATGGTGGAGCCGCCGTGGCATGTGCCGGCGTGTTTTACCATGACACATATCGATATGCCGGACTTTACGATGAAGATGCTTGCCTCAAAGGAAAATCCAAACATGGACAAGGTGATCTTGCAGCTTCATGGCGGCGGATATATGGGCGCCGTGCGCAATGCCTACTATGTGTTTGCAGGATTGTATAACGAGGTGAGCCATGGCTTTAGCGTGCTGACACCGGATTATCGCGTCGCGCCGGAGCACCCGTTCCCGGCAGCACTGCAGGATGCGGTTGCCGCATTCCGGTGGCTGCTTGACCGTGGCTGGTTTGGGGAGCAGATCATTGTTGCGGGGGATTCTGCGGGCGGAGGCCTTGCAATGGCGCTTACGATGTATCTTCGGGATCACGATATGCCGCTGCCATGCGGCGTTATCGCAATGTCTCCATGGACGGATGTGACGGCAAGCGGAGAATCCTATACGACCAACTACGAAAAGGATCCGCTTTTTGGCAATACCAGAGAAAGTCTGATCTATCTCAATGACTATGCGGGCGACCATGATCCGATGGATCCGTACATTTCGCCGCTTTTCGGAGATTTCCGGCATTTTCCGCCGATGCTGATACAGGCAGGCTCGATCGAGATGCTGCTGAGTGATTCTGTGGATGCAGCGGCAAAAGCGCGTTCGCAGGGTGTAAAAGTGCGCTTAAGCATCTACGAAGGGATGTTCCACGTATTTCAGATGGCATATCTGAATATCCCGGAATCCAAGCGGGCATGGATGGAGGTTGGAAAGTTCATCGATATTTTGTGCAAGGATTGATCCATCTGCGGATTTATAAGAAAAACAAAAACATCCAACAACATATATTAGTACGACTAATAAAAAGCTTCAGAATATATTATTGGAAAAAAGCAGCGTGTAAAGGTATACTGTAAGTATATAGTCTGCACGCTGTTTTTGCGTTGACGGCAGTGCGAAGCTGCATGGTCTTTAACAAAGCACATATAAGGAGGAAAAGAAAATGGATTACAAGCATTCCGGCGTAGATATTGAGGCAGGATACAAGTCAGTTGAACTTATGAAGGAATATGTAAAGGGAACAATGAGACCGGAGGTACTCGGAGGTCTTGGCGGTTTTTCCGGCGCATTTTCACTGGCAGCGATCAAGAATATGGAGAACCCGGTGCTTTTGTCCGGGACAGATGGCTGCGGAACCAAGGTCAAGCTTGCTTTTATCATGGACAAGCATGATACCATCGGCATCGACTGTGTTGCCATGTGCGTAAACGACGTGGCATGCGCCGGCGGCGAACCACTTTTCTTCTTAGATTATATTGCATGCGGCAAGAATTATCCGGAAAAGATCGCAACGATCGTAAGCGGTGTTGCAGAGGGCTGCAAGCAGGCAGGCTGCGCATTGATCGGCGGTGAGACAGCAGAGCATCCGGGACTTATGCCGGAGGATGACTACGATCTTGCCGGTTTTGCGGTAGGCGTTGTAGATGAGAAGGACATTATCACCGGAGCAGACCTTAAGGATGGGGATGTCCTGATCGGAATGGCTTCTTCCGGTGTGCATTCCAACGGATTTTCACTGGTAAGAAAGATCTTCCCGATGACGAAGGAATCACTTGATACCTATTATGATGAGCTTGGAACCACGCTCGGCGAGGCGCTTCTTGCTCCGACAAGAATCTATGTCAAGGCATTGAAGTCCGTAAAGGAGGCAGGTGTCCGCGTGAAGGCCTGCAGCCATATCACAGGAGGCGGCTTCTATGAGAATATCCCGCGTATGCTTCCGGAAGGAAAGCGTGCGGTTGTAGAAAAGAACAGCTATCCGGTTCCTCCGATCTTTACCATGATGGCAAGAGAGGGACAGGTGGAAGAACAGATGATGTACAACACCTACAATATGGGACTCGGAATGATCGTTGCCGTAGATCCGGCAGATGTTGACAAGACAATGGAGGCAATCAAGGCAGCCGGAGATATGCCGTATGTGGTTGGAAAGATTGTGGACGGCGAAAAGGGAATCGATCTTGTTTAATACCAGAAGCGGTAACAGGAGGAGCGTATGTTAAAAATAGCAGTTTGCGTATCCGGAGGCGGAACGAATCTTCAGGCAATCATGGATGCGATCGATCACGGAACGATCACGAATGCAAAGATTGAGGTCGTGATCAGCAACAATGCCAATGCCTACGCACTTGAGCGGGCAAAGGCACATGGGATCGAGGCGGTATGCGTCTCACCCAAGCAGTTTGCAGAGCGGACTGCGTTTAATAAGGCATTGCTTGAGACAATCGATTCTTATAAGGTAGATCTTGTGGTGCTGGCCGGCTTTTTGGTGGTGATCCCACCGGAGATGATCCGTGCGTACCGCAACCGCATCATCAACATTCATCCATCCCTGATCCCGTCATTCTGCGGAACCGGATATTACGGTCTCAAGGTACATGAGGGCGTGCTGGCACGCGGAGTTAAGGTGACCGGCGCAACGGTTCATTTTGTGGATGAGGGAACAGACACCGGACCGATCATTTTACAGAAGGCGGTGGAAGTGCAGCAGGAGGATACACCGGAGGTTCTGCAGCGCAGAGTCATGGAGCAGGCAGAGTGGATCATTATGCCGCAGGCAATCAACCTGATCGCAAACGGCAAGGTCAGTGTGGAAGATGGTCATGTCCTTATTGCTAAGTAGCAGGCAGGACGCAGATCGATATACAGTATGAAATGAGACAAGCCAGTAGGCAGGAGGGCATATAGATGAATATTTTGGTAGTCGGAAGCGGCGGAAGAGAACATGCAATCGTGACGAGCGTTGCCAAGAGCAAACGTGTGGATAAGATCTACTGCGCACCGGGCAATGCAGGAATTGCAGCACTGGCAGAGTGTGTTCCGATCGGTGCAATGGAGTTTGACAAGCTGGTTGCATTTGCAAAGGAAAAGAAGATTGACTTTACCATCGTTGGAATGGATGATCCGCTTGTCGGAGGTATTGTCGATGTGTTTGAGGCGGAAGGTCTTAAAGTGTTCGGACCGCGCAGGAACGCTGCGATTCTGGAAGGCTCAAAGGCTTTTTCCAAGGATCTTATGAAAAAGTATCATATCCCGACCGCGGCATACGAGAATTTTACAGATCCGAAGGAGGCACTTGCGTATCTTGAGACTGCAAAGCTGCCGATTGTTCTGAAGGCGGACGGACTCGCACTCGGCAAGGGCGTTCTTATCTGCGAGACACTTGAGCAGGCAAAAGAGGGCGTAAAAACCATCATGGAGGACAAGAAGTTCGGAACTGCCGGCAACACGATGGTTATCGAAGAATTTATGACAGGGCGTGAGGTCTCTGTTCTTTCCTTTGTAGATGGCAAGACCATCAGGATCATGTCATCCGCGCAGGATCATAAGAGAGCCGGAGACGGGGATACCGGTCTTAACACAGGCGGCATGGGTAACTTCTCACCAAGCCCGTTCTATACCAGGGAAGTAGATGACTTCTGCCAGAAGTATATCTATCAGGCAACCGTGGATGCGATGGCGGCAGAGGGACGCCCGTTCAAGGGTGTTATCTTCTTCGGTCTGATGCTTACGGAGGATGGACCGAAGGTTTTGGAATACAACGCACGTTTCGGAGATCCGGAGGCACAGGTGGTACTTCCAAGATTGCAGAATGACATCATTGATGTGATGGAGGCATGTGTTGACGGAACGCTCGGCGATCTGGATCTGCAGTTTTCGGATGAGGCAGCAGTCTGCGTTGTCCTTGCCTCAGATGGTTATCCGGTTTCCTACGAAAAGGGACTGCCGATTACCGGTTTTGAAAAATTTGAGGGCAAAGACGATTATTTCTGCTTCCATGCAGGAACGAAGTTCGATGAAAACGGACGCATCGTGACAAACGGCGGCCGTGTGCTTGGCATTACAGCACTTGGCAAGACGCTTAAGGAGGCACGCGCAAAAGCATACGAGGCAACAGAGTGGATCGATTTCGCCAACAAATATATGCGCCATGACATCGGAAAAGCGATCGATGAGGCATAATATCTGTTAGTTTCAAAAATTTTAACTACATAATGCAGTTTAAACAGGCTCCCGATA
>ERZ1034998.1901-NODE-1901-length-11916-cov-6.377877_pt1 | contig 11916 bp, 9 predicted proteins | sample MGYA00520621_ERZ1034998 | MGnify/ENA primary metagenome ERZ1034998 (study PRJEB33766, sample SAMN09781748) | gut metagenome | biome: gut microbiome | host: Homo sapiens | place: Madagascar | study: EMG produced TPA metagenomics assembly of the PRJNA485056 data...
TTTCATAATTTTCCTCTTTCATCTATAAACTGCTCTTGCTTCTTTTTACATTGTACAGTTGCTATTTTAACATAACTGCTTCGTTTTTCAATGCACATAACCACAAATATATTTGACAGAAACCCGCGTTTTTGTGTATATTATGAACATGAAGGAATTCCTTCTATACGATAACGGTTATGACCAGAGAAAGCAGCATGGAAGCGCATAAGATCAGTACGATCGCTGCCGCGAAAATCCGTTTTTTCTTTGAGTTGCGAAAATTCATCATATGGAATCACCTCGTTTCCGTTTTTTACTGTTATCCTATTATTTCTGTAAAAGAAGGTCTGATATTATGTTATTTCTATGTTTCGGAATGTTCCTTATTATCTTGTCTGTTCTCGCTTTTTTCCGTAACCGGTCTGTCCGCAGATCCGAAGACGCGACGGAAGCGTTCTGGTCAAGAGAATATGAGTCCAACCACATCCGCAAAAAAGATATTTCTGATCTGTCTTATATTGAGATCCCGCTCGATGCACTCCCGCTTCATGTTTGTTCTTCCGAACGATGCATAAGCCTCGAGTCCCAGCTTACCGCACTTGCCGGTAAAAAGATCGTAAACCTGAGCAATCTGTCCAACACGGACTTAAAGCTTACCTACGGCACTGCGAATCTCACGGTCCTCTCCGAGTACGATCAGAATTTTACCCAGCTGTCCAACCTGTTGTACAGCTACGGAAAAGAACTCGAAGACAACGGTTTTCACAGGGAAGCCATTCAGGTTCTCGAATACGGCATCTCGATCCACTGTGACGCGAGCCGCCTGTTTGTGTTTCTCGCATCCTTATACCAGAAAGATCACGCAACGGACAAGATCCGTGCCCTGATCGAAGAAGCCTCCGCTTTAAGTCCTCTTTTAAGAGACGCAACGGTAAAACAGTTAGAAGATCTCTTAAATGGAGCAGACGCTTCTTAATGTATTTTTCCATACTGGGCGAGTATCCGGTCGGTAAGACGGGATGCCTCGCTTCTTGTCAGTGTATCAAAATCCAGATCAATGCTTATTTTATGATAATCCAACAATTCTTTCAAGTGTGTTTTCTGCACCGGTGTCGCCGGAGTCTGGCGTTTCGCCTTGTAGACCAGCGGCTTTGGCTCAAACGCGCTTTCATGCTCCGCGCCATACGCACCGATCAGCCGCTCTAACACCTCTTTGGTCGCAAGCGCGTCAAAGAGCGCCCGGTGTCCGTTCGTCCGGTCAATCCCATAATATCCGCACAGATATTCCAGGGACCGGTGTTCAAGCTCCGGCAGAAACTTCCGCGCGAGTTTTAACGTATCCACCGCCTGCCTCTCAAAAGACAGTTTTTCGTTGATCGCGGCCTGTTTTAAGAAGCTGTAGTCAAAGATCACATTATGTCCCACAAAAATATCATCCGCACAGAACACGATAAAATCCGGAAGGATCTCGCTGATCCGCGGTGCGTCCTTTACCATCTCATCGGTGATCCCGGTCAGCTCCCGCACTTTCTCCGGAATACAGCCCCCCGGATTTACAAACGTCTCATACCGCGCAGTCACTTCCCCGTGTTCCACTCTTGCGGCTCCGATCTCTAAGATCCTGTCCCTGCGTGGATTTAACCCGGTCATTTCCAGATCCACCACCACATAACGTTCGAGCATGTTACGCCTCCTCCTTTTTTAGATCCACCGGATGGATGTCCGCCTGATGGTTTAATGCGTCACGCTTCTCGTAATCAAACAGCAGATAGCAGGGCTCTTTTTGTCTCTCCGGAAGTTCTTTTACCGTCTCTTTCTCCGGCATGATATAGTAAAATCTTTCCAGATGCTGCATTTTTCCCTTTTTGCAGAATCTGTGCGCAAGCTCTTTGTATTCTGTCTGGTCATCTGCAAACGTCGGACGGCTCTTTGCGTTCTCCCTGCTGTAAATATCATAGACCGCCGCCTCTTTTAGGACATCCAGATGTTCCCCATCGATCTCCTCCGCAAACGCGAGCAAAATCTCCAGCCGCCGGATCCTTGAATGGCTCATGGAAAAATATCCGTGTTTTTCATAGTACACACCTAGCGCCGCAAACATGGCAAACGCGCTCTCAAACCGTGTTTCCAACAGCCGTATGCTCATCGGATACTGTCTGCTGTTGTAATAAACCTCAAGCATTTCCTCCACCTGCTTGATCTTTAAGACCGCGTCATAGTCAAGCCATGCCGTCTTTAAAACCTCATACGGTGGACGGCTGCCATAGACGATCCCGTACTCCTTCGCGTGTTCAAACAGAAACGATCCCTTTAAGACTTTTAAGAATCCAAGCTGTAACTGTTCCGGCTTTAAAGCGTAGATCTCATCAAACGACTTCTGAAACGTCTCATAGTCCTCGTAAGGCAGTCCGGCGATCAGATCCAAATGCTGGTGTACGTTTTTATTCTTTTTGATCTCCCGGACGACCTGCTTTACGCGCGTAAGATCCATTTTCCGGTGTATCTCCGTGATCGTCTCCGGATGGGTCGTCTGTACCCCGATCTCAAGCTGTATGAGCCCCGGTCTTAACCCGGAGATAAATGCGATCTCCTCGTCCGTCAGAAGATCCGCTGCGATCTCAAAATGGAAATTTGTGATCCCACGGTCATGTTCCCGGATAAATTTCCAGATCTCCATCGCGTGCTTATGATCACAGTTAAACGTGCGGTCCACGAATTTGACCTGCGGCACTTCCTTTTCGATAAAAAAGGCAAGTTCCCGTTTTACCAGTTCAATATCCCGGAAGCGCAGTTTCTTTTCAATCGATGACAGACAATAACTGCACCGGAACGGACAGCCGCGGCTCGACTCATAATAGATGATACGGTTTTTAAAGTCTTCCATATTTTCATAGCAAAACGGGATCGTACTCATGTCGATCGGCTCTCTTGCCCCTGTAAAAACCATATGCCCGTCCTCATCCAAAAATGCAAGCCCTTTTATCGTTTCCGGTCTTTCTTCCGCTTTGATCCCGTCCTGGCGCTCTTCGTTTACATAATATTCGCACAGCTCCGAAAAGCTCTGCTCGCCCTCACCGACCATAACGCCTGTCACAAACGGATGCTCTCTTAAAAACGCCTCTGTTTCATAGGAAACCTCCGGGCCGCCCATCCAGATCGGCACCTCCGGGCGCAGCTTGTGAAACTCCTCCGCAACCGAAAGCACCAGATCGAGATTCCAGATGTAGCAGGAAAAACATAAGATGTCCGGTCTGCTCTTATAGATCCCGCTCAAAATACATTCCTGTCTGTGATTGATCGTGTATTCCGCAAGCTCGATCTGGCTTCGGTATTCTTTCGCGTAAGCCCGCAGACTGTACACGGCAAGATTGGAATGGATATATTTCGCGTTTACCGCTGTCAGCAATAATTTCATGTCTGTTCCTCTTTTCTTGTTAAAAATCCATATTGCGCAGATAATATGCCTCAAACTCCGGCTCCCCCGCCAGATTGAGCACCCGGATCTTATGCGCCAGTTCTTTAAATCGGATCTCCGTCTGTTCGATTCCGTGCTCCCCACACGCCTTCGCGAACTCATACGCGCCGCGCAATGCCGTATTCCCCGCCGCCTTTGTCTTTTTCTCAAGTCCTTTGGGGATCAGCCCGAGCAGTGCCGCCTTGTGTACGTTCAGTTTACAGCCAAATCCGCCCGCAAGCCATACGGTCTGAACCTCCGCTTCACTCACACCGGATTTTTTAAGCAGCAGATCTACCCCGCTTCGGATCGCCGACTTCGCCAGCTGAAGCTGCCGCATATCCTCCTGGGTAAAGCAGATCCTGCTTCCATCCGCGCGCGTGGCAACCTGATACGATGCGGCGCCATCCAAAAACGTGCCATGCCGGTCGATCTTTCCACTGCGGTACAGTTCCGATGCGAGATCGAGTATCCCGCTTCCGCAGATCCCGACCGGCGGCTTATTGCCGATCGTGCGGATCACCGGTCGTCCGGCAAGCAGGTTCACCTGCTGGATCGCCCCCTCGATTCCGGGCACTCCGTCTGTCATATTGGCTCCCTCAAACGCAGGGCCGGCGGAAGTCGCTGTGGCAAGGATCTCCCCGCCGGTTTCAATCGCCATCTCCCCGTTTGTCCCGATGTCCAAAAAGAGGGTGACACCTTCCTGCTGATCCATGGATACCGCATAGAGTCCCGCCACGATATCCGCGCCCACGAATGCGGAAGCTCCCGGCAGCACCACAACTTCCGTTTCTTCCAGCGATCCACTCCCCGGAAAGATCCCGCTTTTTTTCTGCCTTGTCAGTTCGAGCGAGAATGGACGGAACGGTGCCTCGCCAAGCCCGCTCAACGGATAGCCGCAGAGCAGATGCTCCATCACTGTATTTCCGGCGACCACCATCTGCGGGAACCGGATCTTTTGAAAGACCCCGGCACTTCCCTGCGGTGTCCGCATCTTTTCCGTCACAAATTCCTGACACATCGCCTCGATATCCGCCCAGACTGCCGCCTGCATATCCACGCCGTGTCCTTCTTCCGCCGCCCGGATCCGGCTTACCACATCACTGCCGTATCGGCGCTCACTGTTTTCCCGTGTAAGCACCTGCTCGATCTCAAGATCACTTTCCCGCATAAATGCCGCCGCAAGTGTCGTGGTTCCGATATCAACGATCACGGTATATTCTGTTTCTTCCGTCTGCCGGTTCTCATCCGCCACACTTTTTCTTTTCAGGTCTTCTCCCTCGATCTGCATTTTGGGTCTTGTTTCATCCGGCAGATACATCCCGGACGCCAGCCGCACGCAGAGATCCTCTGTCACCTTATGGCAGCACGCCAGCCGCTTTCCGGCATCAAGCGCCGTTCTTCCCAGCCGTGCGTCCTCCGCACACGCCTCCGGCACCGGATGCTCAAAATATACGGCGCACTTTTTGCAGGTTCCGTTGCCACAACAGTTTCCCATCACAACGCCAAGCGTTCTCATGCCGGAAAGAACTGTTTCTCCTGCCTGTACCAAAACCGTCTTCTGTTTCATCCTGTCCTCTGAGAGCACCGTGATCTGTGGCATCCGTCCGCTTCCTTTCCGCTTTCTTCTCATTTCAAGTGTTCCTATTATATCATGGTTTCCCCTGTTTTTTCTTAAAATCGTATGAATTTATTCTAAAAAAAGGGATGAAAACCTTTCCACAGGCTTTCATCCCTTTTCTCTTTAAAAACGTTAATGGACAATATAGCGTATCACCACATCAATCCCGCCGATGATCAGCAGGACACCGCCGATACTGTACGCCTTTGTCTTTTGTTCAAATCCGAAGCGATATCCGGTATACAAACCAAACACAACCATGAGAACGGTGAGACATACCACCATGATCAGCACGATCGTCACATTGGTACCGAGAAATCCAAACGCCACTCCGACTAAAAGTGTACACACACTGGAAGCACCGACACATTTTAAGATTCTTCCAAGGCTCAGTCCGTTTTCCTCTCTGCGTTCCACAATACTCTTGTTCTTCCATGCTTTTAAGATCATACGCGCTCCGAGTACGATAAATATGATCGCCACGATCACACGGACGGTTAAGATCTGTTTGTCCTTGATATCATACCGGAAGGACGCTCCGCCCACCAGATCTCCAAGATACAGCGCGATGGTCTGCAGCAGGGCAACCAGAAGGCTCCCCGCCGCAAGACGTTTTTTATCGATCTCTGCCAACAGCGCTCCCTCGCAGGTAACGATCCCGAATATATCCAATGAGATACCAAGTGTGATCAGTAATGTTTCAATCCAATTCATAACGTTCCTCCTGCATTTCCGGTAATCTCATTTTTACGCTCCTAATTATACTCTCATTTCTTGTCTGCGTCATCTGCTTTTACGGAATCTGTTTTAATAATGAATTTTACGCTTCCGTTGGTTCCGTCTTTGACCTGTGAGAAGATCTCATAATTATTTCCGGCATCGATCACCGCGTCCAGACGGTCTAAGAGTTTCTTCACATCGCCATTATAAGCATCCGCGATCTTTTTAATTCCTTCGGAATCAAACTCTTCCATTCCGTCCGCAAGTTCTTGTGCTCCGTCCTTTAAGTCAGATGCTCCGGTCTTTAAGTCTGTGTTGTTGGCAACCAGTGTCTTTGCTCCGCTCTGAAGCTGGTTGACACCATCGAGAAGCTGTCCTGCTCCGCTGTTTAACTGACCTACACCGGCATTGACCTGATTTGCTCCATCGTTGACCTGGCTCGCTCCGCTGCTTAACTGTCCTGCTCCGTCATTGACCTGGTTCGCTCCGTCATTGACCTGGCTCGCTCCGCTTACGAGAGAGGAAGCTCCGCTGTCAAGCTGCTGCAATCCGCTGTCGAGACTGCTCACACCGTTTGCAAGTGCTGTGATATTGTCTACGGTAAGTCCGCCGCCTGCAAGCTGTGCGGATATCTCATTGAGTGCGGCTGCCGCGCCCTGTGCTCCTGCATCTGTGCCAAGCTGCTGTACTGCTGCCATGACTGCGGAAGAATCCACACCCTGTGCTGCCGCCTGTGCCGCTGCCATTGCTGCAGCTGTCGGATCCTGACCGGTCTGGATCGCCTGTGCGGTTGCGGTAGCTGATGCCGTTGCGACTGCTGTTGTGACATTGGTCGTGTAATCAGTCAGCGCCTGCTGAAGTGCCTGCTTGTCCGCATCCACATTCGCGCCCTGTGCTGCGTAACTCTGTGCGCTGGATGAGATTCCGTTGATCAACAGCGGTACGCCGGTTGCCAGTGCCTGTACATTGGCATTTAAGGTATCCGCTCCCTGTCTTGCATTGCTGATACCGCCTGCGATCTGCTGTGTTCCGGTCAGCAGGCTCTGTGTTCCGCTTGCAAGGCTCTGTGTTCCGCTCACCAGTGTCTGTGCTCCGCTCGCAAGGCTCTGTGTTCCGCTTGCGAGGCTCTGTGTTCCGCTTGCAAGTGTGCCAACGCCGGAGGTCAGTGCCGGTGCGGAATCCGCAAGTGTTCCGATTCCGTCTGCCAGTGTCTGTGTTCCGTCGGTGTACTGCTCGATCGCATCCGCAAGTGTCTTTGCTCCGTCGGAAAGTTCGCCGGAACCGTCCACCAACTGGGACGAAGAATCGGTCAGTGTATTGATCGCGTCATCCAGATCGCTAAGATCAATGCTGTCTGTTCCTGCAGTCTGTAATCCGTTTACAACCGCAGACATGGTCATTTCCAGTGAGAAGTCTTCCACATCCGCTGTCACTTCGATGTAATCCGGGATATCCACATCTCCGTCAAAATCATCGCTTTCCACATCCAGGCTTTCTTTTAATCCCGGCATCGCGATACCGACTACCGCGTTGTTTTTTCCGTCAGAGATCAGTTTTCCGTTGGTAACCTGAACATTTTTAAAGCTGTCATTTAATACCATTCCGGTCACAACTGTAAACGGAACATAGACATCTTCTTCTTTTCCGTCGATCGTTGCTGTTGTTTTTTCATTGTTGGTATAGTCAAAACGGATCGTTACCTTTCCGCTCTTTCCTGCGATCTCGTCCGGCTTCATCTCTTTTCCGTCAAGATAGTAGGTGATCTTTTCGGAAACCGGTGCCTGCTTTGTTGTTGTTCCCTGATAGAAGATATCATTTCCGTCTGCCTGCCAGGTCAGGTCATTTCCGTTTTTGGTAAAGGATTCATCACCCTTTACATTTTCGATGTCCTGAAGATCTGAAGTATCCTCAAGAGTAGCAGAACCGTCTGTATTCTTTAACCAGTCACTTACGATCGTCTTGTTCACGGTACCGTCCGCATCGGAGATAAGGTATACGGTCTCCTCTTTTCCAGCGTCTTTGGACGCGCCGGATTTTAAGTCATCGATGATGTTTCCAATGCTGTCATCCACATCACTGTCCGCGGTTTCTTCCGTTGCTTCCTCGGTGGATTCGGTGGATTCTTCCACGGTCTCACCCGCCGGTACTTTTGCTGCGCTTACACGGTAAGTTCCGTATCCGCCGCCGAGCACTGCGATGCAAAGCACACCTGCGATCACGCGCATTACATATTTATTTTTAAATCTTGATTTCAGCTCTGAAAATTTCATTCTGTTTCCTCCTCTTTTCTATTTCTTTACCGTAAATCCCATACTTGTTTTTATGATCACCCGGTCAAATACCATAAACATTGCCGGCAGAATAAACGCTACTACAAAAAAGCTGATGATCGCTCCACGCGCAAGCAGAATACAAAGGGAACTGATCATGTCAATACTTGAGTAAACACCTACACCGAATGTCGCCGCGAAGAAGCTGAGCGCGCTGACAAATACGGATGGCAGACAACTGTGCATTGCCGTCTCGATCGCTTCCTGTTTTCCTGCGCCGCTGTTTCTCGCTCTCTTATATTTGTTGGTCGTTAAGATCGCGTAATCCACGGTCGCGCCAAGCTGAATGGTTCCGATTACGATAGAAGCGATAAACGGAAGAACCGATCCGGTGTAATGCGGGATACCCATGTTGATGAAGATACCAAACTCGATGACCGCAACCAGGATAACCGGGATCGATATGGATTTTAAGGAGATCGCGATGATCAGAAATACCAGGATGATCGATACCGCGCTTACGGTCTTAAAGTCCTTGTCGGTGATCGTGATCAGGTCTTCGGTACACGGCGCCTCACCGATCAGCATTGCGGTCGGGTCATAACGCTTGATGATCTCCTTGATCGCGTCACACTGCGCATTTACTTCATCGGATGCTGTCTTGTATTCGGACATTACATAGATCATCTGGAGTTTGCCGTTATCCAGCATATCCTTGACATCCGCCGGAAGCATTTCCTGTGGAACCGCAGGTCCTAAGATCGCGTCTTTTCCAAGTGCCACAGCCACACCGTCAAGATCATTGATCTCGTCGATCATATTGGAAGCGTCCTTGTGGGACAGATCACTGCTTGCCAGTATGATGTGTGTCGCGCCCATGTTAAAGTCTTCTTCCAGCTTGTTGTTCGCCTGCACACTCTCAAGATCCGCCGGAAGCGTTCCTGCAAGATCGTAGTAAACATTGGTGTTGCGGTATCCGTAAACCGCCGGGATCAGAATGACCACAAACAGTACCAGAAAGATCGGGAATTTTCTGGTCGCAAACGTACCCATTTTATCAAATTTCGGGATCAGCGCTCTGTGTCTCGTCTTCTCAAGTGCTCCGTCAAAGGTAAGGATCATAGCCGGAAGCACGGTTACACAGCAAAGCACACCGAGCACAACACCTTTTGCCATAACGATTCCAAGGTCAAGTCCGAGCGTAAATGTCATAAAGCACATTGCCACGAAACCTGCCACTGTCGTAACGGAACTTGCGACTACGGAGCTGACCGTATTGGAAATCGCATGCGCCATGGCACGTTTCTTGTCTCCCGGGAACCGCTCCTGATTCTCCTGATAGCTGTGCCATAAGAAGATCGAATAGTCCATCGTAACTGCCAGCTGCAATACCGCCGCCAGCGCCTGTGTGATAAAGGAGATCTCACCCGAAACAAAGTTGGTACCCAGGTTATAAATGATCGCCATTCCGATACTCAATAAGAAAAATACCGGAACCAGAAAAGAATCCATCGTCAGCGCGAGCACCACTGCGGAAAGTCCCGCCGCTAAGATTACATAGGCGATCGCCTCGCTGTTACAGATCTTTTTGATATCCGTGACTACTGCGGACATACCGCTCATAAAGCACTGCTGCTTTGTCAGCGTTCTGAGCTGCTCGATCGCGTCTAATGTCTCATCCGCCGACATGGAAGTGTCAAACGTCACGATCATCAGCGTCGCGTTCTTATCCTCATTGTTAAAAGCATCTTTGATTTCACTTGGGAGCACATCCATCGGAATTGAGATATCCGCAAGCGTGTCATACCAGATCACGTCCTTGACATGTTCCACGCCCTTGATCTCATTTTCCAGATCCACTACCTGTTTTTCACTCATATCCTCTACGACGCACAGTGAAAAAGCTCCTGTTCCAAAATCTTCAAGCAGGATATCCTGCCCTTTCATCGTATCGATGTCTCCCGGCAGGTACGAAAGGATGTCATAATTGATCCTTGTATTGATGTACGAAATGCCGGCAGGTATCAACAGCAGAAAACTTAAAATCAGAATCGGGATTCTAAATTTTACAACTGCCTTTCCAAACTTAATCATTCCTTCACCTTCTCTTTCTTTTTTCTCTCCTTGCGTCTCCCTGTACTGACGCACTCTGTCAATTATAATAAAAAAAAAGACCGAATACGAGAATATTCAATCTTTCCTTTGTGTATCATGCCATTATACACTTTGTATGTTATGTCTTACAAGATATACACATGCCGCATTTTGTATATCTATTTCTGTTTCATCTCAGTAATCACATCTTCCAGAGAATGCTTCATGATATAATCATAAATCTCTGCCAGTTTCTTTGGCTCCACCGCCATTCCGCCCTGTATCCAGGTAAGGATCACAAAGCATAACGACTGTGCGTAATATTCCGCGACCAGTTCCGGGGTCAGCCAGGAATATTTGATCGGTTCCACCGCGCCTTCCTCCGAAAAGATCTGAAGCAGCGCTTTCTTGGCGCATCCCTTTATGATGACTTCAAAAGAGTTCTGCCCTTCCAGTCTGCTGAACTTGGAATAGAAAGTTTTTTCGCGCTCAATGGATGTAAACAAAAAGATCCACGCCTGATCCAGCATTCCGTTTTTTATAAGCGGTATCATCGGCTTTAACAGATCTTCCATGATGATCCATTCCAGCAGTTCGTATTTATCCTGAAAATGATTATAAAAAGTCGGCCGGATCACACCTGCCCTGTCTGTGATCTCCTTGATCGTGATCTTCTCGATCGGATGTTTTTCCGCCAGTTCCTTTAATGCTTCTGCCAGCAGAGTATCCACTGCACTCTTTGCCTGACCTGTCATAACTACCTCTTTCTATACCGCCAGCCTCAAAATTGTAATGTGTCTTGCATCTATATCGGATAAGAGGTCGATCTCCTCCCCGCTTTCCATGACCCTGATCTTAGGGCGCAGCAGAAAATCGTGATAATTTTTGACTACGACCGCATGTCTGCCGTCGGAAAGTTCTACTTCGCATCCCACCGGATAAACTGCCACCCATTTTAAGAATATGTCCACGACAGCCGGATCAAATTCTGATTCATTCATCGCCATGATATATTCCACGGCATCCGACGGTGACAGCGCGTCATGGTACGACCGCTTGGAAGTCATCGCATCGTATACATCCGCGACTTTTATGATACGCGCGTAGATCGAAATGTTCTCTCCCGACCTGCGGAGCGGATAGCCCTCTCCGTTGTACCACTCATGATGTCCGAGTACACCCTCGCAGACATCCGGGTCAAAATCGTAATTTCGTTTTAAAAATTCATAACCAAGCTTCGGATGCTGAAGCACCATCCGCTTTTCTTCCTCTGTCAACGGACGTCTCGCATTTAAGACATCTGCCTTGACAAATTTCTTTCCTATATCATGGAGCAGAGCTCCCGTTGTAAGCACTTTTAATTCGTATTCACTCAGCCCGTAACGCACACCGAGCACTGCTGCGAGTGTCGCGACATTTACGGAATGAAAATAGGTATAATCATCGTAATTTTTGAGATCCATCATGTTATACATGACATCCCCGTCACTTAAAATATCACGGATGACATTCATGATCGTTTCCCGGATCTGCTCTTCCTCATCCTCCGGCGCGTGTTCTTCTTTTAAGAACAGATCATGCACCAGGTTTAAAACCTGACTTTTTACCTCCGGACTCAAAACTTCTTCGATCTCGATTCCGGCAGTAAACTCATCATCAATATAGACGCCCGGAAAACCATAGCGATCCAGTGCCTCAATATGTTCCGGCGCCAGGATCAGATGTCTTGCAAGTAACATCCTGCCTTCACCATCGTATATATCATGCCCCAGAGC
>ERZ1034998.1904-NODE-1904-length-11914-cov-4.133738_pt1 | contig 11914 bp, 7 predicted proteins | sample MGYA00520621_ERZ1034998 | MGnify/ENA primary metagenome ERZ1034998 (study PRJEB33766, sample SAMN09781748) | gut metagenome | biome: gut microbiome | host: Homo sapiens | place: Madagascar | study: EMG produced TPA metagenomics assembly of the PRJNA485056 data...
ATAAGTTTTATCATAGCGATCAACATCCATGTACATGCCGTTTCTGATTACGATGGAGAAGCCTGGCAGCCTATAGACAGTTGCCGTCCAAATCATGGGAAGTCCATATCTCACGCCCCACGCCCACCTTATATAATAAGAGGAGGAAGCCCGAGTTTATCATCCATGACAGATATCAGACCTACTGAATAAAAAAGGTGGAGGAAGTCGAAAATCCATAAAAGAGTAGGCACGAGTTTCAAATACTATTTAATATGGATAGCAACCATTATCTAAGCTGTCTTAGCGAGCAAGACCTTTGCCAAGTCAAGGGAGGCGCAGCACGAGTCGTTTCTAAGCAGAGATTTACGCCACGAAACGTCTATGGTTTCTTCTACTGAAAGAGATAAAAAGAAACCGCATCTACCTAAGCATCACCTGCACCTTAAGCAAGCACAACCTCGCTGAAACAGAAGAGGTCATCAGTCTGGTTTTAGACGAGATACAAGCCGACAAACTCATACTCAGCCCTCTTATATCCATGGGACGAGCCACAGAGCATACCGACATAGCACTCACCGCAGAAGACGCACTGCTGATAGAGGATATATACCATAAAGCCTCTGAAACGTATGGAGAAAGTCTGGAATGGGCCGATGCGACCAGAGACGACCAAATAGAGATAATAGGCGATGACATAACGTGCATAGCAGGCAACTCTCTCATAGCCATCGACGAGCATTTTGATGTATATCCCTGCCTATACGGCGTGGGGTTCCACCAATATACAATGGGCAACCTGCTCAGAGAAGACCTGGCAGATATATGGAGTAGTCAGCGCTGGCTTCCATTCAGAGGAGGAACCGTCTTAGACGACCTGCCAGAATGTCGTATTTGCGGCTTGAACAAGACCTGCGCCATCAAGGTCTGCAGGCTCAGGCCCCTATTCGAGGGCAATGGCTTCTACGGAAAACTATCTTTCTGTGGAAAAAAATAATGAGAAAGATTTGCCCCCCCCTATAATAAATTACTAAATTTGCACCATATACTAAAAAACGCAACTATATGAAACAGAGACTTTCCTTAATTATCGCCATGTGCTGCATACTGGCAGCAGCTGGTGCCCAGTCTATCACAGGAACTGTGACAGATGAGAAACATGCCCCCATAGCGTATGCCAACGTAGTGTTGTTAAACACTGCCGACTCGACCTTCCTCGTCGGCACTGTAAGCCAAGAAGACGGCTCCTTCAGCATAGACCGGCAGGACGACGGCAAGCATCTATTGCGTGTATCTGCTTTGGGCTATGACACCCAGCTGTTACCGCTTACAGGAGCAGGCCAGTACCATATCTCTCTCGCAGAGAAAGCCTACGAACTGAAAGGCGTAGAGGTCAAAGCACGCCGCCCCGTAGTGACCATGGGCGCCGAGGGCATGAAGACCGCCATCAAGGGCTCGTATCTGGAGAAGTTGGGCACAGCCAACGACATACTGCCTTTCATACCGGGCCTGTCGGGCGAGAAAGGCAAATATACCGTATTCGGCCGAGGCACCCCTGTCTTCTACATCAATGGCCGGCTGGTGCGCAACAACAGCGAGCTGGAGCGGCTCAAGTCGAAAGATATAGAGAACATCGAACTGATAACCTCGCCTGGCGCCCGCTATGCGTCGAATGTGTCGGCGGTGGTCAAGATCAAGACACGCCGCCGTCAGGGCGATGGGCTGGGTATAGAGAGCCGCACCGTATATGAGCAGACCTGTTATGGCTCGGCACGCCAGTACATCAGTTGGAACTACCGTCAGGGCAAAAGCGACTTCTTCGGCGAGGCCAACTACGGCTATGACAAGGGCCGCCGCAAGTTTAACAACACCGACGAGCTCACAAGCACCCGGCTGTGGGTCAACACCCTCCAGGGACTGCAACGCGACAAGCAGCAGTCGCTCAATGGCGTGTTGGGCTACAATCTCCAGATAGATGCCGACCACTCGCTGGGCGTGCGCTACAACTGGGATATGAGCCCTGCAGCCAAAATCTACGGAAGCCTCGCCCAGACCACCACAGCCGATGGCGCCTACATAGACCGCATCAACAGCGACTTCGATGCCGTCTATCACCTCCGCCCCTCGCACAATGTCAACCTCTACTACAATGGCAAGTGGGGCAAATGGACGATAGATTTCAATGCCGACTATCTGTATAACCGTATAGCCAGCCAGACCATAACCCATGAGTACAGCGCCGAGGCCGACGACCGCACCGTGACATCGCTGGCGGCTAACCGCAGCCGGCTGTATGCCGCCAAGCTCACGCTGGGGCACCCCCTGTGGGGCGGCAACATCAGCCTGGGAGCCGAATACACCTATACCGACCGCCGCGACCGATACAACAACCCCGAGGGCTATCTCACCCGCACCGACAACGCCACCCACGAGCAGATAGCCAGCCCCTTTGTAGAATACCGGCTGCCCTCCAAGATAGGCACCTGGACTATAGGGCTGCGCATGGAGCACAGCCGCACCAAGCGCTATCAGGACGGTACCATCATGGACAATGGCTACGAGACACACAACAATCTGATGCCCACCCTGAACTATCAGCACACCGTGGGCAAGGTGGGCATCATGGCAGGCTACTCGGCACGCACACTCTACCCCACCTACCACCAGATGAACCAACCGCTGAGCTATGCCAACCGCTACTCGATGGACGTAGGTAACCCACAACTCAAGAACAAGACCACACACAACGCCGTCATCGGTGCCTTCTGGAACATCTTCCAGCTGGCCGTAAGCTACGACTATCTGCACAACGACATCCTGTCGTGGGGTGCAGAGATGGCCGGACAGGAGGGCGTAGTGGTGCGCTCATACATCAACCTGCCCAAGTGGCAGCGGCTGGCCGTACAGCTGTCGGCCTCGCCCAAGTGGGGTGTATGGCACGGCCAGCTCAGCGCTGGCTACTCGGCACAGTGGCTCACCATAGATACCAGCACCGGGCGGCACAAGATGAACAAGCCACAGTTTACCTGCTCGGCCAACAACGCCTTTGGCTTTAAGCATGGATGGAACGCCAACCTCAACGCAAGATATGGCAGCACATCAGACTACAGCAACTTCAGCTACATACACCCCACGGCCATACTCAATGCCAATGTGCAGAAATCGTGGGCCAAAGACCGGTTTATGGTGCGCTTTGGTGTATATGACATATTCCGCCAAAACTATACCAAGAGCAGGAGCTACAGCTACGGCTACTCTTCGTATCTGGACGACCACTACCAGACTCGCTCGGTGGTTCTCACCTTCCGCTACCGCCTTAACACCACCCGCAACAAGTATCGCGGCACTGGCGCAGGCAACAGTGAGAAGCAGCGTATGTAGTATCCACGCACCACATAATACAAGAAAGATATGAAAAAATTATTAGCACTGATAGTCCTTCTCTTAGGATTTACCGATACACAGGCACAGAATTTCACGTATCGCCCCCTAAAAGAGTTTCACGGAGATACCATTGCCTTCCTAAAAAGCAACTTCTACGACCAACGCAGCTACTTTGCCGGCAAAAAGTTCGGGGTTCTGTTAGAACTATATATGCGAGATATGCCACTCAAAGGGTGCTATGCCCATGGCACATCGCCATTCAGAGACCCAGACAATGAGAGCTACATCTGCGGTGCCTGGCTACGTCCTATGGAAAATTCTCTTTTGCCAAGAGACGCCTCTGGCGCCATATATGCTGCCACTTTTGACATAGACTTTGCCACACCATACATAAGCAGCTACTACGCTTTCGGCAAATCCCTACCAGACAAAGTCACTCCATACGGCATAGCCTCTCTTCTAAAAGACTTTGTCATCAAAGATATACGCATCGATGTTTACGACCGCAGACGTAGCCATTAGAAGGCTCTCTCTAAGGATAAGAAAGACCGCAGTTTTTACTTTGCGGTCTTTCTTTTAGTTTTTCATCGCTCACTTCACTTTCCACTCTTCTATGGTGCCTGTCTTTGACGAGAAGGTTGCACCGACAAGGTAACCTCGCCTTGCATCAGCCTCATACGGACGGGCATAACCCCTCGACTCTATCTGCCGGAGAGCCTCATCGGCGGTGCCGTCGAGCTTGAACTCGAAGATGAATATATCCTTGGGCGTTTCGATGATGCAGTCGGCACGGCCCTCGCTCTGCTGTTTCTCCGTGAGCACGAGATAGGTGCTGAGGATGCGGAATATGAGGTAGAACGTATAGTGGGAGTAACGCTCACGCTCCTGCTCTGTGTCCTTGCGACGCATGGTGTAGGGGATGCTGGCAAAGAAAGACGTGAGCTGGCGGCACAGGGCAGCGAGGTCGGCGGCGGCAAGCGAGCGCACCATCTGCGCCAGGTCTGACAGTACAAGGCTTTTAGGCTGCAGATAGCCTGTGGCAACGGCAGGGGCAAAGCCGCGCTTTACCTCGTCGTTAGGGAAGTCGAGCAGGTAAGTGCCTGTAAGGCGGTCATAGCCCTTGATGGTAAGGTAACCGCTCTGGTATATCATCGGAAGCGGATGCTCCACATCGGCACGATAGTCGATGAAATCCCGCGTGTCGTAATAGCGGCCCGTCAGCTCATTCAGGTTCTCCTGGGCATGGGCGAGCAGACGCACAAGGTAAGTAGGTGTGCCCGAGGCAAACCAATAGTCATCCAGAGAGCCTGACTTTAGCGCGTTAAGCACGCTGAAGGGATTGTATATGTCGATAAGGCGGCGGCTGAAGTGATAGCCGTCGTACTGCCTTTTCAGCATGGTGCGCATCTCCACGGCCGACACGCCGTACTCTTCGGCCATGTGGTCTATCTCCCTGCCGAAGGCGGCCTCCATCTCCTCCTCGGTAATGCCGCACAGGGCATCAAACTGCCTGCTCATACTGATGTCCTCGGGCTGGTTGAAACCGCTCACCTGCGAGAATTTGGTCACACCGGTGAGCAGCACAAAGCGCAAGTCGGCGTCGGCAGCCTTGAACGTAGAGTAGAAGCCCTTGAGGATGTTGCGGTTGTAATCCTCTATGAGCACCTCGTTGCCATTGTCGTCGCGCATCGTGGCACTGGTGTCGAGTACATCGAGCAGTGGCTTGTCGTACTCGTCGATAAGCACCACGCTGCGCGACGACAATGGCGACGAGATAGGCATGCGCTACCAGCCCGACGCCCCCGATGTCGAGGGAGCCACCGACCGTGCCGGCAGCCGCACCCCCATGCAGTGGGAGCCAGGCCCCACTGCCGGCTTCTCCACCTGCGCCGTCGACAGCCTCTATCTGCCTGTCTCTACCGATGGCGGCCTCCTCACAGTCAGAGCCCAGGAGGCCGACCCCCGCTCGCTGCTCCACTACGTGCGCCATCTGCTTCGTCTGCTTCGTCTGCGCCGCGATGTGCCCGCGCTGGGCAATGAGGCTGGCTGGACGCTGCTCAGCGACAAGATGCGCCCTTACCCCATGGTCTACCGCCGCTCCACAGCCGACGATGTCTGCATCGTCGCCGTCAACCCCTCTGCCGCCAGCGTGAGCGCCTCCATCCCCACGCTCTCGGCGCCAGTCGAGGCCATCGCCCGGAGCGGCAAGGTCAAGTACAAGCGCGGCGCCACCACCGACCGCATCGTTATGGGCCCCGTCTCGGCTGTCGTCTACCGTCTTTCCCGCCCTTAGCCACCGTCACCATACAAGTATGGGGGATTACAAACCGCCTTTTCTGGCGAGGATGTCATCCCCCATATTCTTTTCGTAAGTTTTGCTGTCGTTGAGGCTGCAGCCGCTTGTCGCTTCAGTCCTCCGCCGTTGGTCTCCGGCGGTGCTGGCTGTTGTCTTTCCTTTTCTTAGGGGCGGTTTTTACCCCCCCCGTCGGCCTCGCTCTGCAGGTTAATTCTGTATTCACTCGGCGACATGCCCGTCTGCTCACCGAATACACGGTAGAAGGTCTGCACGCTTGCCATTCCACACTCCTGCGATATCGCCTCTATCGTGTAGTCAGGGTGCAGTTGCATCAGTTCGATGGCAGCATCTATGCGCAGAGAGTTGATATAGTTCTTGAAATTGGTGTGTACGTAAGTCTTGAACAGGTTGGCAAACTTGTTTTTGGGCACATAGACCTCCTTGATTACGTCTTCGCGCGAGAGATTGGGGTTCAGATACATTTTCTTTTCCACGATAGCCTTCATAATCTGGGCAAACAGATGGTCTTCTTCTGTCGACCCCGGGCGCATCAGCCACAGTTGCACAGCCGACTGGTCGCGTGGCGCTTCCACCAGTTCGCCTTTCTCATAGCCGTAGAGCAGTCGCTTGTAGCGCTGCAGTCGTCCCAGTATCTGCATCTGCGCCTTGTCCTTGCGGCGGGCCCTGTGTATGTAGTACGAGAGGAAGCCTGTGGCCATCACAGCGTAGATGAGCGCCAGCGCGCAAGCCACGGCGAGCACATAGTCGATGTCGTAGTCGTCGCCCTCGTCCTCTGCCGCCTTTATCGGTGCATTCTTCACCGCTTCGGTCTTCCTTTGTCGCGTCTCCCTATTGTTGGGCTGAATTTCCGACCGTGTTGCCTTCTTGCGGTTAATCATCATGATGCGGTAGCTTATGTAGGTGGCTTCCTCGTAACGCTTCAACATGCGGTAACACTCAAATTGAGGAGCCAGAAACACTACGATGAAGTTCGCTGTCAGCGTGTCGTTGTTTGCCGCATACGTCTTCTCGGCTTTCTGAAGCAGCTTCAGCGCCTCTTCATACTCTCCCCTCTCGATGAGTCGGTTGGCCTGGCTGCTCATAATCACGCTGTTGGCCTTGTCGTCCTCGCGTTGCTGCGCATACAGGTTGCTGGCAGTCATGAGGAAGATTATAATCAGTAGTCTCAGAGTGTACATATGTGTTCTATTACGGATAAATAGATCTCTTTGGATTGTAAATTCTTACAAAAGTAGAAAAAGATATCCTATAAACCGTTGTTTTTACATTTATTAAAGGGTATCTCCTTCTGTTTTGCAGTCATCTTCATGTTTTTTGCGAGACTTGAAACCGTCATTTCGCGTCGTGCAATACTGGTTTTGCATCGTGCATTATCCGTTTCGTGCCTTGAAATATAGATTCAGACCATCCCGGAGCAGCCCGCGGCGACCTCGCCCGTATCGCGCCTGCCCGCCCTGCTTCCGACAAGGGTCATCGTCGGCGCCCGAATTCACACTTTTTGTATGAAAAGTCGATAAATAATCAAGAAATGTACATAAAAACGGCGAAAATCTAACAAAAAATCATAAAAGTGCGTGAAATTATGTATCTTTGCATGGTCAATAGCAACTACAGGCATATGGAAAAGCTACCCGAGAGTAACAGTAACAGTAACCGTTGGCCGAGGCCCGTCCAGATGCGCGGTGAGACACCTCGCACAGGATTGTTGGCGCTTCGCCGAGGCTGTGGGTGCATCGCTTTTCTTGCCGCTTGCTGTTTCGGTCTTACCGCTACAGCCCAGCACCCTTCAAGTTATGTTCCCACGAAGGGCGAGATAGTCTTCAGCCTCTACCAGTCGTCAGAGGGCAAGCCTATCCACACCAGACCGAGCAACCCCTTCACCTCCCATCGCCGTGCCAACCAGTTCTACATAGACCTGGACAACGCCCAGGTCATGCAGACCTATCCATACGCGAAAATACAACGTACTGGCTTTCCGCAATCCCGATGGCAGCCATGTCATCGTTATCGGCGGCGGACACTACAAGTGGCCCCGCCAGGTCAATGTCAAGTATCGTGACCAGTATATGACCGTGCAGCTGCCTATGGGCACATGGTCCCTGACCACCATCGTCATCCCCGCTGCTGGAGACATGGCGTCGTGACACTTAGCACAATTAATGTATGACCCTGCATCGACGAGCGTCGGTGTATGGTCCAAGTCGAATTCAGTTTATATAATGTTATGAAGAAGATTGTTTATTTATTCTTGCTTCTCATGCTTGCTCTGGCATACCCGTCGGTAGCGATGGCATCGCCCACAAGCATGGAGACAGGCACCGACCAGGATGGCAACAATTCCATCTCGGGTATCGTGACCGACCAGAATGGCGAGCCGCTTGCCGGCGTTACCGTGCTGCAGCGTGGCACCCAGAACAAGACCATCACCGACCTCGAAGGCCGCTACACCATTCGTCTCAAGGCGGGTAGCGGGCGTACTCTCGTCTTTACCTATATCGGTATGGTGTCGCAGACCATCCCTGTCAAGGGCAGCGTGGCGCGTGTGATGATGAAGGAAGACGCCACCGCTCTGCAGGATGTGGTGGTAATCGGCGCCTATGGTACCGCCCAGAAGCGCAGCGACCTCGTGGGTAGCGCCTACCAGGTCAACGCCGACCAGCTCAAGGGTTTGCCCCAGCAGCGCCTTGACGTGATGCTCGACGGACTCATCCCCGGTGTCAAGATAGACCCCAATACCGCCGACCCCGGCAGCCCCCGTACCCGCTACGAGGTACGTGTGCGCGGTGAGGCTTCGCTCAACGCCTCCAACGAGCCCCTCTGGGTTGTCGACGGCACGCCCATGTACACCGGCGACCGCACCAACCAGATGCCCGGTACCAGTTATACCGTGAGTCCGCTGTCATTCCTCAACCCCGAAGACATCGCCTCTGTGACCGTGCTCAAGGACGCCACCGCCACCTCTATCTACGGTGCCGACGGAGCCAACGGCGTAATCCTCGTCACCACCAAGAAGGGCCGTCAGGGCAAGATGCGCATCACCGTCAACACCCAGTATGGCATCGCCCATATCGACGAGAGCACCGCCCCCAAGGTGCTTGGCGCCAAGGAGTGGCTCTCGCTGGCTCGCGAAGCCTATGCCAACTCGGGCAAGGACATGCGCACCTTCCCCTTCCAGGACAATGAGCTCAACCAGTATTCGACCACCGATACCGACTGGCGCGATGTCTTCTACGACACCGGTACCACCTTCCTCACCAATGTGGGTGTGAGCGGCGGCAACCAGAAGTCAGACTACTACGTCTCGGGCCAGTACTACCAGAACGACAAGACCGTCAAGGGCAACACCCAGCAGCGTCTGTCGCTCGCCACCAACATCAACCTCAAGCTCAACAAGCGCCTCAAGGTAGGTGTCGACATCTCAGCCTCTTACAACAACAACGACCTCTTCGCCCTCGGCCGCGAGTATTATGAGCTGTTGCCCATCTATTCGCCCTACAATGCCGACGGCACTCTGCGCCTCTACAACATGGAGGTCGACGGCCTCAATGCCGACGGCACTCCCCACTTCACCAAGAAGCGCTTCATCAGCAACTCCGTCCTCGAGCGCGAGCAGAACGACAACAACCAGAAGACCTGGTACCTGCGTTCCAACTTCACGCTCAAGTATGAAATCCTCAAGGGCCTCACCTATACAGGCCAGTTTGCCTACGACTACAACAGCACCCTCGAAGAGACCTACAGTTCGCAGAAGAACTGGACCGGTATGGACACCGACGGCACCCCCATCGGCTATGCCCGCCGCTCATCCGTAGACATCACCAACTGGAATACCATCCACCGTCTCAACTTCAACCGCACCTTCGGCCGTCACTCCGTGTCAGCCCTCGCCGGTTTTGAGGCCGGTTCGCGCGACTACACCACTATGTATGTCACCGGTTCGGGTTTCATCAATGACAACATCCGCGATGTGAGCCAGGCCAACACCACCAAGGGCTACAACTCGAGCAGCCGTCGCCGCAAGGTATCGCTGCTGGGTCAGGCCACTTACTCCTATGACCATCGCTACTACCTCACCGTCAACGCCCGTAAGGACGGCAACTCCCAGTTTGGCAGCGATGTGCGCTGGGCCAACTTCGCCTCTGTCGGCGCATCGTGGAACATCCACAACGAGAAGTTCTTCAACATCCCTTGGATTAATGTCCTCAAGCTCAAGGCCAGCTATGGTGCCAACGGTAACTCACGCCTCGGCTCTCAGGAGTCGCAGGGCACCTACGTCTACAGCAGCTCCTACTCCTACAACGGCGAGCTCGGCGGTGTGCTCGGCACTATCCCCAACAGCCGTCTGAGCTGGGAGACCACCTATATGACCAACCTCGGTCTGCGCCTGGCTGTGCTCAATCGCATCGACTTTGAAATCGAGTATTACCACAACCAGACCAAGAACCTCCTGAGCCGTCTGCCCATCTCGCTCCTTACCGGCGACACCCGTGCCTACCGCAATGTGGGCGAGATCGTCAACAAGGGTATCGAGATCAACCTCACCACCCGCAACTTCGTCGCCAAGAAGGACGGCGACTTTGCCTGGACCACCGACTTCAACCTCGCCCACAACCAGAACCGCCTCACCAAGTCGTACAACGGCACCCAGGTCAACTTTGGCGAAATCTCGTGGATTGAGGGTCAGGACACCAAGACCTACTACATGGTGCGCTGGGCAGGTGTAGACCCCCTCGACGGCAGCCCCATGTGGTACGATGCCAACGGCAACATCACCAAGGTCTATGACAGCACCAACAACCGCGTGCGTGGCAAGAGTGCCAATCCCACCGTCACCGGCGGTATGACCAACACCCTCAGCTACAAGAACTTCTCGCTCCGCTTCCTGCTCAACTACCAGTTTGGCGGCTACGCCTACAGTTCGTTTGCCAGCATCATGAACTCCGACGGTTACAATGTGCTGAGCTACAACCAGGCCATCGAGCAGCGCAACTACTGGCGCAATCCCGGCGACATCGCCATGAACACCCGTCCTCAGGCGGGCGTCTCTACCGGTTCGTCGCGCACCTCTACGCGCTATCTCTACAAGAAGGATCTGGTGCGCCTGCAGAACGTGGTGTTCACCTACCAGCTGCCCCGCAGCCTCGTCAATGGCTGGAAACTTTCCAATGCCTCGGTATCGCTCATCGCCGACAATCTGTTGGCCTACAGCCCCTACTCAGGCAGCGACCACAACTCCTACAAGACGCTCATGAGCGGCTATCCGCTCGAGCGCACCTTCACCCTGTCACTCAATGTCGGATTCTAAACCCAGTATCACAATGAAGAAAACTATTATATATGTCGCTTTAGCGCTGGTCACTCTGCTCACCTCGTGCGACGGCTTCCTGACCGTCGATGAGAAGGGCAAGGCCACCATACCGTCGTTCCTTTCCGACCCACGCGGTCTGCGTGCCGGTCTGCTGGGTGCCTACACCCAGTACTACACCAGCTACGACAACGAGTTCTTGAAGTATCCCGAGGTAGCAGGCAATATGACGTCGCTCAACCTCTCTTCTGGATCGTCCATGCTCGACCAGTACAACTATGTGCCCAATCCCGTGTCGGCTACTACCTCTTACTATATCTGGTACCGCATTGGCGAGGCTGTAGCCAATGCCAACAACATCATCAAGTATGCCCCCGCCGTGGCTGCCGACTATCCCACCCAGAAAGATGCCATCGACAACATCCTGGGTCAGGCCCTCGTGCTGCGCGCGCTCTGCCACTTTGACCTTGTGCGTGTCTACGGCCAGCCCTACAACTACAGCGCCGACGCCTCACATCTCGGTGTGCCCAAGGTAGACCGTCCGCTCGGCCCCAACGACATCCTCGGCCGCAGTTCGGTCAAGGACATCTACGCCTTCATCCTCGAAGACCTGGGCAAGGCTGCCGCCCTGCTCAGTGACAGTCACGCCACCGACGTACACTACGTGTCGCTCCAGGCAGTCAATGCCATGTACTCGCGCGTCTATCTCTATATGGAAGACTGGGACAACGCCCTCAAGTATGCCCAGCTCGCCCTCAACGGCGAGAGTCTGGCGCAGGGTGCCGACTATATCAATATGTATGACAACCTGAGCACTCGCGGCGAGGCCATCCTGCGCCTGAGCGGCGCCGACCTCACCGGCCGTCAAAAGGAGTTCTATGCCAGCGAGTGTCTGCCCGCCGACACGCTGCTCTCGCTCTACGACGCTG
>ERZ1034998.1907-NODE-1907-length-11905-cov-4.590380_pt1 | contig 11905 bp, 11 predicted proteins | sample MGYA00520621_ERZ1034998 | MGnify/ENA primary metagenome ERZ1034998 (study PRJEB33766, sample SAMN09781748) | gut metagenome | biome: gut microbiome | host: Homo sapiens | place: Madagascar | study: EMG produced TPA metagenomics assembly of the PRJNA485056 data...
CTCTGACCTGATGTACAGGAACCTTTCCTGCGAAAATTTCTTCGTACACATGGCGTTCCAATGTATCGACTTCGTCTGCACCATTTGCAAATCCGTAAACGGCATCGATCTGATTCAATGTGATGCCTGCCATAGCAGCTGCATCCACGATTGCGTTCATCAGTCCCTTCTCGGTACCTGCGACATCACCGTAAGCAACGCCTTCGTGTGTCATGGCATAACCGCATACTTCTGCGTACTTCTTTGCGTTGTGGCTTGCTGCGTATGTCTCGTTCTCGAGCGCGATACTCGTACTGCCATCGGCAAGCACGAACCCGTCACCGCCGGCGTATGCCTGCTTTACATCACCGGCTACCTTGCCAAGCTTCGCGTAAAGTTTCTCCATAACCTCGCTGTTCTCGTCGGTACCGGTTGCAAGCATTGCCTTGCCACGATTCTGCTTGATCTCGTTATATGCGTAACACAAGCTGCTCATACCGGATTGTGCACCGTTTGTCACGGTTACATTATAGCCACGCATACCTGTCTTGATGGAGAGGTATCCGCCTGCTGCATTGTAAACGGTATTCGGAAAGTTGAAGGCAGAACCTGCCGTTGTTCCGTTCTCGGAGATATGCTCCTGGAACTCATATACCGTTGTAAGCGGGCCATCGCCGGTTCCAACAATCATACCAAGCTCTTCTGCATTCTCCTCTGTTACCTCGATGCCTGCCTCCTGCAGTGCTTCAAGGCCGGATATTACCTGCATCAGGCTGAACTTATCAAGCTTTCTGTAGAATGCCATCTTCAGACCATATTTGTCGTAATCTTCTTTTCCGACATTTGCATGTACAGACGCTGCTTCCGGCTTTGCCTGCGCATTTACCTTATCAATGTAGTTTGCTACACCGTTTCCAAGTGGACTGACAATACCGAGGCCTGTGATATAAACCTTCTCATCGTTCTCGGTTTCCTTTACATTGCCCGGCTCCTTCGAGAAGATGATACTTGCATTGCTTCCGCCAAATGCAAAGGAGTTGGACATGACATAATGCAGTTCCTTTTCCTTCATTGTATTCGGCATGAAATCGAATGTGCCTGCCTTCTCACCGAGTGCTTCGATATCCTCGTCGGAATATCCGATTGTTGGTGGAATCTTGTTTTCTGTCAGAGCCTTGATTGCGAAGACAGCCTCAATCGCACCGGCTGCACCTAAGCAGTGACCAACCATTGCCTTTGTGGAGCTGACGCTTAAATCCGGATTTGCCTCATCAAAGATTGTGTGTAAGGAGAGGAATTCTGCCTCGTCATTCTTGGCTGTTCCTGTTCCATGCGCATTTACATATGCGACATCCTTTGGCTCGATGCCTGACTTCTCAATTGCCTCGCGAATCGCATACATCTGTCCAAGTCCGTCCGGACGTGGTGCTGTTATATGATGGGCGTCACTGCTGATACCTGCCGAAAGCACATCGCAGTAGATCTTCGCATTTCTCTTCTTTGCATGCTCATAGCTTTCTACAATGATTGCACCGGAACCTTCACCAAGTGTGATACCGTTGCTATGATTGAATGGCGAACATGCCTGCTCGGAAAGTGCATGCAGTGCTAAGAATCCGGAGAATGGCACAGATGCAAATGCATCGGCACCACCGACGATAAACGCATCTGCCACACCGGCACGGATCAGCTCACACGCATAAGCAATACTGATCGTACTTGCTGCGCAGGCATTACCAACGTTTGTGACAACACCCTTTGCGCCTGCCATATTTGCTACATGATTCGCGATAGAGGCGATCGTCATCTTGTTGATATCCTCTGCATGCTCACCCTTTGTTACATAATTTTCGACACTGACAACACCACCGACGCAGCTTCCCATGACAACGCCGACACGACCGGCATTGCTCTCATCGATCACAAGACCGGCATCGTCGAGTGCCTCCTTTGAAGCCTTCAGGCAGAGCTTGCTGACACGGTCAACATCCTTTGCCTCGTCAATCTCGTCGAGTGTATCACAGTGCACTTCTGCACCGAGGTTTGCATAACAGTCGGTTGTATCGACAGATGCTACCTTGTCAATTCCGGTTTTTCCGGCCAGTGCATTTGCGAAGCACTCCTCTACGTTATTTCCGATTGCGCTGATCATACCAAGTCCGGTTACAACGCAACGTGTATTTGTAATCTTATCCATTGTTATTCTCCTTTTTTCTGTCACCAGTTCAAACCACCGGGCAGTTTCCTGCCTGATAATACACAAGGCTGCCCCAAAGCATTGAACCGAGGCAGCCTTCGTGTATGGCCTGTATTACATATTTGCTACAACGTACTTTGTAAGGCTTGTGATGTTGTAGAAGTTTTCTTTTGCAACGCCTGTCATTGCTACGCCATAAGCGGAATCGATACAAGCAATAATCTCTAACGAATCAACAGAATCCAGTCCGATTCCATCTCCAAACAATGGAACTTCATAATCCAACTCTTCCTCAGGGATTCTAAGGTTCTTTGAAAGCATTCCTTTGATGTTCTCAGCGATTTCTAATTCTTTTTCGTTCATTCTGTGTATCCTTCCTTTTCTATTATTTTCCCCCGTATCTGCGGGTATATTTTAAGAGTGTTTCCACTCCAAATATCATTATTTATGTATGCCATATGTATCACGCAATGTGTAAAGTTTCTCTCTGCATTGCTTTGCATATTTTTTCAGGACGACAGACGGACGTCCTTCTTCGTTTAAATCCATGTCCATCGGTTTGCCGATGATGATATGCATACGATGGAACAACTTGAATTCCCCATCAATAAAAACGGGGACAACCTCTGCTTCCCCTTGTCTGGCAAGCATCAAAAATCCAGGTTTAAACTCATCCATCTCTCCGGTTTTGCTTGTATGACCCTCCGGGAATATATAAATCGGGCAGCCTTCGTTCATCTTCTCCAATCCCATCGGCAGCCAGCTTGTATCCATCTCCTGCCGGTTCATCGGAATATATGGAAGATTCCGAAACAGCCAATTGATTTTCTTTTTGTCATACCAGTCGCGTGCGACGAATGTATGAACCTTGTATCTGCCAAGCAGTCGTGTCATATAAAATCCATCGACATGACTTGTGTGGTTGGAATAGACGACACATCTTCCTTTTTTTAACGCTTCTTTTGTTGCTTTTTTATCTTCCCATGTCACCCTCGGTGGGTACAGGATGCGGATTACGCCATTTGCGATTGCAAAAGCAAGTTTCGCCGCAAATCTCTTTAGTATCTCCATGATGTTACACCAGCTTTCCGTAAGGACCAACCTCCGGGTTGTCCCAGTTCATATTGATTGCCATCTCGAATGTACTGTGTCCAAGCAAAGGCCGCTGCAGCTTGTTCCATGTACGTTCCGATAAACAGCCTTCCCTTGCATATTCGTGGCCGGCCTCTGTGAATTTCTCCAGATAGCGCGCCACCTTCTGTGCAAATCCCTGCTCTGAGAGTGGTCCACCCTGTGGTGCCAACACCGTTGTGTATTTCCCTTCTCCGCAGATACGGTCAAACTCTGCAAACACAGCATCATAGCAGTTATCTGTGACTTCATACCCGCATGTAGATACTAAAACCAGTTTTTTCTTTTCCAGTTCCGGATAGCGCATGTTATGCAAAAACCGGTGGTTTTCCTCATTGCCCGGATTTCCACGATACTCCTGAACATAGGAGATCATACGATCCGTAAATGCTTTGAGTTTTGAAGGCAGTCCGAAAAAATAAAGTGGAAAACTCTCGACGATGATATCGCTGTCCATCACCATCTGCCGCAGCTCATCCATATCATCGTGGATACAGCACTGCCCCGGTGTCGTCTTCCAACAGACAAAGCACCCATGACAATGGTCAATCCTTTTGTCCTTCAATGCTACCTCACAGACTTCCGTGTCCGCTCCATATTCTTCCACCATGCCTTTGACAAATGCATGGGCAACTTTGAGGGAGGAGCTGTACTCTCCACGCAAGCTTCCGTTAATCAAAAGTATCTTCATCTTCGCTCACACTTTATCTTCTAATTTTGTTGTGTTCTCCCTGCATACATCTAATTAACATTGGTATACGCGTAGAAAAGCACTGTGTTATTTTCGCACATCTTGCTGTATCCTACAAGTGTCAAAAAGCGGAATGTGTATACTTTTTACACATTCCGCCTTGTTTGCACAACTTTTTTATTGCTATTATCCCGATTTTTATTCACCAAATACCCGCTTCATCACCGGATCTTCACGGAGTATCTGTTTTGCTTTCTCCCGGTACTTTTCCTCATGCAAATAGGTATAGCGGTTCGGCTTGATCTGCGGTGCCATATCGATAGCAGCTTCGTAATCTGCACGATTTAATCCCAGTGTCGCTACAAAATCCCAAAAGCCGGTATCCTCAAATATTTTGTTCACACGCACATACCGGTGATCCTGCACGACCGCCATCACATAAGTGGCGATTCCGACCTGTACACCATGAAGCTGCGGCACTTCCAGCAGTTTGTCAAGTGCATGGGAAATCAGATGCTCACTGCCACTCGTCGGTGCACTGCCGCCTGCAATCTCATTTGCGATTCCACTCATAGCCAGCGAATCCACCAGTTCTTTTAAGAAGAGGTTATCCTGGATACTCTCAAACGGTGTCCGCACGAAGCTGTTAACCGCCTTCTTCGCAATCATCACTGCGAAATCATTCACCTCTGACACGCCATGATCCGCCTCGAAGATCCAGTCATAAAGTGCTGTGATCTTCGATACCATATCTCCGATACCGGAATATAAGAACTTCGTCGGGGCTGATTTTAATACATCGGTATCAACCACAATGCCATATGCCATACGTGCCGGCACAGAGGTACGTTTGCCATTCACCAGAAGTGATGCACTTGCCGAAGAAAATCCATCACTTGACGCGGATGTCGGCATGCTGATAAATGGAAGCTTCCGCAGATACGCTGCATATTTACCGGCATCAATGACCTTGCCACCGCCGATACCTAAGATGACCTGTGTCTTCGCATCGATCGTAAATGCCAGGTCGATAATATCCTTGATATCCGTCGTGTCAAGTTCACAATAAGAAAGCACCTCGATATCTGCTTCGGAGAGGGAATCCATCACCGTCTTTCCGAACATCTCGACAAGTCCATTGCCGAAGAATACTACCGCCTTTTTAAATCCGCTTGACTGCAGATATTTTCCTACATTTCCAAGTGTTCCGCTCCCGATCTTCAGGATTGTCGGGATTGCAATATGTGATCCTGCCATGTGTATACCCTCCTGTTTATCCGTCATATAAATAAGCAGCTCTGCCTGCAAGCAGTCTCGTTGCTTATTTGCCTGACGGAGTTATTTGGTTCAAATTATTCAATAGTACCTGACCGACACCATCCACTGCTGCAATAGCTTTTTCCATTAATAAAACCGGATCCTGTTCTACACGTCCGCGGATCCACTCCACCGCATTTTCCGAAAGCATCTTCGCGAGTATATAAGATGTATCCTTGATTGCCTGTTCCCTGTATGTGATGTCCGGATTTTGCACCATTTCTTTTTCCGCATATGCCTGCACGCTCCGGTAGATGGAACCATAACTGATTTCTAACAGCCGATCGCCGAACGCATCCCGTCCCATCGACTGATAAAGATTCCTTATAAAGTTCTCATTTTTCTTTCCATACTGTCCCATGAAACGCAGGTTGCTCTTCCATGAGTTCTCCAGATTCTCCTCATCTAAGACAAACAATTTTTTTGCCTTCGTGACAACGATCTCCTCTAACAGTGCATAGATATCCTGATAGTGATAGTAAAATGTATTTCTTGTAATCCCAATATAGTCAGTTACCTTTTTTACAGTAATCTTGTCGATTGGCATCTGTTTGGAAAGTTCAATAAATCCATCCATGATCGCCTGCTTTGTAAATTTGGACATGTCATCTTCCTTCCTGTTTAACCAATATCCTCAGAAACGTAACCCGTTTTTACTCCGGACTTCTACATCCGCATTTCTTCTCCCAGATACTCCTCGCACTGCCTGCGTGCGAATTCCTGCAGTGCTTCGCCATACTCTAGCCGCATTCTGCACAGTTCCCGTTTTGCTTCCTGCACATAGGCAATGTACGCTTCCCGGTCTGCAAACTTCCGCTTGCCAAAAAGCACCGCCTGCATATAGCCTGCAACATCATCTTCCTTCAAAAATGCACGCAAGGCAAAATCCCAGCGTTCGTACCATGCATCCGTTCCGATTTCCCCGCCGGTCAGCAAATCCTCCGCCTTCAAAAACCGCGGCACTGCCGCAAGCAACTTCGCAATCCCAGCCTCTCGGTCGCTATCGAGTGCCAAAACCTCCAGATTGCCACAATCGTCAAACACGCCATTGCCAAGCCTAAGATCAGCAAATCCATTCATTCCCTCTGCCACAACCTCGGTCAGATGCTCACAGCGTGCAAACGCATAGTCATCAAGGAAACGTAAATTTCTTCCAAGCCATACCTGCTTTAAGTTCTGCTTCTCATAGCATGCCTTTTTGCCAAGCTCCGAAACCGGGAGGATGCGCGTGTAGCTTCTTCCTTGTATATCAAACAGCGTAACCGGAAGCTCATCCGGAATAATCAAAACTTCCGTATCACTGTCGATATGCTCGATCCGGATGCGGTCACCGTCCAGCATTGCCAGCCCCTTTTTTATCATGCATGTAAATGAATTCTCCTCATAGCGACAGCTAAATTCATCCTGCGTCATAATTCCTTCCCTCATTTCCAATCACCATGGATCACTTGCAAAGTGAAGTATCCTTATCTTCCATACAGAGGCTGCAAGTAATCTCCATCTTATCGTCAGCGTCCACATACCGGATTGTACCACCATTTTCATTGATAATTCGCTGGATGATCTGCGTTCCATATCCATGCGAGTCATGCTCTGTCTTTGTCGTCTGATATCCGGTTCCTGCTTCATTCGCACGCAGCTTTTGGCTGCTGCTCTTAGAATTGCACAGCTTCAATTCCAACATCTGTGCCGCAGGATTTTCTGCAATCGCAACCTGTATCTGTCTGTCTTCTGTCTGCACACAGGCTTCGATTGCATTGTCCAACAGATTCATAATCAGACTGACCAGCGACATTTCATCCATACGCAGATTCCCGGTCAGTTTTCCTTGTACATCACATACAATCTGTTTTTGTTCCGCTTCCTGTATTTTCTTCTGCAATACAAGTTCCAGCAGCTGCCCATGCGTAACCGTTCCCATATTTTCTCGCATAACCTGTACGAGCCACCGGTACTTTTTTAATTCATGATTCATCTGACGGTATGACTGGTTCTGTTTTGCTGCATCGGCATATTGCTTCTGCATCTGCACGATGCTTTGCTCCAGTCGTTCACACTCTGCCTTTGTCCGCTGTCGTTCCCGGTAATAATGCATCTGCACAAAGGCAACTCCTGCAATCAGCAGGATAAGAAGCAAAATCCCCACTGCTTTTTCCATTCATCGTTCTCCCCTTATATATGCTGCTCAATCAACCGCATATACTGCTCATGAAACTGGCTTCGGTAGGTACGTCCAATTGGCAGTTCGACTCCGGATATCAGTCTGACCGTTTCCCGTTTGCATATCTGAATAAAATTATAATTTACGATATATCCACCATGGCATCTTAAGAAATTTCTTCCAAGCTGATTTGTAATTTTGGACAAAGACTGATAACAACAATGCTCCTGATCGGTTGTATGCAAAATCACCTTACGTTCCTGCCGCTCAATATAGACGATATCGTTTTGCCGCAAATATACAGTTTTTCCATTCTCCCGCAACTCGCAAACATCATGTTTTACTTGATCCCGGTATACCTGTAATGCCTTTTCCATTGCGCGCGGAAGCATTTTTTCCATATTTTCTTTTAAAACAAAATAGCAATGGATGGTATCATACACTTCCGGCGCAAATTCAAGCACCCATGTCAGATAAATAATCTGGCAGACCGGAAGCTTCTGGTTGATTTCACGACTCAGAGCAATCCCGTCAAAGTTCTGACCTGTATATTCGATATCCATAATTGCAATATCACACGCAATGTCTCCTACTTCCAGCAGCAGCCGCAGTTCCTGCGGTGTAACGATTGTAATATCCGCTTCATTTACCGCCTCGCAGGTAAGCAAAACCTTTTTGGCACGTTCTGCATCCTTCTGTTCATCATCACATATTATAATATTCATGGCAACCGTTCCAATTCATTTTTCTTATGCATCACATGTCACCACGCGATAGCGTGATGACCTGCGCACACATCAGCGTGCTTCATTATACCATGTCGCCTGGCGGCTCCATGTGTGTTTCGCAATATGCCGGCTTGTGCAAGCACAGCCGTCGCATTGCTCATTATATCATATTTTCTGCCTGATCCGGAAGCAGCACACAAATCTGTCGTTCCCTTCCGTTTTTCCGCAGTTGTTTACTGCCATCATATTTCCTGATCAGCGCATCTGCAAGTGCCGGCTCCTTCTTGTGCAGCAGGCGTTTTCCCATCACATAATCCACATCCAGAAACAGACTTCCTTTTCTCTGTCGCACGGTAAGCTGCACAAACGCCTCCGTGTCTGTCGAAGTTTGTGTAAATGCCTTCTCTAACATAGCATCGACAATAACTGTTACATCGAGCTCTGCCATATTGGATATGTGCAATGGTTCTACAACCGCGTCAAACAAAAGCGTTCGTTCCTGCGCACGCTTCGTATAATCTGCCACCACCGCATCCAGTGTAACATTTCCACTCAGCGTCTGTCCATAGGCAAACGGTTCTTCCACCAATCGCTCATAGTGGCGTTCACTCTCCGCCAGCATCTGCACCAACATCTGCTGTTCTTTTTTCTGCCATCTGGATTCTGATCGGTTGTAAACATATGGAACATAATTACACAAAATCACAATTCCTACGATCCACACCATATACATGGCAATAAAATTACTGATTTCCACATCGCCCTGTCGTATCCGGTCGATCAGCTTCCAGCGCGAAGCAAGGGATACATATGCAATCAGAATATACCCGATCATGATATTCCGATACAGATGTCCATCCCCTGTATATTCCTTTCGGAAAATAAATTTCAGAACAAGTGCTGCAACGATACAGCTAACATTCATCAAACCCAAAATCAAAAAATTGGTAACAGTAATCGGAAGCGGACGAAATCCGACAATATTCATTTGATACTCCTGCAATTTTGGAAATGGCAGTGCCATCATTGTAAAAACCAGACTTCCAACCGCCTGCTGTAGGACGACGATACAGAAGTTTCTCCATAGATTTCCCTCATTATTCACGGCAACCACCGTCATCATGACTGCAATCTCCACGAGTCCTGCCGGAAACCACGCGATCTCGCCGTGGTAACTCATCAAAAACTCATACAGTTCAAAATATACCATTATCACAACCCACATGCCTGCATGAAACAGAAACGATCTCGGTTTCCGTTTCAGCAGGAACATGGAGCTTAAAAACAGCCACGATCCGGTTACAAGCCCTAACATAACAAGCTTATAAACATTCTCCGTCATATCAACAACCTGTTACAGCGCCTTCATCCGTTCGATTGCCTTAACTGTATTCTCATAGGTTCCAAATGCAGTCAGACGGAAATATCCTTCGCCGCTTGGTCCGAATCCCGAACCCGGTGTACCAACGACATTTGCCTTCTCTAACAGATAGTCGAAGAACTCCCAGGAGCTCATGCCATCCGGTGTCTTCAGCCAGATATATGGTGCATTCACACCACCGGATACCGAATATCCGGCACTCTTCAATCCGTCAAAGATATACTTTGCATTCTTCATATAGTATGCAATCTGCTCGCCAGTCTGCTTCTTTCCTGCCTCAGAATACACAGCTTCTCCGGCTGCCTGCACGATATAAGGAGCGCCGTTGTATTTTGTTCCGTGACGTCTTGCCCAAAGTGGATTTAAGGCAACGCCATCTGCGGATTTTAACTCCTTCGGAATCACTGTAAACCCAAGTCTGGTTCCTGTAAATCCGGCGTTCTTCGAGAAGCTTCGAAGCTCGATTGCACAGGTCTTTGCACCGTCGCACTCATAGATGGTATGTGGTACATCTGCCTCACTGATATATGCCTCATATGCAGCATCGTAGATGATCACCGCATGCTTTTCGTTCGCATAGTCCACCCATTTCTGCAGCTGATCCTTTGTGATCGTTGCGCCGGTCGGGTTGTTCGGGAAGCACAGATAGATGATATCCGGTGTCTCCTCCGGAAGCTCCGGGGCGAATCCGTTTTCTTCCTTACATGGCATGTAGATTACATCGCTCCAAAGTCCGGTTGCTGCATCATACGTTCCGGTTCTTCCTGCCATAACATTCGAATCTACATAAACCGGATATACAGGATCACAGACAGCGATCTTATTATCCTGTGCAAAAATTTCCTGGATATTTCCGGAATCACTCTTTGCTCCGTCAGATACAAAAACTTCGTCAGCAGAGATATCGCATCCTCTTGCTTTGTAATCATTTGCCACAATGGCATTTCTTAAAAAGTCATATCCAAGATCCGGTGCATAACCGTGGAATGTTTCTGCATGTCCCATCTCATCAACTGCTTTGTGCATTGCATCGATAATAGCCGGCGCGATCGGCTGTGTCACATCACCGATACCAAGACGGATGATCTGTTTGTCCGGATTTGCTGCAGAATATGCGCTTACTTTCTTTGCAATGGTAGAAAATAAATAACTTCCCGGAAGTTTCTGGTAATTGTCATTAATTTTAAACATGTCATACTCCTCACTTTGCCTTCAAAATACAAGTTAACGTTATCTAACTGTCATACAGTATAGCATTGTGTGATAGGTCGTGCAAGTATTTTTTGTTTACCTGGAATCAAAAATTATCATTCCTTTTATTCGCAATTCATGTTTTCCGGTACTCACTTGGAGATACACCGCAGGAATTTTTAAAAGTCTTCATAAAATGCTTTTCATTCTCATATCCGACTGCCCTGCTGATATCCACGATCCGCATCTTCTCAGTGCCGCATTCGGTCCCACCGAAAGACCAACGATCAGTATCGCAAACAAAATCAGCTTTCCCGCAAGTCCTCCATTTAACATATCCATTTCTTTTGTTTTCTCATTTGCCGTTTTCATCCGGATATGTACTTCCTCTTTCCAATGATTCTATCTTTCGCCGGTGTACTGCATCACTAATATTGTTTTATTTTGCACAATCCAGTATAATCTGTCTGCATCTGTCATATCCAAGTTGTGAACTATTTAACGCTAACGTATAATTCGCTGCCAGCCCCCACTTCTGTTCCGTATAGAAATTATAGTTTGTGCTGCGGCGTTTGTCTATATCCATTATCATTTTCTTTGCATCAGCTTCCGTCACATGATATAACCTGCAGATACGCTCCACTTTTTGTGGCATATCCCCATGTATAAAAACATTCAGCACATCATCCCTGTCCTTTAAAATAAAATCGGCGTTCCTTCCAATGATCACACAGTCCTCTTTCTGTGCTATTTCCATGATCACTTTGCTCTGCGTTTCATATACGATATCTTCCACGGATTTTCCCGTGATATCCCTTCCTGTAAATGCATACGCAAACAACCCTTTTTTTGTGGATAATTCTGCTTTTTCCCTGATATATTCCGGTGAAAGTCCTGACTTCTCTGCGATCTGGCTGATAATATCTTTGTCATAATATGCAATTCCAAGCTCTTTTGCCACTTTCTCGCCGATAAAACGTCCTCCGCTTCCAAATTCCCTGCTGATCGTGATAATTCTTTTTGCCATGGTTCATCCCTCCCTAATCTAAACTGTCAACTTTTGTTTTTCTGATTTTCTTTAAAAATACATATCCTACCAGACATGCTATAAACTCTGTGACTGGAAATG
>ERZ1034998.1909-NODE-1909-length-11899-cov-70.606721_pt1 | contig 11899 bp, 15 predicted proteins | sample MGYA00520621_ERZ1034998 | MGnify/ENA primary metagenome ERZ1034998 (study PRJEB33766, sample SAMN09781748) | gut metagenome | biome: gut microbiome | host: Homo sapiens | place: Madagascar | study: EMG produced TPA metagenomics assembly of the PRJNA485056 data...
TACCCATTCATTGTTATCAGTCCGCTTGCCACGGAATAAATATCTATTCTCCATCTTTTTCCTCCATTTCTTTCAGCTTGGCTTCGGCTACCTCTCTAGTAAGGAATATCCTTTCGCCAATGTCGCACGGTAAATAACAACTCTCGCCCATATCAGCGTCATTTATAGCATCAATTCTCATAACAGTTCTGTCTTTATGGATCTGCTTGATATATAACTGGATAACGCGCATCATAATAACTGGCTCTTTCGCTCCTTTATTTACCCTATACAAAGTATCTCCAACCTTGCACGGCAACCGCAGTAGTAATCCCTGCTCCTCGGCATCCTCATAACATTTCAACTTTTCTCGCAAATCAGCCATAGCCCAAAGATTCCGATAAAATACTGCAATCAATCCTCGTACATCTGAAAACGGGTCTATAGTTAAATTATCCAGAATCTCTTCGTCAAACTCTGTTTTATCTAATGGCAATTCGTCCTTCGTTAATGTGACCATGAGGTTTCTGGCAAAATCCCGTGCATCCATTTCCATCTCAAAATCTCTATATCTTGTATTACGCTCAGCATCTACATAGCTGCAATTATGCGCCAATTCAAGCATTGACATATCAGTTACTTCCTTATTTGTAGTTAATCTCTCCATGCTATTCCTCTCTTCCTTCCACCAAGTGAATCATTATCAACCATGCTGCATATAATATAAGCAGGAGGTATCGATATATGATTGCTTGGTTTTGCTATTTATATTTAAAACTTAAGGGTTAGGCAAACCGGAGTTGTCCGGTCTGCTCTGATTCTATTTTCATATTTGGCATACGTTCCGCCACACACAGTTCCGGCAAATTTGCTCTGACAAGTGCTGCCGGTATCGGTGGACATACTGCATTGCCGCATCTTCTCACCTGCTCGCTTCTCGGATATATTTTCCCGGTGTAATCATGGTCAATTATGTAATCATCCGGGAATCCCTGGCATCCATACAACTCTCTTGGCTCCAACATTCGAAGTCCGATATCTACAATCTGATAATCCACCCCCTCTATTGTCACCAATCCAAATCTGTCCTTAGTTGTCACGGTATCAAGTGGTTTTTCAATATCTTGTCCGGTCGCATCTCCATAATATTTGATTAGAAACGCTCTAACCTCGCCAAAGTGACCGGCAGATGTTGTGATAGTATGCAGTGGTTCTCTCTCATCTTGTCCTATTCCAGTTTTATAAAATCTGCTCAAGAATGATGTAACCAGGCCGTACCGGTTGGAGCCGTCCACCGTCATAATCGGCTCTTCTATGGTCTGCCCTCTGACTTCTTTTTGTGCCGTTTCTGAATGATACTGAATTAGCGTAGGACTAATTAAACACTGTTGATTTCCTGTTGTGATTGTATGTATCGGTTCTTTGCAGCTTCCACCAGGATGATTTGTCGTATTTGTTCCCATGTACGGAGCAAGCGTTGGTTCAATCAGACAATGCTCGTTTTTACTCACAATGGTCGTAAGGGGCTCTCGCACATCTTTACTCCGATCTGATGTAAAGCCAGTCTGCCCGATCTGCACCATGTACGGTTCACACAGATAATGCTTTCCGCTTCCGACTATCGTTGGCAATGGCTTCTCTATGTCATGCACTCTAGGGGCTTGTCCTTTTCTCTCTCCATATCCAATCGGGATGATAAATGGCTCTGGATTCTCAAGCACAAACTTTTTGAGCCCTCTTGCAATTCTCTCCATTGTCTTTGGTGCAAGCGGTCTCACCGCCCGGATTCCATACTTTTCTTTAATTTCCTCGGACGTATCAAATATACTTGGACATGGTCGGCTGAAATCAATCTGTGTGTATGCTCCCACATAAGGTTTCAGTAATCCAGATTTCACTTCCTCGCTGTCTGCTGGTCCATGTGTCGGCTCCGGCCATACAATCGGCTTACCGTCACACCGGGCAATCATGAAAAATCTCTTTCGCATGGTTGGTGCTCCATAATCGGCTGCCACCAGTTCCCTGAAATCCACTTCATATCCTAAATCCCGAAGCTGCCGAACAAACTTTTCGAAGGTCTTCCCCTGTTTGCTTTTAATTGGATGATGCCGCCTGTTTAATGGGCCCCATGTCTTAAATTCTTCCACGTTTTCCAGCATAATAACTCTTGGTCGGACTAATCCTGCCCACCGGCAAGCTACCCATGCAAGACCTCTGATATTTTTATCCTTAGGCTTACCGCCCTTGGCTTTGGAAAAATGCTTACAATCCGGTGAAAACCATGCAAGTGCAACTGGATGACCACCACAAGCCCTTACTGGGTCTACTGCCCACACATTCTCGCAATAGTGCTTTGTATTTGGATGGTTTGCTTTATGCATCCGTATTGCTTCCGGATCGTGGTTGATTGCTATATCTACGCTGTAGCCGGTTGCCAACTCAATTCCGGTGGATGCACCACCACCGCCTGCAAAGTTGTCTACGATTAGTTCTCCGTTAATCATGGCATCACCCCCGGCATAAAATCAAACAATGTCGGCTCATCCACCTCATTTTCCGCCGCCTGCAGGTATCCCACGCCATCACGGAAATAATCTGGATTCAATTCACATCCCTTACCATTTCGATGCATCTTAACTGCTGTCATAGGCACGGTCATCAGACCGCCAAATGGGTCATATACCGTATCACCTTCGTTACTATACCTGTTGATAATACGCTCCACAATGTCAAGCTGCAGCGGGCAAACGTGCATCTGCGCCCTCCGCCGGCTCTGAGTAGTATTCAAAGTCCGCATCCGGTTAATATCATCCCAGACTTCAAGCTGATTCCATGAGCCGGGAGCAACCACCATGAATGTAGCTGGTAATTTTCCATTTTCATCTAAATCCTCGGCAAGTTTCACATGCTCAGCATAATCATAAACTGTGCCACGACTATAATCTCTATAGACTTTCTGGAGACTGTCCACCGGGAAATCTTTCAATTCTTCTTTACTTACAAGCCTGTCTCCTGAACTTCTCCAATATCCATGTGCATCTATCTGCCACTGTGCCCGTGTATAATCTTCTTTTGATTTCTTTACCGGCACATCTGCATAAGCTGTACTTCTGTCTGTCGGAAGTTTACGGAACAGTAATATATATTCCGGACATCCTACACCCATCTTAGAACCGTCCTTGCACTGCTCCGTCCATCCAAGGCGATATGTCTGGTTATTCTCCCTTACCACATCGGTAACAACTGTAATCATGCCGAAATACTGAAAACCATATTTCATATAATGTTCAATACATAATGCATGGAATGGCTCAATTGTTGGCATCCCAGTACCAGTAGCATTTCCAAATAAAACCCTGTCTTTTACATGGATAGCAGCTACTCTTCCAGGCTTAAGTACCCGAAGCAGTTCCGGTGTCAGATAACACATCTGTTCAAAAAATCGTTCTGTATTCTGATTATGACCAAAATCATTATAGTTTGCGGAATACTCATAATGATTACCGAATGGAATGGATGTGTGAATCAGGTCAACACTATTACTTTCCATTGCTTTTGTCTCTTCTACACAGTCACCATAAACAGCTTCATAATGATTTCCTTTTACTGTTCTTTCTTCTCTGCTTCCTTCCACGCCCATCTTCCTCTCTAATCGTTCCGCCTTATTTGCGGAGTTTAATCCATATTTCTTTACAATTTCTATCATCTTATCCACCATGTGATTATGATTTTTCCACTTTTCCAGAAGTGCTTCTTTTATCTGCCGCTCATTCTCCATATAGATGATGTCAATCACCACCGGCTCTTTCTGTAGAAAACGATAGCATCTATGTACTGCCTGGATAAAATCATTAAATTCATAATCAATTCCAAGGAATATCTCCCGGTGACAATATCTCTGAAAGTTGCATCCGGATCCGGACAATGATTTTTTTGTAGCAAACAGCCTTGTTTTTCCATTTGCAAAATCAATTACCTTCTTTTCCCTCATGTCATAATCCATAGAACCATAAATATCTACTACTTCTGGAAGTGCTTTTTTAATTGCATGACGCTCATTTTCCAAATCATGCCACAAAAGAAAATGTTCTTCCGGAGATTCCTCTACAATTCGCTCCATCTCTGCAACTCTCTTATCAATGCTATCCCTTTTTACTGCTGCAGCTTCTTTTAATCCTTCTGCAGCTTCCTGAAACAACTGTATCTGGCCATCTCTGTCAGCTGTATCTCCATAGTGGACAGGTAATTCATGCCATTTTACGTCCAGTGGCGGCAAATCATATCCTTCATCTGAATAATCCGGATTTAAATCTGAAGGTCTTGTAATGAAAAGTGCCCAACTGCTAACCCACATCCAAAACTCATCTTCCATATTCGGATACAACGTCAAATTATTAGCTTTCGTACTGTCTCTTTGAAAGAATCTTGTTAATGCCTGTCCGGTATCCATCACTTCCAAATATCCTGCATAGTGTATTAACTCTTTATATTTATTTGGTGACGGTGTGGCAGTTGCCACCAGTTTATATGGCACGTTCTTAAATTTATCCAAAAAGGTCTGATAAGTCTTGCTTCCAAAACTCCTTAAAACACTGGCTTCATCCAATGATGTGGCTATAAAGTATTCTGGCCGGATGTCTCCATCCCGGACACGCTCATAATTTGTCAATACAATCTGGCTTGTACTCTTTTCTACTTCTTCCATTGTCCGGCAGTATTCCGGCTTTTCATATCCAAGCACGTCTACAGCATCTCTGGTAAACTCCTGCTTTACTCCAAGTGGAAGTACAATCAATGCTCGTCCACCGTTCTGCTCTGCCGCCAAATGGCAAAATTCAATTTCCTGCACTGTTTTTCCCAATCCAAAAGATTCAAACAATGCACGCCTGCCACCCTTTAATGCCCATATAACAGCATCTCTCTGATGTGGCTTTAATATTTTATTTACTTTTTCTGGCTCTACAACAAATCCACTATCTGTTGCAAGCTCTATCTTCGATTCTAAAAATTCTTTGTATGTCATTTTCAAAAGGAACCCGATATATCGTTGCCCCGGCCGGAGGTTCGACTCCTTTCTATAGTTGTAGATTTATTTTTACTGTTGTATAATAATAACAAGCTTTAATTTATAGGAGGTAATTATGTCTAGCTTTCAATGTCCGTTTTGCTCATCTTCTATGGCAATCTCTGATGATACATTATGTAAACGAAATGTAAGTTTCGAGTCCCAGACCGGATATGCGTATCCACGCGGTGTGTCGGAAAACACTTATTCAAACTTAGAACTTAGTTTTTATAAATGTCCTAATTGCAATCAATTTACTGTTTTTGCAAAAGGTGTGGGGCCATCCGTTAAAGATATCAACACTATTATTAGACCCCAATCACTAGCAAAACAATTTCCAAATTACATACCTAAAGCTATTCGTCAAGATTATGAAGAGGCATGCGCCATCGTCAATCTGAGTCCGAAGGCATCTGCAACATTGTCGCGACGCTGTCTTCAAGGGATGATTCGCGATTTTTGGACAATCAACGAGTCAAATCTTGCAAAAGCAATTGACAAACTTAAGGATAAAATTCCAGCTCCACAGTGGCGAGTGATTGATGGAATACGACGAATTGGCAATATTGGTGCACATATGGAGAAAGATATTAACCTTATTGTCGATATTGAGCCAGATGAAGCCCAAAAGCTTATCAAGCTTATAGAACATCTTCTTGAACAATGGTATATCAACCGCCATGAGCAAGAATGTCTCTACGCTGATATTATCGGCATCGATGAAACCAAACAATCAGAACGTAAGAGAACAGAGTAGGAAACTACTCTTTTTCTTTTGCACACGGATCATTCTCAGCTAACAACACTCCTTCAAAACTCCAATATTGTCTTATCTCTCGACACTTATCATTCTGGTTCAATCCACTTCCCCTAAGTGACATTGTTTCAATTACCTGAATAACTCTTGCACCATCAGTTCCTCTTGGTCTTGCTCCTGTTTCCATATTTATAATCTCCTTCCTCTACATAAAATCTTCTAAGTTCATCTGCCCTTTACAGTTACCACCAATGGTACTTGGGTCCCAACCTACACCAATATAATCAAGCACTTTCGCCCATCCATAATCGTTGCCATCTTTGTCCTTGCACATGTGGAACATCAGATAATCCCATTCTTTTGGATTGCTTTCGTGCAATAGGTCAAATCTATGAGGTCTCTTTTCCATATGGATTCCAAATCCACACATACTGCAACCGGTACGTTGCGCTTTGGTAGTATAAAGTGTTCCGTCTGGCTTTTTCTCGATTGTTCCATAAATTTCTGGTATTAATGAATCCGGCATTTTAAACTTCTCTGTAATCCGTCCTTCTTTCAAACCTACTTCATAATATTTTTCTTTCAATCCATTTTTCCAAAGACCATCCATTTCCAATGTCAGCTTTAATATATCCTGTCTGCCAAATATGGCAAATGGTGCTGACCTTATTGTTGATGCTCCAAAATAATTGCAGCCATTCATCCGCAGGCTCTTGGCACGTCTGCCGCCCTCAGATGCCATCAGACCTAAATACGGTACGCTGTTATGTTCTTTACCCCAATCATCACAATTTTTTTCTTTGAGATAATAACAGCATTTCGCTGATACCAAGAAATCCGGTTTCTGGAAGTCACATCCTTCGGTTTCATTTTCATAGCCGCCGAACAACTTTAGCCATCTTTGATTAAGCTGCATCTTAGAATTTTTCTGCCAGCCGCCGTATTCTCCGGTTTCCCCGGTAATAATTGCATGACGGACAGTTTTATTTTTCGCTGATGGATTTTGTAGCAATTCTACCTTGGCTGCCACTTCTTTTGAAATGACCGGAAATCCAAATTCCTGTATTACTTTCGCCTTTGTCCAATAAGTACCATCATCCCTTTTCAGTGGTGGTACATTGATAATTCCTAAAGCCTTATGTACCCTCTGTATACTTTTATCTTCCAAAGTAGATGCCGATACTCCCGGAACATCTATTCCGCACACCTCATGGAGAAATATGTATAAAATAATGCTATCCAATCCACCAACCGAAACATGATAATTTAATCCTCTTCCATCACATTCTGTTGCAAATTCCTTTGCTCTTATCTGAGCATATTTTCTTTTAAATTCATACGGCTGTTTTTCTTTCTGCATAAAAGATGCTATCTTCTCATACGTTCCAAGCCGTTCCATTCTTTCCTGTACTGATTCCATTTTCTTTTCGGAGTAAAGAGCTCTTTCACGCTGGCCAGCAAACCTCTTACTCCTTTCGTTTTATTTTAAAATTTTATCCAAGCAGGCATTCCAGCCTTTATCAAATCTTCCATTATCACAATAAGCAGGATGATTTGCTTTCTCCGGCAGTTCCCGGAGTGGACACCAGTCTGGTCTATCTTCGTAGTGACCGCCATTTATCGGAATTGTTTTCCCTGTAATAGCACAGTCGTAAAGAGCATCGTCTTTATAACTGGGATATTTGCAAGTGCAATTTTCACAGGTATCCGGCATATCCATAACCAATACTGCTTTAACCATCAGTTCACATCAGCTGCATTTAATTCTTCAAGATATCCCTGTAACTCCTTATAATAGTTGATTTGGTCGGTACAGTGCTCCTCCAATATATCAATCATTTCCCTTTTGGCATCCTCCAAAGATTCTGCCTGTAAAAAATCCATGTGCCCATCAATGACAGACTGCCATCCTATTTCTTCTCCGCAATATACAATGCTTCCTATGACGAGATCTCCATAATAGGCAACTACATCAATTTGTTTCTTCCAGTCTTCCTGCTCTGGTTCAACTTCTTTCCATTCAAGTTCAGTCATACTTCACACTCCTTCCGGCTTCTCGCACCGCTCAAATTCGATAACCCACACCCACGGATTAGCATTCCAACCGTAGCGGTCAAGGTCGGATTTCTTGATGGTAGAATCCCATATTTCGGCAAAATGCTCTCTTGCAGTATGTACACTGTCATATTCATTATCGGGCGAGTGGATAAATCCCCGATTATCTATCGCACCTTCTTTTTTTGCACATTCCTCTGTAATCTCCTGCAACCGCTCTACCCTCACATCCGTAACTTTGAGCCAGATACGGGCAGCTTCTTTCGGCATGTGAATGGACGGATGCCAAGTATCAGCAGAAGGATACTCGTTGTCCTCGCATGATGCACGATACATGTAACATCCATGTTCTCTCTTCTTAGAATCATATATCACTGGATGCCTGCATCCATCTGGAATAGTATCGAATCCGCAATCCCAGCACGGGCACCATGCAAATGTTTCCCGAACATACAGGATATCTCCCGGTGCATACCCATACGGCGGCTTAACATATTGAATAGAGCCACCATATTCATTAGCGGCAAATCCAAAGCATCCTACCTCTTTCTTCTTGTCTGTACTGTCGGTAACAAAACCAAGTGGATATGTATGCTTTTCATCCGGCTGTGGCTTTATCACTCGACGGGTACAAGTCTTTCTCTCATCCAGAATTGCCCGAACCATCTCTGTATTGAATAAAATCGGTTTAATTGCCATCTACTCCCTCTCTTTCTGAACCACCTTGCAATAACATACATCTCCTGCCATTACATACTTTCCATTGTTTTCAATGTTCACATCACAATCCTTGTACGAACCGTAAATGCTTCTCTCACAATCTGTGCAATACACCGCACGTTTTACTTCATTCAAACATTCCTTTGACAGATTCCTTACGTTTTTCAGTTCCTCGTCTGTCATTCCTTTAATCTTCTCAACAGTAGTAATTCCTGCTCTCAATAATGTGTTATATGTTCTTGTTGATAAATTCAATTCGTCAATTTTCATCTACTCCACCGCCTTTTACAATCTCAATAGCCTTTTCATAGGCTATAAGCATTCCTAATTCCTTTGGTTTATCATTTACAATATCATCAAGTACCCTATTTACTGGGACAAGGCTTTTCAGATTTTCTAACTGCTGCACAACCTTGTTCGGGTCGTAGGCGGTAGGCTGGGCATCTATAACAGAAGCAACGCGTAAAAAGTCTAAGCAATCCATATCTTCGTTCTTTGAAATTGCTTTTTCTAAATCCGCTTTTGATTTATCCGCATCAATCAATCTTCCCATCGTTCACTCTCCTGTTCCACGCATTTATTGAATCTTTTATATCAAGGTTTATCTCTGTACGATTCTTACAGCATTTGCATTTGACAAAATATGCTTTTACATCTCTAAATAATCTCTTAACTTCAAACGTTTCTATCTCTGCCATGTTTCCGCAAAACGGGCATGGCTTAAGCTCTTCTTTTACTTCTTCCATTGTCTTCACGCTCCTTCCTACACAGGTATTCCAGTACCTGCATCCTCTATCACATTTTTTGCCTTTCTCGTATTTACACATTGCCAACCTTCTTTCCATACCGGGCATTCATTGTCCGCCATTCCCGAAGCATCTGAGGTGTGAATCTTGATAACGACCGGTCATAATAACTGCTCTCAGATTCTTCTCCAACATATCTCCGAAATGTGTAAACACCTTTGTATTTCAGTTGTCGTTGAATATAATCTGTTAAATTTTGTCTTCTAAATCCAAGCTGATTACAGATTTCCTTACTGGTGACTTTCTCCATGACCAGTTTCCCATTTTTGAATACGTTGTAATAATATTTTGCCATTCTATCAGCGCCCCTTTCTGCATCTTCTGTCTACGTCATCTAAATGTGCCATTATCAGCCTTTTAGCATATTCTGCAATTTCAGTCTTTTTGTATTTCTCATAAAGTTTATTTGCCTGCGCTGTCAGTTCTTCAAAAAAAGTATCTTCGTTATCAGCTTCATAAAATTTCTGCCGAAATCTATAATAATCATTAAAAAATTGCCATTCCTCGGAACCTTTTTCAAACTTTTTACTTGCCATAATCAACCGCCCCAACTATCAAATGGAGTATCCGCTGCGTCCATGAATTCCTGCTTATTTCGTTCAGAATTCTTTACATGTAGCAGAAATTTATCGAAATCTTCCATGCGTTCTTCAAATCTCATATGCTCACCATCGAATTTAAGTCCCTCTTTCATGTTTTCGCCTTGCCGTTGTTTCTCCACTTTCAAGCCTTTATATTTCTTATCTTCCGATACGTTCCACAAAAGAATAATATTCGATGCGTCCTGCTCAATATCTCCGGATTCTCTAAGTTCTGACATGGTAGGTTCTTTCGTATCTCTTATTTCAGATGTTCGATTCAACTGTGATAGAAGTATAATTGGTACATGCAATTCCATTGCCAAAGCTTTAACTGCCTTAGAAATATCTCCAACTTCTGATGCTCTATTAGCAAATTTCCTGTCTGCTTTAATTAACTGTAAATAGTCAATAATAATTACATCAAACTGCTGATGCCGACTTTCTATTTTAATTTCTCCCACGGTTTTGGAACCGGTTGAAATCAGAACATTGTAGTTTGCCATTTCTTCATTGGCTTTATTAAAAGATTCCTTTTCACCACCAAGAAAGGATTTTGCCCTTCGAACACGCGTCAAACTTATTTCGGACAGCCTTGAAACAAAACGCTCGTATACCTGGCTTTCATTCATTTCAAGGTTGAAATAACCAATTTTATAACCTTTTTTTGCTATCTGTCCAATCACTTGTGTTACAAAAGCAGATTTTCCAACACTAGGTCTCGCACCAATTACCGTTACATCTCCACCCTCAAGACCACCAAGGCAATCATCTAATTTATAAAATCCGGTTTTTAGCAGCTTCTCGCCTACATGTTCATTGAAATAATTCTCTTTGCATTCCTGGACAATCTGCTTTAATGATTTGGCTTTCAGAACTTCATTCTCCTGTAGCTTTTCAAGTGTTATTAAAACTTCCGCAATTGTATTTTCTATATCACATGGCATAAGGCTCACTCTCTGAAACAACTCTTTTGTCGTTCTAGTCTTATAATCCTTTGAAATAGTTATCGCATAACTTTTAATTGATACTGATGTTGGTGTTAATAACACACATTCCTTTAATTCTGCTGACACCTGCTCCGAAGACCACTTGTGATTTTCCATTGCCTGCGACAGTGACATAAGATTTATATTTTCGCCCCGGTCATAAAGTGCAAGTATCTGTTTATATGCATCCTGACAAAATTCAGATCCAAACATATCTGGTCTTAAATTTGAATAAATCTGTGAAAGTGAATCGTTATCAATCAGTATGCTTCCAATCACACCCATTTCTGCTTCGGTCAACTATCATCACCTCGCTGCCTTTTCTCCACTATAGAAACCCAATAGTCACATTCATTTATCAACCAATCATTATACTTTGGAAGGAATCTGAATCGAGTATCTTCCGGATTCCGCTCCGTGTAATCTTCCAGATATAATTTAGTAGCTTTATATATCAGTTCCGCTACTTCTTTCTGATTTTCTTCAAGCACATTGCTTAATTTTCTAAGCCAATACTGTCTGGCCAACACTGCACAACTTTTTTTTGGGTACAAATCGAAAGTGTCATTCCATGCCTTTTCGCCATCAAAAGAAAATGTGCTTTCTTTTATATTTTCTTTCTCTATATCTGTATCTATATCTTTCTCTATATCTATCTCTACATTGCAATTTTGTTGCAGTTTGTTGCACTCCGTTGCTACACTGTTGCATTGCAACATTTTTTGTGCATTTTCCCTAGATTTCCGACTTCTACGAGTGCTTGCGGTCTCACTTCCTAGGTTATCCTGCACAAAAGGCAACTTGTACTCAATAGAATCAGATGTTTCCAGTAGCCCACATGATAAAAGATACTGAATCGTTACTTGTACGTTGATTTCATCCTCATCAATATCAAGGGCAATCTCTTTGTAAAATTCATCTTCCAAACCGGAATACTCTAAGTAGCCGCC
>ERZ1034998.1915-NODE-1915-length-11886-cov-3.218494_pt1 | contig 11886 bp, 8 predicted proteins | sample MGYA00520621_ERZ1034998 | MGnify/ENA primary metagenome ERZ1034998 (study PRJEB33766, sample SAMN09781748) | gut metagenome | biome: gut microbiome | host: Homo sapiens | place: Madagascar | study: EMG produced TPA metagenomics assembly of the PRJNA485056 data...
ATGCAAAGGGACTCAGCAAGAACAGCACGGTCTTTGCCGACGGCTACAATGTGGGCACGGTGAGCGATATCATCTATGATTATGAGCATCCCGGACAGGTGCTTATCCAGATATGCACCAATCGCGGACTGCGCATCCCCAAGGGCAGCAGCGCCTCTCTCGACGAGGCTATGCTGGGCGGATGCACGCTCAATATGCTGCTTGCCACCAATCCCCGCGAGTCCTATCAGCCCGGCGATACCATCATGGGCAATGATGAAGGCGGACTCATGTCGAAGGCCGAGGACTTGATGCCCAAGGTGGATCAGGTGCTGGCCAGGGTGGATACTCTGCTGGCCACGCTCAACATGCTGGCTGCTGACCCCAACCTCCCCCTTATCCTCAAGAACGCCGAGACGCTGACCGCCAATCTCAACGAGAGCAGCCAGCAGCTCAACCGCCTCCTCTCCCGCGATGTGCCTGCCATGACACGCACCTTCACCCAGGCTGGAGAGAATGTGGCAGCACTCACCGACAACCTCAACAAAATCAATCTGCAGAGCACTATGGACAGTGTGAACTGCACCATAGGCAATGTCAACCGCATGGTGGCACAGATGCAGAGCGAGGAGGGTACGCTGGGACTGCTCATGAAGGACCCTTCGCTGTACAACAGCCTCAACCATACCGTGCAGAGCGCCGATAGTCTGGTCAATGACCTCAAGGCTCATCCCAAGCGCTATGTGCACTTCTCTGTCTTCGGCAAGAAGGAGAAGTAACAGGCTCTGCCAGGCGGGATTTCTCCCGCAAGCAGACGCGGCAATGATGCCACCGCACCGTTAATTGAATTTATTCAAAATTAACGGGACTCCCCACGGGGAAGCGGTGCCAGCTTGTTGACGCTTGGTTTATCGGCAGTTAGGACTTCTTTTGGTGTCCTGTTTCGATGCATTAGTCAAAGCCATGTGCTGGGCTATGTATCAGTCACTTGTGCCCAAGAGGGGTCGGAAGCGCGACAAAGCGATAACGGCGTGTTTCTTCATCTGCTGAAATTCAGTGCTTTGTGGCGCGGATGAAGGTGGGGGAGCATGAGGAGCAAAATTTGGAGCGCGTGCAAAAAGTGCGTACATTTGCAGAGAATTTCTCGCAAGGAAACGACTAAAAGGCAATTAAATCTCAAGAACTAAGGATGGATAAGTCACCACGCGATAAGTGGAAGGAATGCCTGGGCATTATCAGGAACAACTTGGACGAGCAGAGGTTCAACACATGGTTTGAGCCTATCCGCTTCAAGTCCTATGACCAGGACAGGAAGGAACTCACGATATTCGTTCCCTCCAGTTTCTTCTATGAGTATCTGGAAGGTCACTACCGGAGAATCATGCATATGACTATCGCCAAGGTGTTCGGTGCCGACCAGCACTTGAAGTACGAAGTGAAGGTGGCCGGCAAGGAGACCGTGAATGTGGAGAGTGACGAACCTACCTTGCTGGACAGGCAGCCCCGTGCAGCGGTGCCCGCCAACCAGTCGCCGCGTATGGCTCAGGCGGCAGGAGCACCCCAGGATCTGGACTCCTGTCTCAACATGAAGCAGAACTTCGGAAACTTCATCGAGGGCGTGAGCAACAAGTTGCCTCGCAGCATCGGACTCTCTATCGCCGAGAATCCCAGCCAGCAGACTTTCAACCCCCTCTTTATATACGGACCCAGCGGAGTGGGCAAGACCCATCTGGTGAATGCCATCGGTACGCGCATGAAGGAGCTTCACCCCGACAAGAGGGTGCTCTATCTGAGTGCACGTCTCTTCGAGGTCCAGTACACGTCATCCGTTCGCCAGAACAGGATAAACGACTTCATGCATTTCTACCAGAGCATCGACATGCTCATCGTGGATGATATACAGGAGATGGTGGGCAAGCAGGCCACACAATACACCTTCTTCCACATCTTCAACCACCTGCGTCAGAATGGTCGTCATATCATCCTCACCAGCGACCGTCCGCCTACGGCATTGCAGGGGATGGAGGATAGAATGATCACCCGATTCCAGAGCGGACTGCTGGCCGAGCTGGAGAAACCCGAGGAGCGCCTGCGCAGGGACATCCTGGAAAGCAAGATCAAGCACGACGGACTCAGAATCCCCGAGAAGGTCATCGACTATATCTCGCAGAACGTGAGCGACAGCGTGCGTGAGCTCGAGGGAGTGGTGCAGAGTCTGTTGGCCTATTCGGTGGTGTTCAACCGCGATGTGGATCTGCAGTTTGCCATGCGCATCATGAACCACAACATGCATGTAGAGCGCAAGCGCACCATTACGGTAGATCAGATAGTGGAGCACGCATGCGAATACTTCCAGATCAAGCAGGAGGATGTATATGGCAAGAGCCGCAAGGCAAACATCGTGCTCGTGAGACAGTTGAGCATGTACTTGGCACAGCACCACACTCAGTTGACCGCCAGCAGGATAGGCAATCTTGTGGGAGGCCGCAATCACGCCACCGTGATTCACAGCGTGCGCACCATAGAGAACCGCCTGAAGAGCGACAAGGACTTCCAGAAGAAGGTGACAGAGCTGGAGGGAAAACTCAAGGCATGACTTTTATACCATAATATTATAACGTATGATGAACATCAGCACTCGCAAGACCATACGGAAATATACGCAGCAGCCCATCTCTGATGAGCTGCTGAACCGCTTATTGGAGGAGGCTTCCCACACCCAGACCATGGGCAACCTGCAACTCTACAGCGTGGTGGTCACACGTTCGCAGGAGGCCAAGCAGGCATTGGCACCCTTCCATTTCAACCAGCCCATGGTGACACAGGCTCCCGTGGTGCTGACCATCTGTGCCGATTTCAGGCGGGTGAGCGACTGGTGTGAATGTCGTCAGGCGGTGCCAGGATACGACAATATGCTCAGCTTCATGAATGCTGCCACCGATGCCTTGCTCTATACGCAGACCTTCTGCAATCTGGCTGAAGAGCAGGGGCTGGGCATCTGCTACCTGGGCACCACGCTCTATATGCCTGCACAGATAGCCGAGCAGTTGCATCTGCCTGCACTCACCTTCCCCGTGGCAACACTCACCGTGGGCTGGCCCGACGAGAACCCTGAGCAGCAGGACCGTCTTCCCCTTGACTCCTTTGTACATCAGGAGAGCTATCAGGCCTATACCCCCGAGCGCATCGACCGCTTCTATTCAGCCAAGGAAGCATTGCCCGCCAATCAGGGCTTTGTGGAGGAGAATGGCAAGGAGACGCTTGCGCAGGTTTTCACAGACGTCCGCTATACCCGCAAGGACAATGAGGCCATGTCGCATGGAATGTTTGCGGCACTTCGCAAACAAGGTTTTCTGAAGCAGGAACCCAGTGTGGCTCCTCTCGAGGTGGTGGAAACCAGACCCGAGACACTGGAGTGCGATGTGGTGCGTTTCCAGAACAAGAAGGAGAAGTGGGTGGCTTTCGTGGGACTGCTCAACGGACATCCCTATGAGATATTCACCGGTCTGATGGACGATGAAGAAGGCATCGCACTGCCCAAGAGCGTGACACACGGCCGCATCATCAAGCATGTGGATCGCGACGGACAGAAGCGCTACGACTTCCAGTTCGAGAACAAACGTGGCTACAAGACCACTATCGAGGGTCTCAGTGAGAAGTTCAACCCCGAGTATTGGGATTATGCCAAGCTCATCAGCGGTGTTCTGCGTTATCGCATGCCCATTGACCACGTCATCAAACTCGTCACCTCGCTCCAACTCGAGAGCGATAATATCAATTCCTGGAAGACAGGAGTGGCCAGGGCACTCAAGAAGTATCTGCCCGAATCGCTGCAGAACGAAGACGTGACAGAGGAGTGAGCAGGCGTATGAATGTGGATATCTTCATCAAGCGACTGCGCCTCTATGGCCGTCACGGAGTGCTCCCCCAGGAGAGGGAGGTGGGTGCCAACTTCTATGTGACCCTCACCGCTGCTGCCGACGTGAGCGATGAGGCACTGCTGCACGACCGTCTGGAGGGTACCGTGGATTACAGCAAACTTGTGGAAGTGCTGGAGCGGGAGATGGCAAAGCCCTCAGCCTTGCTCGAACATGCGGCCATGCGGATGGCTTCCAGCGTGCTCCGCGATTTCCCCATCATATCCAGGGTAGAGCTCGAATTGGAAAAGGAAAACCCGCCCATGGGAGTGCAAACTGAGGGCGTTGGAGTCAAAATAGTGCACGTAAGGTGATATTGTCATCGCAAAACTGCGCAAAAAGAATAAAATTGCGTAATTTTGCGATGAATTTGTATTTAGTTAGTCAGAAAATGGGAAACTTAAGTATCGGATTGGAACTTATGATTGTGGGCATGCTCACCGTGTTCGTCATTCTGCTCATCGTTATATGGGGCGGAAAACTGCTTATTGCTGTGGTCAACAAGGTGGCTCCCGAAGAAGTTGTTCCTGCTAGAAGAGTGCAAAGCCAGCCAGCACAATCGATGGCGGCACAATGGCAATCCTTCAGGAAGTGGTGAGTCAGATTACAGGCGGAAAGGGCAAAGTGGCCTCTGCAAAGAAAATCTGATGGCCATGCCGGGCCGTTGTGTGTCAAGCCGAAACGGTTTGCTCTCCTCGGCCCCAAGCCGTGCAATGGCACCGGCATACAGATAAACAGAATATCAGTTTCCCTTTTGACAGTCAGTTGAGCCGCGTCTGACGAAACAGTCAGAGCACAGCGCGGGCAAACGGACAGAACTGGGAAGCCTCAAGTAATATTAAGGAAAGAAAGTAACAAGATATCGCAAATGAAAAGAGAAGTAAAGTTTAGCTTGGTTTTCCGCGACATGTGGCAGAGTGCAGGCAAGTACCAGCCGCGCGTGGACCAGTTGGTGAAGGTGGCTCCTGCCATTATCAAGATGGGTTGCTTTGACCGTGTGGAGACAAACGGAGGAGGCTTCGAGCAGGTGAACCTGCTGTATGGAGAGAACCCCAACAAGAGTGTTCGTCAGTGGACAAAGCCTTTCCATGAGGCTGGAATACAGACACACATGCTGGACCGCGCGCTCAACGGACTTCGTATGAGCCCATGTCCCAAGGACCTTCGCAAACTCTTCTATAAGGTGAAGAAGGCTCAGGGTACCGACATCACCCGCATCTTCTGCGGACTCAACGACCCCAGAAACGTAATCCCCTCTATCCAGTATGCCAAGGAGGCCGGCATGATAGCCCAGGCTTCGCTGTGCATCACCCACAGCCCAATACACACTGTGGAGTACTACGTGAACCTGGCCAAGACATTCATCGAGGCTGGTGCCGACGAGATTTGCCTCAAGGATATGGCTGGCATTGGCCGTCCTGTATCACTGGGAAAGATTGTAGAGGGCATCAAGGCTTATAAGAAGGATATTGTCATCCAGTATCACAGCCACGCCGGTCCTGGTTTCTGCATGGCCTCAATCCTTGAGGTGGCAAAGGCTGGCTGCGACTATATCGACACCTCTATGTCTCCTCTGGCTTGGGGAACAGGCCATGCCGACATCATCGCCGTACAGGAGATGCTGAAGGATGCCGGTTTCCAGGTGAAGGAAATCAATATGGAGGCATACATGGAGACACGTACACTCATCCAGGAGATGTATGATGACTTCCTGGGTTATTATATTCCCAAACTCAATCATATCAACAACTCTCTGCTGGTGAAGCCCGGTCTGCCTGGCGGTATGATGGGTTCACTGATGACTGACCTCGAGGATAACCTGAAGAGCCTGAACAAGTGGAAGGTGAAGAACGGCCAGCCCGAACTGACCACCGACCAGCTTCTGGTGAAGCTCTTTGACGAGGTGGCTTACGTTTGGCCCAAGGTGGGTTACCCCTGCCTGGTAACTCCTTTCAGCCAGTATGTGAAGAACCTTGCGCTGATGAACGTTATCCAGATGGAGAAGGGCAAGGCTCGCTGGAGCATGATAGCCGACAACATCTGGGATATGATACTGGGCAAGAGCGGACGCCTGCCTGGTGAGGTGGCTCCCGAACTGGTAGAAATGGCCAAGGAACAGGGACGTGTGTTTGAGACGGAGGATCCTCAGTCTTACTATCCCGATGACCTGGATACCTATCGTCAGAAGATGCAGGAGAAGGGTTGGGAACTTGGCGAGGACGACGAGGAACTCTTCGAGTACAGCATGCACCCATCTCAGTACGAGGCTTACAAGAGTGGCAAGGCAAAGGCAGACTTCGAGGCTGACCTGGCTGAGCGCAAGGCAAAGGCAAATGGCGCCGGTGCTGCCGAGTTGCCCAAGAGCATCAAGGTGAGCGTAAACGGACAGACCTACGAGGTGAACATCGCTTATGGCAATGAGGCACCTGCTGCCACCACAGCTTCCACTGCATCGGCTGCCCCTGTGGCTGCCGGTGAGGGTGAGGACATACTGGCTCCTCTGGAGGGTAAGTTCTACCGTGTGAAGGATTCTCAGGAGACTCCCAAGCAGATTGGCGAAGAGGTGAAGACTGGTGATGTAATCGGCTACATCGAGGCCATGAAGACCTACAATGCCATCCGTGCCGACTTCGACGGTGTGCTGACCGCCATTCTGGTCAACAGCGGAGATGCTGTGGAAGAGGACGATCCCATCATTAAAATAGCAAGGAAGTAAACTCACGATGGATAAGATATTAGAAGCTTTAGACAAGGTATATGACATGACGGCGTTCTCCAACATTGCGGAGAACCCCCTCTTCCTCGTCATGTATCTTCTCGCATTCACCTTGCTCTATCTGGGCATTGTGAAGAAGTACGAGCCTCTGTTGCTCGTGCCCATCGCCTTTGGTGTGCTCATTGCCAACTTCCCCGGCGGTGAAATGGGTGTCACACAGGCCAACAGTGAAGGAATGGTAGAGGTGAACGGTGTGATGAAGAACATCTACGAGATGCCCCTGCACCAGATAGCTCATGATTTGGGCTTGATGAACTACCTCTATTATGCGCTCATCAAGAGCGGTCTGCTGCCTCCCATCATCTTCATGGGTGTGGGAGCGCTCACCGACTTCGGTCCTATGCTGCGCAACCTCAAGCTTGCCATCTTCGGAGCAGCTGCCCAGATGGGTATTTTCGCTGTGTTGCTGGTAGCTTTGGCAGTAGGTTTCACTCCTCAGGAGGCTGGCTCGCTGGGCATCATTGGTGGTGCTGACGGTCCTACGGCTATCTTTACCACTATCAAGCTGGCTCCCCATCTGCTGGGTCCCATCGCCATTGCGGCTTACAGTTACATGGCTCTTGTGCCTGTGATTATCCCCCTGGTGGTGAAGTGCCTGTGCACCAAGAAGGAGTTGATGATCAACATGAAGGAACAGGATAAGCTCTATCCCGATGCCACCAAGATCAAGAACATGCGTGTGCTGAAGATTATCTTCCCCATCGCAGTTACCACCATCGTGGCTATCTTCGTGCCTACAGCTGTTTCTCTGGTGGGTATGCTCATGTTCGGTAACCTGCTCAAGGAGATTGGTAACGACACCTCTCGCCTCTTCGATGCAGCATCCAACGGCATCATGAATGCAGCCACCATCTTCCTTGGACTCTGTGTGGGTGCCACTATGACAGTGGATGCCTTCATCAATGTGCAGACTTTGGGTATCGTGGCAGGCGGCTTCTGTGCCTTTGCCCTCAGTATCGCTTCGGGTATCTGCATGGCTAAGATTTGGAACCTCTTTGCCAAGAAGAAGGTCAATCCCCTTATCGGTGCCACTGGTCTGAGTGCTGTGCCCATGGCCAGCCGTGTCTGCAACGGCATCAGCACCAAGTATGATCCCAAGAACCACGTGCTCAACTACTGCATGAGCTCCAACATCTCTGGCGTTATCGGTTCGGCCGTTGCCGCAGGTGTGCTCATCAGCTATCTGGGCTAAACCATATGAGCCGGCGGACAGAACAGCGTCCGCCGGCTTTTTCTTTTTTCCCTAAAGACAAACTCATAACGTACCCATTATCATGAGACATTCATCCCTCCTGCTTGCCTCGGTTCTGACCGCCATTGGTCTGACCGCTTCGGCTGGCAAGCATGTCATCAAGCTTGATTCGAGCAGAGAGATGTCGGGCTCCAAGATTGCCCTTCGCGATGTCAATCCACAACTTCCCACCGACTGGAACGGCTACAACTATGTGGTGGTGGAGTTTCGTGTCTCCACCTCCCAGCGTTTCTTCCTCGGTTTCACCACCTCACATGGTTATGACGAGGTGCGCATTCATTCCTACGTGCCAGGCCAGTGGAACCGTCTGGCCATTCCACTCATCTATTACACCCAGCCGCCTGCTTCGGCTATCGATATGGCTGCCACCTACAACAAGCCCCGCTTCACCGGTTGGATCAATCTGGGTGGAAACATCGGCCCGATGACTCAGGTCGATTCCATAGGAGTGCGCATGAGAACTCCCATAGGCAATCAGCAGATAGAGATACGCAATGTGACGCTCAGCGTGGATGACCCCGGTGACACATACTTGGGCAAGCGTCCCGCTGTGGATGAGTTCGGACAGTCCAATTTGGTTAAATGGCCAGGCAAATTGACCAGCCTCAAACAGCTTCGCAAGGTGTGGCAGGCCGAGGAGGATGAGGCTGTCTCCACTGAGCAACTCTATGGCTACTCGCGCTATGGCGGCTATCTGGCCCACCGCTATGACCAGGGGACGGGCTACTTCCGTACAGCACAGGTCGATGGTCGCTGGTGGTTTGTTGATCCCGACGGCTATCTTTTCCTCTCGGTGGGTGTTGACTGCATCTACACACTGGGCGGAGGAGACGTTCGCGATGTGGAGAAAAGAGAAGGGATGATAGGTCAGTTGCCGCCCTCACGCTTCTTGCAAAAGGGTCGCAACGGTACCACCACAGCCCGTTATGCGCTATGGAACCGCGAACGCAGGTTTGGTGAGGATGCCGAGCAGAAGGCTTCCGAACTGGCCTTCAAGCGTATGGACAAATGGGGTGTGAACACTATAGGCAACTGGTCAGACAAGAAACTTGAGCAGCAGAGACGCAAGGCCATCACCTGCACATTCTATCCTGCGGGAGCCGACAGCAGACTCATGGGACTGGGTGACGTGTATGGAGATAATTTCAAGGAACGTCTGCGCGAATCCCTCAAGCAGACAATCGTCCCTCACCGGGACAATCCTTGGCTCATCGGATACTTCATGGGCAATGAACCGTCGTGGGTAGGGCAGGAGCAGAGGGTGTGCCAGATGATACTCCAAGGAGAGAACCGCGGCATCAAGACTGCTTTGCGCCAGTGGCTCAGTGATCATGGCGACAACAAGGAGCAGCGTCGGGCATTCATCTATGACTGCTTCCGCCGCTATATCGAGGCGGTCAAGGAGGTTCAGCTCGAGCTTGACCCTCATCACCTTTGCTTGGGCTATCGCTTTGCCAGCGTGTATGATGTCAACGAGACTCTTCTTGGCATCTGCGGAAAGGTGTTCGATGTGCTCAGCTTCAACCACTATTCGCTCTCTCCAGAGCACCGCCTTCTCGATCGTGTGATGCGTCAGTCCGGTCTTCCTATGATGATAGGGGAGTTCCACTTTGGTTCTGTTGACCGCGGGCAGGGACAGTCTCTCTGGCAGGTCAACTCGCAAGCCCAGCGCGGAGTGGCTTATCGCTATTATGTGGAGAACGGCTTTGCCCATCCCGGACTCATCGGTACAGCCTATTTCACATGGTATGACCAGGATGTGCTTGGCCGCTTTGATGGCGAGAACTATAATTGTGGCTGCATCGATGTCACTGATGTTCCTTATCCTGAGCAGACACGTGCCATGATGGAGACTGCAAGCCAGCTCTACAGCATCCATGCAGGCACACAGCCCCCTTATGCCCAGCAACCAGAGCGGGCACGTGGGCACGATCACGGCCCCGACGAATGGTAAAGTTCCTTTTGAGCAGCAGAAACCACGTCGAAAGTACGCTTATCCCACAAAAAAAGCGTACTTTCGCGTGACAAACAGAAAGCTTAATCAGAATGAATGTAATAAAGACACCCATTGAGGGAGTACTCATCATCGAGCCGCGTATTTTCCGTGATGCCCGAGGCTATTTCTTTGAGAGTTTCAGCCAAAGGGAGTTCGACGAGAAGGTCAGGCCCATCCACTTCTGTCAGGACAATGAGAGCATGAGTTCGTATGGCGTAATGCGCGGACTGCATTTCCAGCGTCCTCCTTACACCCAGAGCAAGCTGGTGCGCTGTGTGCGTGGTGCTGTGCTCGATGTGGCAGTGGATATCCGCAAGGGTTCACCCACCTATGGCCAGCATGTGGCAGTAGAACTCACCGAGGACAATCACCGCCAGTTCTTCGTTCCACGCGGTTTTGCCCACGGTTTCTCTGTGCTCAGCGATACCGCAGTGTTCCAGTACAAGTGCGACAACTTCTATCATCCCGAGGCTGACGGAGGCATCTCCATCCTCGATGACAGTCTGAATATCGACTGGCGCATCCCCACCGACCGTGCTATCCTGTCGGACAAAGACACCCGTCACGAACTGCTCAAGGACTTCGACAGCCCCTTTGACATCAACGTCGATTTGTATTGAAGAAACCGTTCACAGCCCTATGGTTAGGGGTTAGAGTTTGGTGCATTGTACCTGTCAATCCCCCAACTCTAACCCCTAAATCTTTTTTCTTACTGTTTCTTGGCTTATGGGTCGGGGGCGGATTGTGCTCTTGAGTCTTTGTTGTGCTCAGAAGACAAGAACAGAAGTTACACTTGTTGTTCTTTGGAAATCCACACATCGGCACCTCGAATATGCCCAACCCACCAGTCCCTCAGTCTCAACTCCCTCCAAGTGGCAAGCACGTCGAAAAAACGAAGCAAGGATACTTGGCAAAGTATCCTTGGATACTTGCCCGTTTATCCTTGGATACATTGCCAAGTATCCTTGGATACTTTTTCGGGGCAGTTTCGTTTGCTCCGCAAGGGGTATTCCATTCGGGATGTGGCGAAGTTGTGTGGTAAAGGAGTAAGTACCATACAACGAGTGAAATGTAGGCTTAACTTGTGGTGAGTATATTTCATCAAATTGCTAAATGAACGTAAATGTTACTGCGTTTATGAGGAATTGTGAAGTATTATAATTATCTTTGTATTCAAATTCGCATCTGAATATGGCAAATAAAGAATTAAACAGGCTAAAAGTTGTTCTTGCTGAAAAAAAGAAAACGAACAAATGGCTTGGTGAACAACTGGGAAAGGATAAAACAACCATATCAAAATGGTGTACCAATACTTGTCAGCCAGATTTGGGCAATCTTATGAAGATAGCCAAACTGCTTGAAGTAGAAGTGACAGACCTTCTCAGACAAGACAATATAGACTGATAAAATGACAATAGACAATAAAGATAACAGACTCTCAATAGGGAACGGTGATTATGCAGAGATACTGCGACACGCTGTTGCAGTAATGTTACGCTGGGCATGATGAGAAAGTGCAACGCAGCGTTGCACTTTTGCCGTGGTTGCATAATCTGCTATTTATCAGTTGATAGTACCAAAAGAGAAATTACAGAAAGTCCTTGCTGACGAGATTAAGGCGTTTAGTGAGGAGGAAGGGAACAAATAGCCTTTTTAATATGGAAAAATCTGTACAACAATATAAGCAAGCGGTTAGGGTCATAAAGGACGCTATATTATACAGTCAGTACCGGGCTGCAAAAATGGTTACCGGTGAACAGTTATCGCTCTATTTTGGTATCGGTAGATATGTGTCTGCACACTCACGTCAAGAAGCATGGGGCACTTCTGGCATTGACCGTATCAGTGAACAGTTACGTCGTGAACTTCCTGGTCTTCGTGGATTCTCTTCGCAGAACATTCGTAATATGCGTTCTTTCTACGAATATTGGAGGCAATATATAATTTGCTCGCCATTGGCGAGTAA
>ERZ1034998.1916-NODE-1916-length-11884-cov-6.934060_pt1 | contig 11884 bp, 6 predicted proteins | sample MGYA00520621_ERZ1034998 | MGnify/ENA primary metagenome ERZ1034998 (study PRJEB33766, sample SAMN09781748) | gut metagenome | biome: gut microbiome | host: Homo sapiens | place: Madagascar | study: EMG produced TPA metagenomics assembly of the PRJNA485056 data...
AGCCAGTATGGAAGGATTGGGATGCCTCATTCGATTTCTTCGGAAATATCGCAAATGGATAAAGATGATTTAACATATAATATCTTTGAATCTTTTGATTTTCAAATAAAAATCCCTGCCAGCTTTCACAAGCTGGCAGGGATAATTATAAGTAAAAGATGTAATTCGCTATTCTGATTTCACTTAGAAAATCATCTTATAGTCCTTACTGCTACCATCTGTCAATTCTATGTGTATGATTTGAATGCCTGTGGCTATGCTCGCCTTTAAACACCTTGAACCATTTCCCTGTACCCTGCTGATGATTCTGCCATTCAGGTCTATGACCTTAACACTCTTGAGCTGACCGCTGGCAGATTGCACGAGGACAGAAGAACCTTCCTGAACAATACTGATGCGCTGATCAGTATCGACAGATGTCACATCTGTACTTCCATAACGGCTTCTGATAACAAATCTGCCTAACGAGGTCTCGGCATCCGCAATAATGAGAGGAGAATCGAGTGAATAATCGGCACCCGAAAGCATATCATGGAGAACATATCCGCTCATATCAACACCCTGAATAGGTTTTACCTCGATACGGATGCTATCCTTTTGCGACAGATAGATTCCTAAAGATGTAGCGCCAGTCATCGGAAGGATATCGTAAGCCTGACTCTGCTGAATACCAAATACCTTCAAAGGTGACTTCACTTCACTATCCAGAAGAGTTGGAACCAATACAGAGTTCTTGGAAGAAGAACCGTCAGAAACATCATAAGCAGTTTCTGAATTCTCCATCACCAGTATAGCTGCTGATTTGCTTCGCATCTTCAGGCTTTCCACACACACTTTCAGTCCCTTGGCTTCAGCAGGTTTACTTTCCTCAGTAACCTTCTTGCTTCCACCAATCATTTCTGGGGTGAGCAGCAGGGTGATTTGCGTATTCGGCTTATCATTTGTGGTAACATAGAATGCCTGCATTGGGGCGATGGTGGTGGCGTTGCCCGTAGAAGCGACCTTGCTTACAGTTTGCTCTTCCATGCCTCCCGATTCATTCTCTACTTCCACCTTCACGCTGCTCACGTTCCCATTCGCCTCCAGGAACTTCTGGATATTCAGGCGGCTCATGAATGGGTTGCCCAGCAAGAAGGTCTGCGTAGGAATATCCGATTTCAGCGTAATCTGATACTCGCTCTGCCCCACGAACACCGTGCGGTTCTCCGTCACTTCCTTGCCTTCCGACAGATACTTATATTCCATCGTCAAGTTGCCTTCCTGCGGAGAATCCGGTTCGTAGATGAAGCGGTTTATCTTATTTGCATCTTTCGTCACTGTTTCACTAGCCACTTTCTCCTGATCGTAATCCACGAAGTAACTATATTCTTTATGCGCCTTAGGCAGGCGGATACTGAACTTATTGGTAGCCGGAAGATTGCCGTTGTCTATCCACATAGAGAAGCCTTCACCCATGCCGTAAGCCTTAGCCACGGCATTGAAGTTGTGCGACCAGGTGGCCTCGTTCACGGCAAGCGTTTCATCCTTCAAGCCTGCATTCCCCTTGCTATCGAGAGAATAGATCTTACCCGGATGCGCAGCCGCCCAGAGGCGCTGGTAGATGCTCGGGTTGAAGCGCTGTTCCTTCCAGTTTTCTTCGTTCAGATCCTCGAAGTAGTTCGCCTTCGTGGTGTCGGCAGGCATGAACATATCGCCCGTGTACATCTGCTTGAGCGGTGCACTCAGCAGATAGTAATGGTTCGGCTTCTGCTCCAGTTCTACCCACGCCTTGCGATAGTTGAGCGATGGCACGTTATCCACCGCCGAACGGGGTTCGAAGAAGATGTCCTTGCAGCAGTAGTCGGCTGGCTTCACTGGCGTGCCCAGCATTGGGAAGTTATCGGCATCCGACGAGATGATGGCGTTGGTGCAGCAGTAAGGCGAACCGTCGCTCCAGTTGTCCCACTTGTTCCATTCATTGGTAGATGCACTCGGAAGCCATCGGGTCTGTAATGGATGAACCTGATATACTACTGAAGAGAGTGGCGTCCAGCTGCCGTCGAAGAAGGTGAGCTGATATTCGCCCGGCTCCTTGGTGGTGTAGGTATATTGGATATTGTTCTTGGTGTCTGATGTAGAATGCAGAGACACAATGCCATTATCTCCCGCATTCTTATCACCGAAGTAAAGATGATAATCTACTCCGGTTAATCCGGTAGCAGTTACGACAATCTTATCTCCTACGCATACATTGTTGACAACAATATCGTCTACACCATCTACGCACGACTTGTCGTCCTTACAGTCAGGAATACCATCATTATCAATATCACCACGTGTCACGAGTCCGTATAATTTCTGCACATCCAATGCGCCTACAATATTGGCTAAAGTTAATCGCACCTCGTCATACGCTTTCTTTGGCTGAAAGAAGAGGATATTCTTATCGCCATAACCCGCTACATTAGCGGAAATCACCTTCCAGTCGGTAAATTTATCTCCCGTAGAATTACCGTCTTTGAAGGTTTCTACCGTTAGCCAGTTTCCTACTTTTACGGCTGCCAGGAAAGTCTTGTTGTCAATGACAATTCCCAACTGATGATGATAGTCGAGTGTTCTACCCATCTTTACGGCGAATGTTTGACCAACTCCCACACTTACCGTATTGGCAACCGCCATATAGGTATTCAAGTCATCATCCACCAGATAACCTAAGTTATCATCTACAGTAGCCACACTCACCGCTCCGCCAAATTTGGTTTCATTAGCATTGATGGTAGTATGTGAATGATTATGCGACATCACCAGACTGCTACATGCAAGTGGCGAAGAACAGTCATCGGCAGCCTCCTCAATAAAGGCATAGTAGATACGGAGTTTAGAACCGCCCAGATTGAGTACACCCGAATTCCAGAGTTGGAACTCATCCATCTGAATCGGGTTGCCTTTGCTGTCGTAGGCTGGAACTTCGATAGAATATCTTATCTTTTGCAGCTTGTCTGAACCTGCGATATCTGCACTAATCGCATTGTTCTCATCTATCAGATGGCGATATACTTCCTTGCCTTGGTTATAGCAGCGTATCTGCAGGAATTGCAGGGCATGCAAATTGATTACTGTAGCATCAGCCTCTACCACAAAACCAATGCGCTTAGGTTGAGCTCTCTTGACGGCATCCGTCTCTGATTCACCTTCGTGTCGGTCGGTAGCATCGTATATCAGTTGACCATCCTTACGGTGAATTCCGATGATGCAGAGGTTATCGGCAAGACTCAAGCCACCTATATATTCGGCATATTGATCATATTCACCTTTGATAATATTGTCTCTATCCTTGAGTTCAGAGACAGAAAGCAGCGAGCCGGATGTTTCGTGAATCTTAGGCGATACCTCGTAGAAATCTTCACCCAGTTTGTTGACAAGTGGTTTGCCGCAAGTTGTATTTCCATCATTAAAACCACCTACGGTAATGGTGGTTTCATCATAACATCCGTCCTGAGCCGTGGCCCTGAAGGTATATTTACCAGGTTCCAGATTGGTAACTTGACCATCAGAGGTAACCTTTACTGGTGTGGTGGCAAAAATATCGTTATTTTTCAAATCCCATGCATTCACCAGACTCCATGTTACGCTTACTTTCGGATTAGAACGGAGAGTAAACGAAGTCTGCGATTGGCAGACATTGCTGCTGATGGTAGGATTGATGGGGCACCGGTGGGATACATCTGGAGCCATTCTTACGAATCCGTAGTGGATGCCGATGGCGCCAGCGTCTACTCCGAGAACAGTGAGGAATCTGATTTCGCATCCCGAAAACGGCACCTTTGCCTTGATGCTCACCGTTCCATCGCCAATCTGCACCAGCGAGAGGTTGAGCACCTGTGCAGAAATCGTCTCTTCCTGCACCTTGTTTCCCTTGTGGTCGAAGAGCAGCACGTTGATCCATGTTCCTGCATTAAGGCTCAGCAGGGCATCCATCTTGTATTTGAAGCCTGCCTCCATGCCCGCCTCGAATGCCTCGCCTTGCGGGTTTTTGTCGTTCTGCATCATAAACTTGGCTCCGCCCTGGTAACCCACGTTAAGAAGAGGGACGATGGTGGCGAAATTGTCCAGGTCATCATCTGTCATCTTCTCTATATCGCCGTCCAGGAAAGGCAGGGGGATGCCGAGGAGAATAGGGCGCCAGCCTTTCATCTCTTTGAGCGACACCTGCTTGTCGCCCTCCGAATAGTCGTTGTATTTTTTGATACCTCCGTTGGTGATAGTAAACTCCGTAGGTTCGCCCACGAAGGCATATTTGATTTTCAGAATGTTGGCCACCTCTGCCTGGATACCGCCCGAGCAGTCGAGGCTGATTTCATCGAAGAGCCAGTCGCTTTCTGCCGTCAGCATGGCGCAGATGTTGTCGGAACCCGGTATCTGGAGCAGTTTCAGTGTTACTCCCGAGCCGTTCTGTCCTTCTCTCACCGCCTTTACGCCCTGCAGCTTGCCGTCGCGATAGAATCCGATGGAGAAAGCCTTGATTACATCGAGGCTGAGCACGCTGCTGCCCGAACCTGCCACGATGGTATAGCCTGCCACCGTGCCCTTGGAGTAGTAATTGTCCATATCTCTTACGCTCACAATTGGGTCAACGGTTACACCTGCTCTTACCACTGAGTTCACCTGGGCATTGTTGTCGAGCGAATCATCGGTAAGGGCACCCAGGTCTTTCGCCCAGCTGCCTACGCCTACCACGCCAATCAGCTTGTTGACGGTGCACGATTCACCCGTAAGGGCACGGCGGTTGCGCAGCTCACGGAATGTCATGTTGCCATATTTGGGGTCATTGGTGAACTCCACAAAATGGTCCTGCTGCTTCTCGGATGGCAGACCATACCAGTTGTTGGTCCAGATGGGTTTCTTGCAGTTCATGAACGAGTCTCTAACGGCAGCACTCTCGAAATAGGGACTGGTGTTGTCATCCTTGGGTTGTGCCGCCTGGATAGAGGCGGGCACAACCATCAGGAATGTTAACACAAATAATATGAATGATTTGAATATAAAATGCAGTTTCATTGTCTGTTTGATTTTAAAACATAGCATAACGTCTTGATAATTCTCTTGATCTTATTCGAGCAAATGTCTGGAGTCTGTAAGTGTCTTTTGCTCATCGTATGTGAAGACATATTTATGGTTTCGTCTCAGATAGAAGAGGTTGCTTACTCCATCTACCACGATAACGCCCGTGGCTGCTTCAGAAGACATCATATCCTTTGCCTTTATCTGATAGTTGTGGGCGTGAGGATAGGCTTTGAGGCCTATTCTCACGGCAAGATGGGTCTTGCCTGGCAGCACAAATGCCTTGAGCACCACTTCCTTGCCTTCACCCGGAAATGGGGCATAGGCAATGGCGGTATAGGAGCCTCCCTTTTTTGAATAGTTATTGATAGGTTCCCCACCCTGCTTAAAACCGTCGTAGCTGGTAAGAGGCATCTGGGTAAGCACGGTGTCGGCAAGTAGGCAATACCATTGCGTCTGCGCTGTAATGCTGTAATGGGCGGCATGAGTGATATGAACCTCCACTTCTGCCATGCCTCTATAGAGTGTTCCTACAAGCGGCGTAGGGGTGTTGTTTCCCAGATTTTCTTTCTGGTAATCAGCAGAAGAGATGATTGGATTTTGGGTATCATCCCCCTGCTGGTAGAGGGTGCCATAGAAGAGCTGCGGCACCGTGATGAGCTGGCGGCTCAAGCAATCTACATGATTTAGTGTGAGAACTATTTTTTTTAGATAGTCAAGCCAGTTGTTGGGGGTGTCGTTTTTGCCATCATCATTGACCAGGTAACTCGCAAACGTGGCCTTGAACTCCTGAAATGTAGTACCTTTTTTTAAATTGAGCATTTCCGTGGTAACCACATTGTTTTCCTCATACTGCGGATAGGGCGATTTCTCCTGGCTATTGTAAGCGAGGGCAATGATGCGATATTCGTAGCCCCTGCTGATGCCGAATTTGCCCTTTACCACATAGTGCTTGTGGGGCTTTCCCGAAAGATAATCGTCTTCATTGACGTCTTCTACCGTGGGTTTCCCAGTAATCACTTTGTCGTTGGTAGGGTCGTACTCGAAGCCCTGGATATCGTTGACTGCGGCATCATAGGTTGCAGAATTTTCTCCATTGTTCTGAACTCTTCGGCGAAAAGCTATCAGCCTTACGGCATTGACGTTGTCGGTCTCGGCATATCCGTTGTCCTCGTCTATTGTGCCCGACGAGGAAGAGGATCCTGCACCAGGAGGAGCTACACGGGTGTTTCTGCCATCTTGCTTGGCATTGCCATCGCTGCTGCTTAATCCGCCCAGGGTGATGGTGAAGGGAACAGTCGTAATCTCATCTTCGTTTTCCGAAGGCTGATTCATCCCTGCATCTCCATTGCTGCCATCTGGATAGGGTGGCAGATCGGCATCGCTGCTGCATCCCGCGGCTAGTGCGAGGAGGAAGCAAACCCCTACCGCCATGCCTGTCCTGATGGTGTTCATCCTGATGGTGTTCATCTTGATGGAGCTTATCTTACAGATGCTAAATCTTGATTTCTGCATATTCTATTTCCGTTTTTATGCTGTTTTGTAACGTTTATTCTGTTTCAAATTCATGTCTTTTTTCGAAGGCTGGTTCTATCTCAACCTTCACTTCGGTCATCACCGGCTCGTAATACTCCTTCAGGTCGTATGGCTGGTTCACGGTCTTGCTCTTGGCTCCCAGGCAATACAGGTGGTTTGCCTCGATAGGGAACTTGAACTTGTCGCCAGTGGTTGTAGATTTCCTGATGTTGTCGTACCTGTGGTGCGTGCCATCCGTGTAATGCAGATAGAAGGTGGTCTCGTTCTCTGCCGAGTTCTTGCTTTTCTGCATTTTTCCCTCTGGTGTAGGCATCATGAAGTTGCTTATCATGTAGCTGTTTGCCTTCCATCCTTTCTGGGAGTCTTCAGCTCGCTTGAATATGTTCTCTGTAGCATCTACGGTCCATCCGTTTGAGGGGGTGAGGTCGATGGTGCCCAACGTCTGATAAGTCAACGGTTCAGCATCTGCTGGTGCCTGCTTCTGCCTTATCAGCGTTTCGGTGCTGATGCCGGTGGCTACAACGGATAGAGAGGTAGGCTTGAAGGTAACGGTGCTCACGTCTCCTGCTGCATTCGACTCCACCTGTGCCGGGATGTTTTCTACGTAAATCATCAGACCAGCCACGTTACGGCTGGCGGTCAGCGTGCGGTGGAAGTATTTCGTCTCTTCCGTTACGAGCACGGGGGCTTCCTCATGGGTATTCTCGTCTTGCAGAATGCCGCTAAACAGCTCTGTGGTATTGAGGATACCGAGTTTGGCGCCGTTTTTTGCCTCCTCGGTGAGGGCGATTCTTGCGTCCTCCAGTTTCGTTACGTTTTCAGTGAATTTGGGTTCTGTAAGTACTTGGTTCGTTGCGTATTTGTCATCTCTGCCTATGGCTAGAAACTGGTAGTAGTAGCCGTTCTGCAGATAGGGTTTGAAGGTGTATGAATGCTGCTCGGGCATGTTCTGGTGCTCGGCAGAATAGTAGGGTTCTCTATTGTTGAATGCGTCAACGGAATAGTAACCTTTCTTGGCAGCTTCCGTTTCAATAGGGATGCAATAGGTATATGCTTCTTCTGAGGTGCCCTTCTTGTCTACGGGGCATCTGAAGACGTAGATTCTCATATCATTCACCTGCTGTGCTCCATCCCATGTATCAAGTTCTCGTGAGCCGGTAACGACACCTGCGCTTACACCCACTCTCATGTCCAACTTCACGGCATGCGAGCCGTCGGCGAGGGTATCAGGCACATCATTACTTGCGCTGCAGCTCATTAGGAGACTGGCAGCGAGGATTATATTTAAACTGTTTTTTATAGATTTTCTCATCATATTCGTCTATTCGATTTCAATGTTTGCCTATTCGGTTTCAATGTTCGCCTATTCGATTTGAATGGGAATTACGTATAAAATGAATGATAAATTAAATATTGTGATGTTGGGATAGTAAGGGATGCGAGTGCCTATAGCGGGCACTGTGCATCCCTTGGATATATTTTTCTTAATACTGCCTATATTATGAGCACGTAGTAAGATTAATCACCCAGCTCCATCTTGTGGATAGCCTCCCAGTTGTCGTTCACCTTCAAGATGAGGTTCTGAGATTTGGTCAAGTCTTCTGGCTGGTCAGTACCTGGCTTTGGTTTGTCTGGATCTGGATCAGTTGGCTTTGGATCAGGATTACTTGGATCTGGTTTTGTGCCATTTGAAGTCTTCACACCCAAGTTGTACATGTGGTTACGAACCACGTTGAAGATAGAAGCACTTGCGTCTGTAGCTCCATTTGCTTTATTCGAATTTAAATCTGATGCTGGGATAGAAACGGTCCAAGTCTTGATGATATTGTTATAAGCATCCAAGAGCTGAAGCTCCATGGTGTTCTTACCCTCTGTGTATTTAAATGGAATGACGAAGTTGCTTCCGAATACAGAACCCTTCACAACCTGAGTATTTACACCATCAGGGTGTTTCCAGTTGGTATCTTCAGCATTCAGCACACCGTCACTGTTCAGATCACCACCAGGGAACCATGTATTCAAATCGATAGAGTAGAGCACATAACCATCCTCTTTGTTATTGAACTTTGCATCTGCAGTAGCAGCACTTGCAGATTTAGAACCATTAACATAATACTTGATAGTGCTGGTTGCTGCATCTGTGAATGAGCTGTTGAAGTTGTTGAAAGTCAACATATCATTCTTATCTCTTACTACGAGACGAAGGGTTGCGGCAGTTTTGCCACCAACTTTGGCAGGGATGTTACAGAAATAACCGAAGCTACCAGCTACCTGACGATGCAAGGTTACTGCTACGCCATCATCTTCACCCTCAGTAAGGTTGGTAATTTTCTTGTCAGCGTTGATTGTAAGCGCTGCATCACCTGCAAATACTTCCTCTGCTACTTTGCCTGCCTTCAAGGTTGCAGTAATGTCACTGTAATTACTGGTAAGGGCTGCATCACTTGTTACATCCAAAGAATAGGTGTAGTCACTGTTATCGCTGTAACCTACAGCCATAACCTTGTAGTTACCTGCATCCAGTCTATCATTACCCTTCAAGGAAATCGTAAACTGGCGACCATGGCCATTTGTTTTGTAAATAGTACTCTCTTTCCAGTTCAACTTCTTGTCATAGACAATAGTCTTCTCGCCACCTCCGGTTTCGTTCTTGTAAATCATTACGCGAACATTCTGGATAGTCTGCAAAGCCTCTGAAGAATACAATGGGCGGCCTGCACGTGTTGTCAAGCCATCACCGCTACTTGCTACCTGCAATACAATCTGCTGTACTGCCTCATTCTGACCCTCTGTGCTAACCACAGCGTCGTCACTGCTACATGCGCTGAACAGCAAGCTGCTTGCTGCAAGCGCAAAAAACATACCTTTTTTCATAAATTATAAATTTAAAAATTGAGTATAAATTAATTATCAATCCAATATCATACCGTGAATTTCCTCCCAGTTGTCGTTCACCTTCATATAGATGGTGAAGCGATTGCGGTCGGAATCGTACACATATCTCAGCACCGTAATCTTGTTGCGCTCCATGCTTACCTCCACGTCATCAGGTGACAACACAGATGAATTGCCGCCTTCGCTATTATTCTTATAGAAATTGACATCCACCACTGACTCATCCTTCTGGAAAGAAGGAGCCAGGAAAATAGAGGTCTTGGTCTTGGAGCCAGCTTCAATTTCCGATTCATGAAAGACGCTGGTCTCTTCAGAATATAGGAAACTTGGATTTACGATTCCATAGAGCTGGCTTACTTCAGTATTCATCAGGTGATACCCGGCAGGAAGATTCTCTGTCCATATAACCAGTTTACCCTTGGTGCGCTCCATCTCGCTGGTATAGCAATAATGGTTTTCATCATAGACGAGGGTATCGCAAACCTGATAAACATCATCGCCCTGACTGTGCTCCGGATGTAGCAACAGTTCGTTTTTATCCAGATTGAGTTCGCCTCGCTTCTTCATACCTCCCCATACCGTAAAGACGTATTTTCCGAAAGGCATATCGGGGTCGAAGCTTACAGGATAAGTTAATCCATCACCCTCTACTCCGAAACTTTTTTCTTCTACGATAACCTGCTGTGTGCCGTCGTCGTTGAGTCGGCTCAGACGATAGGAAAGAGACGGAACGAATGACCTAAATGGCTGATTCTCATCTCGTTTCTCTTCGGGTGCAGTCTGGTCGACATTGAAATAATTCTTGTCTTTCACCTCGATGTTGATACTCAGAGGAGGACATTGGTCCAGATTTTCACGAACGCACGAGGTGAATGACATAGCCAGTGCCATGCCATATATGATAACTTTTAATCTTGTCATACGCTGTGCTTTATTCTGATAGTGCCTTTGGGCTATTCTTAGTCTCTTCTGCCTTCTGGCGGTTCAATATCTCTTCAGCCTCATCCACCTTGCCTTCGTTCTCGAGTAGGATGGCAAGATTATTGGCTGCAATCTTCGACATAGGGTAGTATCTCAGAGTCGTCTCATACACCTGCTTCTGCTTTTCTGCGCTCTCTGCAATCTGTGCCACATGCAGGAACTCATCTTCGCTGAAGGCATCTGGGCGGAGCTCGTACATCTGCAGCATTTCTTCATCGGTGGTGAAGTTCTTGATGATGTATGTGTAGGTGTATTCCACGCTACGGCTCTTCTGCAGATACTTCTTCTTGATGCTGTTCCAGATAGGCAGGCGGCGGATATAGCGCTCCTGCACATCATCGTTGAAGTTGGCATATCGGGTCAGGATGTTCTTCACCATCGTGCTGTCGGCATCGCCGGCGGCCACCATCGCATCCAATACTGGCTGCCATCCTTCAGGACGTGAACCAATACGGGCTATCTTCTTCACCTTGTCGCCATTCTCTATGTGCGCAAGCAGCCACTTCAGGGCTGAGTTGGCGCGGTTGCGGGAAAGTGGGGTGTTGAATTTCAGCGGGCCGTCGGCTGACGCCAGACCATAGATGCCCAAAGAAGTGAAGGTAGCGAGGCTGTCGCTGAGCACTGGAGCTATATCGCTCAACATGTGGTCGAGCTCAGCCTGGTTGTTGCTCATCTTGAGATTGATATCATATTTATTGATAACAAACTCAAGTCGTGCCACGCCCTTCCCTTCTCTTATCTTCGGCTTGATCTCGAAGGTATGCATCATCCAGTTGAGGTGCAGTTGCTTCTTGATTTCCGGACGGAACACATCGGCTATCTTGGTATGGCTGATGGCACGGCATTCGCCGCATCCGTCGGCAGAAGCCACTGCCACGAGGCTTCCCTTATGGAAGTTTGCAGGCAGGGTGATGGTGTCGTTATATAACACGGACAAATCTACTTTCGTGTTTGTAACTCTCTGTGCAATAGAATCGTATGGGTCAGCAATGCTGTCGAGTACCCATTTACGTTCCATCTTCCTTCTGTAGATAGGCGCATCCAGCACTATAGGCTTGTATTTAGCCACTATGCTGTCGCTGTCTGTCAATACGGGTATTACGAAGAGACGGCTTCTCTTCGAGAAATAATGCTTCGGGATATGAACCTGAAGGTTGAGTGCAGCCTGATTGCTGCTATCTGGCATGAGCATAAAGGAATCGGGAGTACATGTAATCTTTTTGTCGCTTGCCATGCTCTGGTTGCTGCATGAAGACATAGCCACTATCAGGGCTAATCCTGCGCCAACAATAGCCAGATATACTATTTTGAGTTTCATTCTATCATCCATAATGATCTTTGTGATTAAATGATGCACTTATTTTAAAAGATATAGATTAATGATAGTGCAGCCTTGGTAGGACCGATATAGTTCTCGTTCTTCTTTTCCTGG
>ERZ1034998.1921-NODE-1921-length-11850-cov-11.157948_pt1 | contig 11850 bp, 9 predicted proteins | sample MGYA00520621_ERZ1034998 | MGnify/ENA primary metagenome ERZ1034998 (study PRJEB33766, sample SAMN09781748) | gut metagenome | biome: gut microbiome | host: Homo sapiens | place: Madagascar | study: EMG produced TPA metagenomics assembly of the PRJNA485056 data...
CGGAAATGGCCGTCACGGCAGCCACCAGCCAGCACAGCACCATGGAAATGCTGATTACCAGGATCTGCCGCGCGCCCTGCTCTGTGCCGGTAGCCGACATGCTTGCAATGGACATGCCAAAGAAGTAGAAGATGATGCTCAGCATCTGCAGCACGGTCTTCACCTTGCCCCACATGTTGGCGGCGATCACCTTGCCGTCCTTGGCACCGGCGGCCACCATCCGCAGGCCGGAAACCGCAAACTCCCGGGCCAGGATGATGCACAGCACCACGGGGCTGCACACGCCGTCCCTCATCATGTAAATAAACGCCACGGTGGTCAAAAGCTTATCGGCCAGCGGGTCGGCAAACTTGCCAAAGTCCGTCACCATGTTCCACTTGCGGGCCAGATGGCCGTCCAGAAAATCGGTGAAGCTGGCAGCGGCAAAAACGATGCCCGCGATCAGATAATACACCGGCTGGAAACTGCCGTCCGAAATGCCGCCCACGCTGGTGAGCGACACAAAGATCATAAACACCGGCACCAGAATGATGCGGGTCAGAGTAAGTTTATTGGGCAGATTCATGCTAATTTCGCCTCCGATTTGTTATTTTGCAATCGTACCATACAGATCGTAAAGGTCGCTGTCGTCCACCAGCACATCATAGAACTGGCCGGGATACAGCGGCTCTTCGCTGGAAACGCAGACGTTGCCGTCCACTTCGGGGGCATCGCCTGCAGTGCGGCACAGGTACAGGCCGCTTTCCTCGTCGATGCCGTCGCAGAGCACACGGACGGTCTGACCGACCTTTTCCGCCTGCTTCTGCGCCATGATGCCGGTCTGGATCTGCATGATCAGCTCGGCGCGCTTGTCCTTGACTTCCTGCTCGATCTGGCCGTCCATCTTTGCAGCGACGGTATTCTCCTCAGCGGAATAGGCAAAGCAGCCCAGACGGTCGAACTGCACTTCCTTGACGAAGTTGCACAGATCCTCGAACTGCTCCTCGGTCTCGCCGGGGAAGCCCGCGATCAGGGTGGTGCGCAGGGTGATGCCGGGGATCTCGCGGCGCAGCTTGCCGATCACCTCCAGCAGCTCCGCGCGGTTGGAGCGGCGGTTCATGTTCTTGAGGATGGTATCGTTGCAGTGCTGGATGGGCAGGTCGAGGTAGGGCACCACCTTCTCGTTGCGCTTCATGGCGGCAATGAACTCGTCGGTGATGCGCTCCGGGTAGGCGTACATGATGCGGATCCATTCCAGCCCCGGCACCTTGTTCAGCTTGTCCAGCAGCTCACAGATGCTGCCGGGCTTGCCCCAGTCCTCGCCGTAGGCGGTGGGGTCCTGGGCCACCACGATCAGCTCCTTCACGCCCTCACCGGCCAGCCAGCGGGCCTCGGCCACGCAGTCGGCCATATCGCGGCTGTGCAGCGGGCCACGGATGGCGGGGATGGCGCAGTAGTGGCAGCGGTTGTTGCAGCCTTCGGCGATCTTTAAGTACGCATAGTGGGCCGGCGTGCCGATGACGCGCTTGCCGCCCAGCGGAAAGTCCTTCTTGGCACCGTAGCTTTCCAGATGGTCCTCACCGTGGAACAGCCGCTCCACGATGGTATCGATGGCCTTGTTGGAGGCACAGCCCACCACAGCGTCCACTTCGGGGATCTCCTCCTCGATCTGACTGCGGTAGCGCTCGGCCAGACAGCCGGTGACGATGACCTTCAGGTCGGGGTTCTGCTGCTTGTAGGAGCAGGCTTCAAGAATGTTTTCAATGGCTTCGGTCTTGGCGCTCTCGATAAAGCCGCAGGTGTTGACCAGAATGACATCTGCGTCCGCCAAATCGGCCACCGTCTCGTGGCCGGCAGACAACAGGATGTGCACCATCACGTCCAGATCGACCTGATTCTTCGGACATCCAAGGGAAATACATGCAATTTTCATAGGGGATGATACTCTCTTTCTATAACTCTTCCTCCGCCCTGCGGATGGCTTCCTTGATGACGGGATATGCAAACCCCCGGCGCTGCAATGCAGCCACCACGAGGTCCCGCCGCCCATCGGCCAGCTTTTTGCGGTAGCGGCTTTCCACCAGCACGGCGGCAGCTTCCAGCTCGGGGCTTTCGCCGTCCTCGTCCGGTGCATAGACGCTTTCCAGCGCCTGCTCGATCTGTGCGCTGCTCAGCCCCTTCTGCCGCAGGTCCTGTGCTGCAGCGCGGCGGCTCTTGCGGGCCATCAAAAGGCCGTGCGCCCGGGCCTCGGCATAGCGGTCATCGTTGACGTAATCCAGCTCCACCATATCTGCCACGGCAGCCGCAGCAGCTTGCTCGGTGAAACGGCTGCACAGCCGTTCGTACAACTGGGTACTGGTCATCTCACGGGCTGCAAGGGCATCCAGCGCACGGACCCGGGCCTTGGCCGGGTCGGCGCATTTTTCTTCTTCCGGCACCGGGCGGCGATTCTTGCGATAAAAGGACATTTAGTCCTCCACCATGATATCCAGCTCGCTCTCGCTGCTGCGGGCAGGAGCCTTGACCACCGGCTCCTTGATCTCCTCTGCCGGTTCCTCCGCCTTATCTGCAGCGGCAGGAGCCGTCTTGGCTGCCGGGCGGCGTGCAGCGGCATAGAGCTTGTCGGCATTAGCGCGGATCTGGCCCTCGATGTCGTTGGCGATCTCGGGGTTGTCCTTCAGGAACAGTTTGGAATTATCGCGGCCCTGACCCAGACGGATATCGCCGTAGTTGAACCATGCGCCGCTCTTCTGCACGATGCCCAGCTTGACGCCCACGTCAATGAGCTCGCTCATTTTGGAGATGCCCTCGCCGAACATGATATCGAACTCGGCCTCACGGAACGGCGGAGCCACCTTGTTCTTGACGATCTTGGCGCGGGTGTGGTTGCCGATGAACTGACCGGAGGAATCCTTCAGGCCTTCCACGCGGCGGATATCGATACGCACTGAAGAATAATATTTCAGAGCACGGCCGCCAGTGGTGACTTCCGGACTGCCGTAGACGACGCCCACTTTTTCACGCAGCTGGTTGATGAAGATGCAGACCGTGTTGGTCTTGCCGATGACACTGGTCAGCTTGCGCATGGCCTGACTCATCAGACGCGCCTGCAGGCCGACGTGGTTGTCGCCCATCTCGCCCTCGATCTCGGCCCGGGGCACCATAGCGGCCACCGAGTCCACGACGATGGCATCGATCGCACCGGAGCGCACCAGTGCTTCGCAGATCTCCATGGCCTGCTCGCCGGTGTCCGGCTGGCTGACCAGCAGATTGTTGATGTCCACGCCCAATGCCTCTGCGTAAACGGGGTCCAGCGCGTGTTCTACGTCGATAAAGGCCACCTCGCCGCCCTTCTTCTGGGCTTCGGCCAGCACATGCAGAGCCAGCGTGGTCTTACCGCTGGATTCCGGACCATACACCTCAATGATGCGTCCGCGGGGCACACCGCCCACGCCCAACGCCATATCCAGACCCAGACTGCCGGTGGAAATAGCATCCACCTGCATGGCTGCGTTGTCGCCCAGCTTCATGACGGCACCCTTGCCAAACTGCTTTTCGATCTGGGCAAGAGCGGTGGTCAGGGCATCTTTCTTGGCTTCCGCAGTGGTCTTTTTGGTCGCCGGGGCGACCGCATTGTTCTGATTTTTTGCCATAGCGTGCTGCTCCTTTTTCTACTTTATACCCGCGCAGAGCGGGCTGTGTGATACTTTCCTTCCTAGTATAACACAAAATCCAAATATTACAACAAGAAGTTGTTTCTATTTTTCAATTATTTTGGTCTGCGGGCAAGGATGCAGCGGTCGTTGCCGCCAAAATCCTTCCGGCACTCGATCTCTATCCAGCCGTTTTCGGCCAGAAGCGCCGTCACGGCTTCCCGCTGCTGCCAGCCGATCTCCAGTACCAGCGCACCGCCGGGCCGCAATGCCTGCCGGTAGTTCTGCGCAAAGGCGCGGTAGAACACAAGGCCATCCTCCCCCGCTTCCAGCGCCATGGCCGGTTCCCGGGCTACCTCGGGCTGCAGCTGCTGCATCTCGGCGTCGGTCAGGTAAGGCGGGTTGGACACGATCAGGTCCAGCTGCCCCTCCGGCAGGGTCTGCCAATAGGTGAACAGATCCCCCTGCACCGGCTGCACGGCATAGGCCGGTTTTGCCCGCAGTGTGTTCAGCGCCGGGCCCCAGTCGAACACCGGGGCTTCCGGCTCTTCAAAGGCCGTTGGCTCCAACAGATTTTCGGTCTGCCCGCCCTGCCCTTTCAGGGCACAGTGGCAGTTCTTTTCAAGGTAGGCAAAGGCTTCCGGGCTTTTTTCCACGCAGGTCACCTGCGCCGCCGGGCAAAAACGCTTCACGCCCAGCCCCAGACAGCCGGTGCCTGCGCAGAGATCCAGAACCTTTGGCTCAACAAGGCCGGCCAGCGTTCCGGCTGCGGCTTCGGCCACCACTTCGGTGTCCGCCCGCGGGCAGAGCACCCCGGGGCCGACCGCCAGATCAAAATCCAGAAAGCTCCATGTCCCGCACAGGTATTGCAGCGGCTCCCGCTGCTCCCGCCGGGCGCAGAGCACTTCCAGCCGGTTCGCTTCTTCGTCCGACAGCAGCCGGTCGGAAAGGCGGGCGTCCCGCCCGGCGGCCAGCCGGAACAGTTCCCGGGCGTCGTAATCTGCGTCCGGGCACCCGGCAGCAGTCAGGCGGGCTTCCACTTCCCCCACCGCCTGCCGGGGCGTCATGCCTGCAGTTACCATTTGCCGTCCTCCGGGTCCTCGGGCAGAACAGGCTTCACGGCGGCAATGGCCACCTCGATCATGCTGTCGTCCGGCTCAAAGACGGTCAGGTGCTGCACCCAGATGCCGGGCTGGCGGATGATGCGGGTGGCGATGTTGTCCGACCGGCCGCACCACTTGAGCAGCTCGTAGCTGATGCCCATGACCAGCGGAAGCAGCAGCAGTTTGCACACCACCCGCAGGCCGATGCTGCCCCAGGGCAGCACGCTGTAGAGGAACACACTCACAATGACCACAAGGATCAGAAAGCTGGTGCCGCACCGAGGGTGGAACCGGGTGTACTTGCGCACATTCTCTACGGTCAGCTCGTCCCCTGCCTCGTAGCAGGCAATCGTCTTATGCTCGGCACCGTGGTACTCGAACACCCGGTGGATCTCCTTCATCTTGGAAATGCCCACCATATAGGTCAGGAAGATGCCCACCTTGAGCACAGCTTCCAGCACCACCTTGCCCCAGCGGCCCAGCGGCAGCAGGGCATTCACCCCGCCCACGATGAGGGTGGGCAGCACGGTAAAGAGCAGGATCGCCAGCAGCCCGCCCACAACGGCAGCGCAGGCCAGCAGCGCATCCTCGGCCTTTTTGCCCAGATGGTCGCCCACCCATTTTTCAAAGGCGGTCTCTTCCTCTTCGGGGTCGTAGTCATCGCCCATGCTCACCTGTGCGGAATACATCATGTAACGGTAGCCCACGATCAGGCTTTCGATCATGGAGATGGCGCCCCGCACAAGGGGGATCTTTTTCCAGAGGCCGTAGTTCTTTACCGGGTCGATCTTGGTCTCGATGGTGCCGTCCGGCTTACGCACGGCGCAGCAGATACGCTCCGGGCCGCGCATCATGATGCCTTCCATCAGCGCCTGCCCGCCGACGCTGGTCTTGAAACGTTCCTGTTTGGGTTGATTCATTGGGTTCTCCTATCGGGTTTTATTTTCCCTGTGATCTTACCATACAAATATGACAAAATCATCTCACGCTTTGTGGTACAGCGGCAGGCCCAGCGTGACCACCGTGCCCCGGCCCAGCGTGCTCTTGATATCCATCGTGCCGTCCAGTGCAGTCATGATGGAATCCACCAGTGCAAGGCCGATGCCGCTGCCGCGCACCGAATTGCTGCCTTTGTAGAACTTGGTCTTGACGTTCTCGAGGTCTTCCGGCGGGATGCCGCGGCCCTGGTCGATGATCTCCACAAAGGCTTTGTACTCTCCTGCCCACAGCTTGACCGTGATGCGCCCGCCGGGAGCCGAATACTTGATGGCATTGTCCATGATGTTGATGAACACCTGCCGCAGTCGGTCCGGGTCGGCATAGACCGGGATCATCTCTTCCGGCTCGGTATAGCTGAGCACCAGCCCTTCCCGCTGGATGCGGGCCTCGCAGAAGAGCACTGCGTCGGTCAGCTCTGCCACCAGATCCAGCGGGCGGCAGTCCATGCGGATGCGGCCGTTCTGCAGGCGGCTGAAGTCCAGCAGTTCTTCCACCATATTATAAAGGCGGCCGGTCTCATTGTTGATGATCTCCAACCCCTTGCGGTAATTCTCGTCGGTGGGGTCGTCCAGCGTGCGCAATGTTTCCACCCAGCCCCGGATGGAGGTGAGCGGGGTGCGCAGCTCATGAGAGACCGAACTGATGAACTCATTTTTCATTTTCTCGGTCTCTTCCAGCCCTTCGGCCATCTGGTTGATGGTGCCGCGCAGGCGGTCCACCTCATCGTGCTCGTCGCCCGTCACAGGCAGGCGCACATCCAGTTCACCCCGGGCAATGCCGGCGGCGGTGCGTTCCACCTGCCCCAGCGGCACCACGATACTGCGGATGAAGTACAGGCCGGACATGACCGTGAACGCAAGGATCACCGCCATGATCACCAGACTGGCAAAGAATGCATTTTTGATCTGCGTTTCCACAAGGGACATACTGGTGACAAGACGCATGGCCGCCACATCTTCAGCGGCATAGGGCACCAGAAAGCAGGTAGCCATGACCGGCTCCCCGGACTGGGTGCGGTAAACCGCCATGCCCAGCCCGTCGGCGGCTTCCTGCGCCTGCACGAAATCAGCATTGGTCACGATGCCCTCGGCGCTGGTGCCGCTGGAAGACGCTATGACCCCGCCGTAGCTGTCCAGCAGCATGAACTCGTATTTGTCCTTATCTGTGAACTGCTCCACCATACGGCGCAGCGCCACACTGCGGGTGGCTGCCGTGCTCTGGGCGGTATCGCCGGTATACATTTTCAGCTGGCCGGACACCGAGGAAAAACGCCGGTACATGGTCTGCTGGATGCTGTTGTAGTAGCCCCTGGTATAGCTGTACAGGAACATGGCCTCTGCCAGCAGAACGATCAGCACGGTGATCAGAAGATTGCCCCGCAGCCAGCGGCGGGTGATACCGCTTCGCATCGTGTTTTCCTCCTCTCAGTTCATCTAACGTGCAGGCCACCGGGAAGCTTTCTCCTCGGACACGAATCGGGCCATTCCATCGCCCGCCCTATTGCCCTTCGGGCAACAGGGTCCCACCCCAGCGGACGGTCCTCGGAGAAACTTCCCGCCGTCCTGCCGGAGCTATTACTCTTCCCACCGGTAGCCGTAGCCCCAGACGGTCATGATATGGGTCGGGTGGCTCGGCTCATCCTCCACCTTCATGCGCAGGCGGCGGATGTTCACATCCACGATCTTCACATCGCCGAAGTAGTTCTCGCCCCAGACGCCTTTCAAAATCTTTTCACGCACCATGGCAATGCCCGGGTTGCGGAAGAACAGCTCCATGATCTGAAACTCCACCTGCGTCAGCTCGATCGGCTGGCCTGCCTTGAGCAGGACGCGGCGGTTCTCGTCCAGCACAAAATCGCCGCTGGTGAGCATTCCCAGTTCACCGCGGTCTTTTTCGTCGTTTCCGGCGGTACGGCTGACCCGGCGGCACAGCGCCTCCACACGGGCCAGCAGTTCGCTGACACTGAACGGTTTGGTCATATAGTCATCCGCGCCGATGGACAGCCCGCGGATCTTGTCCTGCTCCTGCCCTTTGGCGCTGAGGATGATGATGCCGATCTTCTGGTCAGTGCGGCGGATGGTCTCGCAGAGCGAGAATCCGTTCATGCCCGGCAGCATCACATCCAGGATCGCCGCATCGCAGCCCGGTTTACGTTCCAACAGGGGCAGCGCAGCCTCGGCGCTCTCGGCCTCGACCGCTTCCATACCTGCAAGACGCAGGTTGAGCGCGATCATTTCGCGGATATTGGCTTCATCTTCTACGACAAGCACTCGTACCATGAACTGTACCTCCGTTCATCAGTTGATCAGATGCAATGCTCTGGACAGGCGGTAATCCGGATCTGTGATCTCCACATCCTCACCCAATTTTGCCTGCCACTGGCGGGACGCAACCATGCCAAGCCGGGTCCAGCCTTTGGAGCTGGCTGTTGTACGTGCCAGCCGGAGCGTCATGACCGGCTGGTCCTCATCCACAGTGCGCAGCTCCACCGCACCGTCATACTGTTCACTGTCGGTGAGTTTGAGGTTGCCCTCCCACTCCATCGGCAGCTCGATATAGCAGTTGGTTTCTTCATCCAGCAGGCCGAAGCTCTTTTCCGGGTGGGAGCTTGTGTAATCCATCCAGACGATAAAATCCATCCGGCGTCCCTGACTCATGTTCAGCAAACCGGCTTCTTCCGGCTGGGTCGGGATCTCCACGATCCCGTCGCCGTCCAGATCACGGCTCACCAGCCCCGGCACATTGCGCAGAGATGCGGTGTAAAGCCTTTCGGTGCTGATCTGGCTGGCAGGCACCATCTGCTGGGTATCCTCATCAAAATGGAGCAGCACCGAGGCCAGATTGTTGCCCGAAATGCCGGTCCAGCCGTCCAGCACCAGATAATGTTTTCCGTCGGCACCCATGCCAGCCGCCACCGAGGCGCAGCCCGCAAAGCGGTTTGCCGAAAGCCCCATGACCGCCACCTGCTGGAAGGAGCCTTCCTTATCGACAGTCAGCAGTTCGATCTGCACACCGCCGTCCTCCAAGGTAGACATCAGGATCAGGTCCTGATTGCCCCCGCCGGTGATATCCTCCACCAGATATTGCTCATACTGCTGTTCCAGAATGGTGGCCAGTTCGCCGTTTTCATAGGAGTAGACCGCCAGATAGTGGTCGCCCTGTGCGGCCATGTAGCCCACCACCAGCTGCACCGCGTTGCCGGGCTGCAGCTGAGCAAGGCGGACATTTTCCACCGTATCAGCCAGTCCTTCCACATTCTGCCGCACCTGCCACGCATCCGTGCTGTCCCGCTGCAAGATTGCAATACAGACATTGGAGCTTTTGGCTGTGGTGTAAAGGACAGCGGCATCCTGTCGGCCGTCGCCGTCCAGATCCTGCAGCAGGAAGGGCGACAGCAGATCGCCCTGCAGCGGGTATTTCAGCTGAGCGCTCTCCCCCAGCCAGTCGTTCAGGGCTGTCTGGATGTCGCCGTAATCACCGGAAAGCCGGGGCGCACGGAGAAGTTCTTCCACCTGTACGGGCTCTCCCGGCATACTGCATCCCGCAAGAAGCAGGCACAGCAGCATCCCGAACAATATGCACACACTGCGCAGATATTTTTTCAACTGTCGTTCCTCCTTCCTGTGGAAAATCAGCCGGGCAAGCCCGAAAATACACTATTGTCAGTATACCACGCCGAAAGCGCAATTCCAACACCTGAAACTGAGAAAAGGGGCTGCTGCACCACATTTGGTGCAGCAGCCCCTTCGGGGTCCTGATTTTTATTCTTCGGTCTTGGCAAACAAGCCTTTTTCTTTTGCGGCGTTCCAGGTCAGGCAGGTGCGCAGCTTGCTGACGGGGAAGGCCGGGTGGAATTTATTGTTGTCCGCATCGTCCTTCATCAGATCCTGCTCCACTGCCCAATGGGCGGCCTTCTGTGCGTCGGTATCGCCCTCGTCGATATCACTGTAGAGGGCGGTGCTCACAGGTTCCGGCTTTCCGGCGTGCTCCCACAGCAGCTCGGCCAGCTCGATGCGGTTGGAGGGCATGGGGATACCGGGCATATTGATGACGCGGTACAGGCCGGTGCCCACTTCATAAGCGCCAACCGCCGCAATGCCGCCGATGACCACACCGGCCACGATATCGCCGCCGTAGTCGGTGTCGCCCGTACCGGGGTCAATGGGCTCACCCGGAATGGGGTCAGGCTCGAAGTTTGCCTTTATTTCCACGTTCTTATCCGGCATGGTAAAGGTCACCTTGGTGGGGTCGTCCTCGACCGGTTTCAGGAAGGTGTCCGGGTCTTGCTCAACACCATCCACCTTCACCGTCCAGCCGGTGAAGTGCTCGTTGGCTTCCGGCTCCCTGCGCGTTGCTGTTACAGTATCGCCCTTAGCAGCTTCGGTCTTATCCACAGTGCAGTTTACAGGTGTGATGTTATACGGAATATTGCTATAATACGGTTCCGCCTTAACATCATAGGCGGGCATGGTCAGGGTCGCAGTGGTTTCGGTGCCATTCTTCAGCAGCTTGGCAAGTTCTGTTTCGTCCGTGATTTCAGTCTCAGTACCATTTACGACTTTATACAGTTTCCAGCCTTTGAACTCCTTGCCCTCAGGTGCTGTATCCGCTGCTTTCAGCGTTACTTCCGTATCTTTTGCAATCAGCTTTGTACTGTCCAGCTGATTCAGCTCGCCGTTTATTTCTGCGGTGGCTACAGCCTTCTCAGAATCCACATAATAGCCACGGGTCAGGTAACGATACTCTCCTCTATAATCATTTTTGTAACCGATAACATAGCCCGAGTTCGCACTGGTCAGCTTCAGGTTTTTCTGGTATGCCTTTCCATTCGTGTATGTCGTGATTCGTCTGCCTTCGTAGGGATTTTGCACCTCAATTTTTGCCTCGCTCGTAAAGGTAGGGTCAATCGTTACATACGGATTTCCAAACTCCTCACTATATTCCCCACTAGACAAATATATATCTGTATCGTTGCCCTCAAAGGTCACATTCTTTATGACCAGTTCGTGTTTCTTATCTACCTGACAGTGAACACCGTATTTACCGTTTTTAATCGTAATATTATCCAGCGTAACATCTGCATTCAGACCTCCGCCAAAAACCACAGTCATTCCGCTCGCAAGTGCTTCATAAGTTCCTCCGTTTGTGATCCGTATCTCTTTCGCCGTATCATCATAAAGTTTTCCACATAAATCCAAAACTCTGCTGTTGTGACTTTCTTCACCCTTCGCGGATACGTTTACATTGTCAAGGGTAATCGTTCCTCCCTCAATTGAAACACAATATCCGTCATTATTTTCCAAAGTACTGTTCTTAATTTCAACACTTCCGTTTTCACTATTGACGACTCCATTTTTTATTTTTGCACCGTCTATAATAACAGTTCCTGCCTTGTCAATTCCAGCCCAAGGCCATGATGCATTGTATACCACGCGATACCCTTCTGTAGTTAAGTCACCGCCATTGATATAAACTTCACTGCCATTCAAAATCGGGAAAGTCGTTTTTTTCGCGGCAATATACACGTCATTCAGTTTAAGTGTTCCCGCGACAACGGTAAAAAAAGATAGACGTTGTTGTTCACCATCCAGATAACGTCCGTTCTGAACAACCACCGTTGCACTCGAGGCATTCAAATTCATAAAAGCGGCGGCATCTGTATTTTCCACATTTGCAACGACATCATACTGCCCTGCATTGATCTTCAAATCGCGGGCATCCTTCACATTCAGCAGTGCAGACCTCATATTGACATCCACATTACCAACAATGTTCAGCGTAACATTTTCTGTCGTATCGACCGTGATACTCTTTGTATAGGGTCCGCTCAGTTCATACACATCGCCATTCGCTGCTACAAATGTATCATTAACAGTCTCCCCGCCCTTCAAGCGGTAGGGTTCCGTCTCTTCCTGCGCACTCACGCCATTTTCCGGTTCTGCCGCCCCCGGCTCCGCCGCAAATGCGCCCACCGGCAGAACCGACAGCATCATGCACGCCGCAAGCGCTGCACTGAGAAGTCTCGTACTCTTTTTTCTCATGTTCTCTTCCCCTTTTCGTTTGTTATTTTGCAGGCACCCACCCCAAAAGGCACCGTCTGCTCTTCAAGTTTACCC
>ERZ1034998.1923-NODE-1923-length-11840-cov-4.372762_pt1 | contig 11840 bp, 13 predicted proteins | sample MGYA00520621_ERZ1034998 | MGnify/ENA primary metagenome ERZ1034998 (study PRJEB33766, sample SAMN09781748) | gut metagenome | biome: gut microbiome | host: Homo sapiens | place: Madagascar | study: EMG produced TPA metagenomics assembly of the PRJNA485056 data...
GAACTGGTCGTAGCGCGCAAGGAACTCAGAGGAGGTCAGGCGGCGCTTCGCGTGGCGATCCTTCGGCCACGGATCGGAAAAGTTGAGATAGATGCGGGCAACCTCGCCCTTGTCAAAGATCTCCGGCAGTGTTGCGGCATCGATGCACAGAAAATGTACATTTGGAAGTATAAGCTCCTCCATTTTCTGGACGGCGCGCAGCAGGACACTGGTGTAGCGCTCGATTCCGATATAGTTGATGTCCGGATGAAGCGCGGCGAGTTCCATCAAAAAACGCCCTTTTCCCATGCCTACCTCGATGTGGATCGGATTGGAGTTACCGAGAAGCTCATGCCATTTTCCCTTGTACTCCGTTGCATTCTGTATACAATATGGGCTGTTGCTTACAACTGCGTCTGCGCCCGGAATGTTTCGTAATCTCATTGTTTCATGAACCTTTCCTGATTGAATTATTATTCTGCAATTTATCCCTATTTTATCGAAAAAACGCGCGCCGCGCAAGCGTATCGCAGCTTTTTCAGCAAGACAAATTCAAAATAAGCCGCGAAGTGCTACGAAATCGCGGAACAGATAAAAAGTAATTATTTTCCGGAAAGCGGGTAGAATATGAAGAAAGCCCTTGCGGGAAAAATTGCCACAGTTTATACTTGAAGTTAAATGAACAAAAGTAAGTATATATTCAGGAGATTTTATGAACAAAAGGAAAACGATTGCCCGCGTGCTGGCATTTGCCATAAGCGCGGTCTGCGTGCTGCCTGCATTTCGACCGACAGCGGTAAAAGCGGAGGATTACTGGCCGGAAGGCCCATCGATTGAGTCCGAGAGCGCGGTGGTCATGGAGGTCAATACCGGCACGATATTATATGAGAAAAACAGTCAGGAGAAGAAATACCCTGCCAGCATCACCAAGATCATGACAACGCTTCTCGCGCTTGAGAACAGCAGTCTTGGTGAGACGGTCACCTTTTCCAAGGATGCGGTATATCTGAATGAGGGCGACACCTCGCATATTTCCCGTGATGTCGGGGAGGAGATGACCATGGAGCAATGCCTGTACGCGGTCATGCTTGCCTCGGCAAATGAATGCGCGTATGCGGTTGCGGAGCACGTTGGGGAGTCGCTGGGCGGCGATTACCAGACGTTCATCGATATGATGAATGAGCGGGCGGCAGCGCTTGGCGCGGTCAACACCCATTTCAACAACTGCAACGGACTGCCGGACACCGAGCATTGGACGTGCGCCTACGACATGGGGCTGATCGCCTGCGAAGCGTACAAGAACGAGAATTTCCGTATCATAACGGGAACCTCGACCTACACGATCCCGCGCACGAACAAGCACAAGAACGATGAGACGCCGCTGACGAACCATCACAAGATGCTTCATTATTATAAGACCAGCGAATATATTTATCCGTACTGCACCGGCGGCAAGACCGGATACACGGACGCATCGGGCAGCACGCTCGTAACATATGCGGAAAAGGACGGAATGACGCTCGCATGCGTGGTCATGGACGTAAAAGCGCCGAAGCAGTTTACCGACACGAAGCTGCTGCTGGATTACTGTTTTGACAATTTCCAGACCTTTAATATATCGGAAAATGAGACAAGCATTGCCGATACGATGGACAAGGATGCGGGAATTTTAAATACCAATGATTCATTCGTCACACTTGACAGAAGTGCATACGTCATCCTGCCAAAGACCGTTTCCTTTGATGATGCGCAGGTTGTCCTCTCCACGGGACAGGAGGACGGACGGCTGGCAAAATTCGAGTACAGCTACGCAGAACGGACGGTGGGATATGTGGAGATCGTCGCGACAGGAGCGAGAGTCGCGCAGCCGGATCTGAAGGAGCCGCAGGATACGGAATCGGAGGAGGAGCAGATCGAGGTCGTGGTCATCGAACCGAAGATGATCGTGTTTGCAATCTTAGGTGTGCTGGCGCTGGTCATTATCGTGTGGCTCGCGCGCAGATTCTTCCGCGATTATTATATCCGAAAGCATGACCGTGAGATCCGCAGGGAGCGCAGGAACCGTTTCCGCAGGATCAAGCGGAATAAGGGACACAGCCGCAGAAAACGCGACAGAATGTTTCGATAAACGACAAGAAAGACAAAAATAAAGGACAAAACAAAAAGAAATCGACAATTTTCCGGGGAAGAAAGTTGTCGATTTTTCTTGTTATAGACATTGCAAAAACACTATTGAATTGTCAGACTATTTAGAAGGATAAGCAGTTGGTTCTTGTTTTGCGTGTAGAGGATCAGTCCGTTGGACGTGGTAACGATCGTGAGGAACTTACCCCGGAATGTCTCGGAGGTTTCGAGAACATGCGCAAGGTATTCGCGCATCGGAGCGTCTGCAGACAGAAAGACCGTCTCATAGGCGTCCATCGGATCGACCGACACATGTGCGGTGGAAAAGAGCTGCGTAACCTGTTTTTCCTGTTCGAGCTGGGCGGAAGTTTTATTGACGATGAAAAATCCGTTTTCATCCTTTGGCATCTGCAAGGCCTTGACCGCGCGCTGCACCTGCTTGGAGAGCGCATCGGATGCCGGATAGAGCGATTCAAAATACTTCATGAAATCAGCGGCGGAGCGAAAGTGCCTGTTCGTTCCCTGCTCTAAAACCTCGGTCATGAGGATCCGTTTGATTACCTTTTCGCAGGATTCCCGTGATGGGTTCTTGCGTGATGATGGTTTTTCCATAATCTGCTCCTTGTGTCGTGTATAATAAAATAGGACAATGTGAAATGTCTTTATATGCATTATACGACAAAAACAGATCGATTTCAACGACAAAAAACTTGTTTGACGCGGGCGGTATTTGGGAGTAAAATGTAATAAAATACCACTGAATTTTTATTGGAGCGGAAAATGTCAACTTACAAACAGACAAAGGAATCCGATCGGATTCTTGCAAAAATCAAAGAGAAGATCGATGCGCAGGGCGGCATCGCGAAGAAAGAGGACTTAAGCGCGCTCGGAATCGATTACCGGCGTATTCTTGATTTTGTGGAGGACGGAACGCTTGTCCGGATCAAGAATGGCTATTACACGGACCGCATCGACCGCTTCAGCGAGGAGGAGCTGATCGCGAAGCTTTTCCCGGATGCGATGCTCTGCATGGAGAGTGCGCTCTATGCCTATGGGTATATTGTGGAAAAGCCGTATGGCTGGCGGCTGGCGGTGGATAAGAACACCTCCAAATCGCGTTTTTGCATGGAGTACCCGAAGGTGATCCCATACTATACGGAGCCGGAGGCACTGCAGCTCGGCGCGAGCCGGATCGAGATAGACGGCAATTCGTTCGGAATCTACGACAAGGAGCGCGTGATCTGCGACTGCCTGAAGTACGAGAGCAAGATGGACCGCGCGATCTTCAAGGAGGCGATCCAGTCCTATATCAGGGATACAGACAAGGACATTTCGCTCCTGCTTGAATATGCCGCAGAGCGCAAGGTGGTCAAGAAGGTACAGAGTCTGATCGGAGTGTGGTTGTAATGAAGGTGGGAATGGAGCCGGATGCATTTCTTTTAGAATATGCCGGGCGGGAATCCCTCTCCTACGCAGACGCACTGCGCGGCTACGGGATCGAGGCGATGCTGCGCCGCATTTACCGGTCTGCGTTCGGGGAATTTTTGTGGTTAAAGACGCTTGGCGCGATCGGAACGGAGCATTACCGCAAGCAAAAGGAAATCTATCTGGATTTTTTCTATGCGCAGAGCGAAAAATACATTGCGCCGGACAAGGTCGTGCCGGGTGCGGCATGGTCGGAGGCACTTGCCGGACAGCTGCAGAAGGAACTGTTTGAGACGGCACCGATAGAGCTGGCTGCACCCTGCCGAAGGGAAGGTGACGGACTGCTGTGGATACCGGAGATCGTGTACCGCGAGATGCGCATACCGGTTGCCGTGCGGGTTTTCCCATTGCAGAAAAAGGGCATTGTCCCGGAGCAGAAGGAGATCCTGCTGTCGTCCGAGAACGGACAGCCGCTTACCGTCTATGTATACTCCGCGGAGAACCGGCTGGCGGAGGACTTTTATAATATAATGAAGCTGTTGGAGCTGATCCCGGATATGGGAGCGTATGCGCGGGTCAACCAGATCTTAAAGACCGAGCCGATCAACGGACGGCACATCATGGAGATGCTGGAGGAGCGCGCGGCTGCGGAGCCGAGACAGTTCCGCGAAAAGCGTCTTGAGCAGCTTGCGGGCTACCGGGAGTATGCGTATATGCGCAAGCGCTGGGAGCAGTACGAGCGAAGAAACGGCGGGGAAAACGAGCCGTGGGAGGATGTGCTGGACCGCATTATGCGGTTTGCAAAGCCGGTGTGGGGCGCGGTATGCCGCAAAGAGGTATTTTTTGACGACTGGATGCCGGAGCTGTCCCGGTTTCTGGGATAGTTTTTCTGGGATAGACAATAGAAAGAGGACAAATGTTAGACCGCAGATTAGAGGAATACGCACAATCGAATATCTATCCATTCCACATGCCGGGGCATAAGCGCAAATGGCGCACTGGTGCCGATCCATACGCGATCGACATCACAGAGATCGATGGCTTTGACAATCTGCACCACGCGGAGGAAGTCCTAAAGGACGCGCAGGAGCGTGCGGCAGAGCTGTATGGTTCCAAACAGGCATATTATCTGGTCAACGGAAGCACCTGCGGTCTGCTCGCGGCAATCGGAGCCGCGTGCCGCAGAAGGGGCAGCATACTGGTAGCACGCAATTGCCACAAGGCGGTATACCACGGGATCTATATGCAGGAGTTGACCGCTCATTATGTGTACCCGAAGATCAATGCGTATGGGATCGCCTGCGCGGTCACACCGGAGCAGATTGCAAAAGAGCTTTCGCAGCACCCGGATGTGGATGCGGTGCTGCTGACCTCCCCGACCTACGAGGGTGTCGTATCGGACATCGCGCGTATAGCAGAGCTTGCACACGCGCACGGCATTCCGCTCATCGTTGACGAGGCGCACGGCGCACACTTCGGACTGACGGGGAATGAGGTGTTTCCGGACAGCGCAGTCCGCTGCGGCGCAGATCTTGTGGTGCAGAGCCTTCATAAGACGCTGCCGTCCTATACGCAGACGGCGCTTTTGCATGTGTGCAGCGACCGCGTGCCACCAAAGCGCGTAGAGCAGTTTCTTGATATATACGAGACGAGCTCGCCATCCTATATCCTGATGGCGGGGATGGAGCGCTGCATCCGCTATATGCGGGAGTCGGGGGCACAGGAGCTGTGCCGGTTCCGGGAGCGGCTGGATTGGTTCGGCAGCCGCATGGCGGCGTTGCGGCGGCTTAAATTGATCGGAAGAGCGGATTTTTCCAAGGAACAGGCATTCGGCTTCGATGCCTCGAAGCTGTTGCTCTATACCGGGAACGCCGGGATCACCGGAAAAGCGCTGTATGATATGCTTTTGCAGGACTACGGGCTGCAGATGGAGATGGCAGCAGGCAATTATGTGCTTGCGATGACAAGCCTTATGGATACGGAGGACGGCTTTGAACGTCTGGAGGCGGCGCTCCTGGAGATTGATGCACAGCTTTCACAGAAGTCTCCAGACAACGTGACCGCATCCTCCACTTCTGAGAATGTTTCTCGGTTTGCGCAGCTATATACCCCGCAGGAGCAGGTCTGCACGATCGCGGAAGCGCTCGACAGCGCGCAGGAGGCAGTGGAGCTTAAGAACGCCACCGGGTGCATCGTAGCGGACTATATTTATCTGTACCCGCCGGGAATCCCGCTGCTCGCACCGGGGGAACGCATCACGGAAAAGGCAGTCAGGGACATCTGCCTGTGCCTCGAAAGCGGCTTTACCGTGCATGGACTTTTGCCGGATGAGCAGGTAGCGGTTATGAAGTAAAAGTTGTCATTTTTTCACGACTATATTATACTAAAAGGATAATAAACATTATGGGAAAGATATTTTGTCTGATCGGAAAAAGTTCGACCGGAAAGGATTCGATCTACAACGAGCTTTTTGCGCGGGGAAAGGCGCCTGTAAAGAAGCTGATCCCTTATACGACCCGCCCGATCCGGGAGGGGGAGAAGAACGGAAGGGAATACTTTTTCTGCACGGAGGCGGATGTGAGCCGTCTGGAGGCGGAGGACAGGATCATCGAGCTTCGCGCCTACAACACCGTGTACGGCGTGTGGAAGTATTTTACCGTTTACGACGAACAGATCCAGCTTGCAGATAACAGTTATCTGCTGATCGGAACACTTGCCATGTATGAAAAAATCCGTGACTATTTTGGGGCGGAGCATGTGCTTCCTATTTATATAGAGGTGGAGGACGGCGAGCGGCTGATCCGGGCAATCGGGCGTGAGCGGACACAGGACACACCGAAGTATGCGGAGATGTGTCGGCGGTTTCTTGCGGACGATGCAGATTTTTCCGAGGATAAATTACAGGCAGACCATATCGATATACGTTTTGAGAATACCAACCTTTCAGATACCATTGAGAAGGTCGAGGCATACATCAGACAGGAGGTAGAAGCCGATGCCAATCAGAGTCGGTGATGTGGGCGCCGTCAATCAGGTTACGGAGACACAAAAGCCGGTAGCGGATGACGGATCGTTCAAATTTACACTCTCCAGTGCCATCACAGACGCGGAGCTGCAGGCAAAGGTGGATGCGCTCATGCAGGACATCACCGTGCAGGGCAACCGCATCGCGGAGCACATGGACATCCGCGATATGAAGCACTACCGGGCTTTGATCAAGGACTTTTTAAACGAGGTGGTGTACCGTTCCCACAAGTTTTCCCGTGAGAACTTCCTTGACCGCAAAGGCCGCCACCGTGTATATGGTATCGTTAAGCTGATCGACAGCAATCTCGATGAGCTGGCACAGGCGCTTGTCAGCGATGAGAAGGATCACATCTCGATCCTCGCGAAGATCGGGGAGATCCGGGGATTGCTTCTGGATATTTTAACCTAGAGTATTGCGCCGCAGAAGGAGTATATTATGCCGGGATTTGGACAAATCGTAGGTCACGAACAGATTATTGCGCATTTGCAGAATGCGATCACGATGGATAAAGTGTCCCATGCCTATATCATCAACGGACCGAAGGAGTCCGGGAAAATGATGCTGGCGGAGGCATTCGCGATGGCATTACAGTGTGAAAAGGGCGGAGCGGATGGCTGCATGGAATGCCATTCCTGCAAGCAGGCGGTTGGGCGCAACCAGCCGGATATCATCTATGTTACGCATGAAAAGCCGAATATCATCGGCGTTGATGACATCCGTGACCAGCTCAACAACGACATTGTGATCAAGCCGTACAGCAGCAAATACAAGATCTACATTGTGGACGAGGCGGAGAAGATGAACCAGCAGGCGCAGAATGCGCTTCTTAAGACGATCGAGGAGCCGCCGGCGTATGGAATCATTTTGCTTTTGACCACCAACGCGGATAAGTTTCTGCAGACGATCCGTTCACGCTGCATCACCCTTGACATCAAGGCGGTTCCGGACGAGGAGATCCGCAGATTTCTGCTGGAGAACTATCACATCCCGGATTACTATGCAGATGTATGCACCGCGTTTGCACAGGGCAATGTCGGAAAAGCGATCCAGCTTGTATCGTCCGACGACTTTAACGAGTTAAAGAGCGCGGTCGTACAGCTGATGAAGCGCCTCTCGGATATCGATTTTTACGAGATGGGCTCAGCGGTCAGGCAGATCAGTGACTTTAAGCTCCAGATCGAGGATTACTTTGATCTGATGATGGTCTGGTTCCGTGATGTGTTATACTTTAAGGCAACAGGCGATGTGAACGGACTCATTTTCAAGGATGAAGTCTATGACATAAAAAATCAGGCAGCACAAAGATCCTATCAGGGGATTGAGACAATCCTTGAGGCGCTTGAAAAGGCGAAGGTGCGCATACAGGCAAACGTTAATTTTGACCTCGTTATCGAATTGCTGCTACTGACAATTAAGGAGAATTGATAATATGATAAAAGTAGTTGGAGTACGTTTCCGCCAGGCAGGAAAGATCTATTATTTCGATCCTGCGGATCTGGATCTGGAAATGAGCATGCATGTAATCGTTGAGACCGCAAGAGGCGTGGAGCTTGGAACGGTACTGATCCCGCCGAAGGAAGTGGAGGACGACAAGGTGATCCAGCCACTCAAGCCGGTCATCCGTATCGCAACGGACGACGACGAGCGCGTGTATGAGAAGAACCGTGAGCGTGAAAAAGAGGCATTTGCGATCTGTAAGGAGAAGATCTTAAAGCATGATCTGCAGATGAAGCTGGTGGGAGCAGAGTACACCTTCGATAACAACAAGCTGCTGTTCTATTTTACCGCAGACGGAAGAGTCGATTTCCGTGAGCTGGTAAAAGACCTTGCAGCAGTGTTCCGCACCCGTATCGAGCTGCGCCAGATCGGCGTGCGTGATGAGACAAAGCTGATGGGCGGTGTTGGAATCTGCGGTCGTCCGCTGTGCTGTGCCACCTATCTGGCCGATTTTGTCCCGGTATCCATCAAGATGGCAAAGGAGCAGAACCTTTCCCTGAACCCAACGAAGATTTCCGGTGTATGCGGTCGACTGATGTGCTGCTTAAAGAACGAGCAGGAGACTTACGAGTATTTAAACAGCCGCCTGCCATCCATTGGCGACTACGTTACCGCCAACGACGGAACCAAGGGCGAAGTCACCGGAGTGAACGTGCTGCGCCAGCTGGTAAAGGTTGTCGTTGACAATGGGGACGAGAAGGAACTTAAGGAATACAAGGTGGACGACCTCCGCTTTAAGACTCGCAGACGCAAGGACTACAAGCTGACCAAGGAAGAGATGAAAGAGCTGGAAGGCCTTGAGGAGGATAAGGAGGAAGATATCCTCGACGAGCCGGAGCAGAAGGAACAGAAAGAACAGCGCCCGCAGCGCAACCGCAGAAACCGCAATAACAACCGCGGTGAGCGTGGCGATCGCGGCAACAATGGCGCAGAGAATAACCGCGGTGATCGCGGCAACAATGGCGCGGACAACAACCGTGGGGAGCGCAGAGGCTACAACCGCAACGAGCGCGGCAACAATGGCGGCGCAGGCGAGAACCAGTAAGACAGGAGAATTTGGATGGAACAGGATGCACTTGTGCTCCCGCATGAGCGGGTAGACGATCTGCAGAGAAATCACTATCGGATCATTCAGGATCCGGGGCGCTTCTGCTTCGGAATGGATGCGGTACTCCTCTCCGGATTTGCCAACGTTAAGCCGGGGGAGCATGTACTTGATCTTGGAACGGGAACCGGTATCATCCCGATCCTCCTTGAAGCAAAGACAAAAGGGGAGCATTTCACCGGGCTTGAGATCCAGCCGGAGAGCGCCGACATGGCAGAGCGCAGCGTGAAGCTTAACGGGCTTACCGAACGGATCAATATTGTAACAGGCGACATCAAGGAGGCATCAAGTATATTTGGTGCCTCTTCCTTTGAGGTTGTGACGACCAACCCGCCGTATATGATCGGACAGCACGGAATCTCCAATCCAAAGGACGCAAAAGCAATCGCCCGTCATGAGATCCTCTGCGATCTGGACGATATTTTGCGGGAGAGCGCCCGCCTGCTGAAACCGCAGGGACGTTTTTACATGGTTCACCGGCCGTTCCGGCTTGCCGAGATTTTCTCAAAGATGATCGAGTACCACATCGAGCCAAAACGCATGAAGCTGGTGTATCCCTTTGCCGATAAGGAGCCAAACATGGTACTCATAGAGGGGCTGCGCGGCGGCAGACCCCGCCTTACCGTGGAAAAACCGTTGATCGTATACAAGGAGCCGGGCGTGTACACGGACGAGATATATGATATTTATGGGTATTAGTACATATCGTTAATTTTAAATGCAGTATGAGTCAGGAGGAAGATATGTCAGGAACATTATATCTGTGTGCGACACCGATCGGGAATCTGGAGGACATCACGTTCCGCGTGCTGCGCACCTTAAAGGAAGTGGATCTGATCGCAGCGGAGGACACCAGAAATTCCATCAAGCTGCTCAATCATTTCGAGATCAAGACTCCGATGACCAGCTACCATGAGTTCAATAAGATCGACAAGGCATATCAACTGGTTGCCAAGCTAAAGGAGGGGCAGGACATTGCCCTCATCACGGACGCGGGCACGCCGGGAATCTCTGATCCGGGCGAGGATATCGTCCGCATCTGCTACGAGGAAGGCGTTCCGGTCACCTCACTTCCGGGCGCGGCAGCCTGCATCACGGCACTTACCATGTCAGGCAGACCGACGCGGCGCTTCGCATTTGAAGCTTTTTTGCCGAGAGACAAGAAGGAGCGGGCAGCAGTTCTCGAAGAATTAAAGAACGAGACCCGCACGATCATTCTGTATGAAGCTCCGCACCATCTGGTAAAAACCGTTACAGAGCTTCTTGAAGCACTCGGAGACCGCGAACTTACCGTCTGCAAGGAGCTTACGAAAAAGCATGAGACAAAGATGCAGACCACGTTTTCGGCGCTGCTCTCGTACTGTGAAGAAAACGAGCCGCGCGGCGAGTACGTCCTGATCATCTGCGGACGTTCGCGCGAGGAGCTAAAACGCGAGGAGCAGGCAAGCTGGGAAAGCCTGTCCATACAGGAGCACATGGCACACTACGAGGAGCAGGGCATCGACCGCAAGGAAGCAATGAAGCTTGTGGCAAAAGACCGCGGTGTCAGTAAAAGAGATATTTATCAGGCGCTTTTATAAGCGCCTGTTTTTTACTTTATAGGAAAATCTTAAATAGCTCTTGTGTGTAATAGAAATATTTGCTAATATCTATTTAAAGAAAATTTTAAATAGGTAAAAGCTATGGGAGAACCAAATATTTTTAAGGTGCTGGCAGACAGCCAGAGAAGAGAGATCCTTACGATGTTAAAGGACGGACGGTTGAATGCCGGGGAGATCGCGGAAAAATTGCAGATCACACCGGCGGCACTTTCCTATCATTTGAAACTGCTAAAGAGCGCGGATCTCGTATCTGAATATAAAGAGAAGAACTATGTTTACTATGAAATCAATACGACAGTTTTTGACGAGCTAATTATGTGGGTTAATCAGTTTGGAGGGAAAAAGCAATGAAAAAACTAATGTGGGTAGCGGCAATGATTCCGCTCGTAGTCACAAGTATCGTTCTGCAATTTATGCCGGATGTCATACCTATGCATCATGATCTGGAGGGAAACACCGACAGATGGGGAAGCAAGACGGAGAGCCTTATTTTTCCGATAATCATTTTGCTTATTACGCTATTCTGGCATCTGCTGATCCGCCTTTTTGAAAAGAAATCAATAAAAGCGGAAACGGAAAAAGAACAGATGGAAGCCAAATCTTCTGCAAAAGTATTGTGCGTGGTAGGTATTTCGCAGGCGGTGATGTTCGGCATTATGCATTATTTTATCCTGTATTCTTCATGGATACAGGCAAACGCCGGCAGTTCGCAGGCAACGATTGATATCGCAAAGGTTTCCTGCATTTTATGCGGCATCATGTTTATCGTGGTAGGAAACTATATGACAAAAGCGAAGCGAAATGCCGTGGTGGGGCTTCGGACGGTCTGGAGTATGCACAACGACAATACATGGCAGAAAAGCAACCGCTTTGCCGCGATATGTATTATCGTCGCCGGGTTATTGACGATCCTCACAACCGTGTATACAAGCGGAATGACCGGCACAATCTTTATGCTGATCTATTTGATCTTGGCAACGATTGTGGCAGTCATATACTCGAAAAGAATGTACGATAAGGAAATAAAGAAATAAGAGAATGATAGTAAATAAAAAGAAATCAATAGCATTAATTATTATTT
>ERZ1034998.1925-NODE-1925-length-11830-cov-4.874480_pt1 | contig 11830 bp, 14 predicted proteins | sample MGYA00520621_ERZ1034998 | MGnify/ENA primary metagenome ERZ1034998 (study PRJEB33766, sample SAMN09781748) | gut metagenome | biome: gut microbiome | host: Homo sapiens | place: Madagascar | study: EMG produced TPA metagenomics assembly of the PRJNA485056 data...
GAGGTTTCAAAGAATGTCAGAAATGAGCTTTGAACAAATGCTGGAAGAATCTTTAAAAACAATAAGAAATGGAGAAGTGGTTGAAGGTACCGTTATTGATGTTAAGCCGGACGAGATCGTACTTAATATCGGATACAAATCAGATGGAATCATCACTCGTAACGAATATACAAACGAACCTAATGTTGATCTTACAACTGTTGTATCCGTTGGCGATACCATGGAAGCCAAAGTCGTTAAAGTAAACGATGGCGAAGGACAAGTGGTTCTTTCCTACAAGAGACTTGCTGCCGAGAAGGGAAGCAAGAGATTAGAAGAAGCCTTCAATAATCAGGAAGTGCTTACCGCAAAGGTTTCACAGGTACTTGACGGCGGTGTATGTGTCAATGTGGACGAGACCAGAGTATTTATCCCTGCAAGCCTTGTATCCGATACTTTTGAGAAGGATCTGAGCAAGTTCAAGGATCAGGAAATCGAGTTCGTTATTACTGAGTTTGATCCGAAGAAGAGACGTATCATCGGTAACAGAAAGACACTTCTTGCTGCCAAGAAGGCAGAGGCTCAGAAGGAGCTGCTCAGCAAGATCGCAGTCGGTGATGTTATCGAAGGAACTGTTAAGAACGTTACCGATTTTGGTGCATTCATCGATCTTGGCGGTGTAGACGGACTGCTTCATATTTCCGAGATGTCCTGGGGACGTGTTGAGAACCCGAAGAAGGTATTTACCGTTGGCGAGACCGTTAAGGTATTTATCAAGAGCATCAACGAGTCTAAGATTGCTCTTTCCAGAAAGTTCCCGGAGGAGAACCCATGGAATGGTGCTGCTGAGAAGTATGCAGTTGGCAATGTAGTAACCGGTAAGGTTGCCCGCATGACTGATTTTGGCGCTTTTGTTGAACTGGCTCAGGGAGTTGATGCACTTCTTCATGTTTCACAGATCTCAAAAGAGCACATTGAGAAGCCATCCGATGTTCTTAAGGTAGGACAGGTAGTAGAAGCTAAGATTGTTGACTTCAACGAAGACGAGAAGAAGATCAGCTTGAGTATCAAGGCTTTACTTGCTCCGGAAGAGAACGAGGATGAAGAAGTTGCAGATGTAAATAAGGAAGAAGCAGCTTCTGAGACAGAAGAGTAAGATACGATAATTAGGGGGCTGCCTGTTTGGTCAGCTCCCTTTTTTCGATTTATCGGGAGATGCGCCTGTGTGGGCACGCAACGAGTCACAAGGGGACTCACTGTTTTCGGAAAATTTAAAATTTTGTCTGGAGGAAAGGAAATGCTGGATAATTACGAGTGGTTTAAGAAAGAGGTATACAAGCTTACTGGTATTGACCTGAATTTTTATAAAGAAAAGCAGATGCGCCGGCGTATTGATACACTCGCCAAGAAAAATAAGACCGATTCATATGAAGCATATGTACAGCTTTTAAAGAGCGACAAACTGCTGTTTGAGCAGTTTATCAATTTCCTTACGATCAATGTTTCGGAGTTCTACCGTAACCCGGATCAGTGGAAGCTGATGGACGAGACGGTAATCCCGAAGCTGTTAAAGGAGCATAAGCGCCCGCTTCGGATCTGGAGTGCCGCATGTTCGACCGGTGATGAGCCGTATTCGATCGCAATGGCGTTTTCTAAGCATATCCCGTTGTCCGGTATCCAGATTCTTGCGACCGATATTGATAAACAGGTATTAGAGCAGGCACAGGCAGGCCTGTACAATGAGAAGAGTATCGCCGGCGTTCCGGCTGACTTAAAACGCAAATATTTCACGCAGGTCGGCAATTCTTACAAGATTTCGGACGAGTTAAAGAAATGTGTCACCTTCAAGCAGCACAATCTGCTGAAGGATCCGTATCCGCGTGACTATGACATGATCCTTTGCAGAAACGTCGTGATCTATTTTACGGATGAGGCGAAGGACGAGATCTACAAGAAGTTTTACCAGACGTTAGGCAATCACGGCGTGCTGTTTATCGGCAGCACGGAACAGATCATCAATTACAAGGAAGTTGGATTTTCGAGACTGAGTTCTTTTTACTTTGAGAAAAACGAGGGTTAAGCAAAGAGGATTTTAGGTATGAAGCACATCCACAAGGAGCAACTGTATATCCGGAAAAGTCAACTGCAGGATCAACTGTTTGATGCAGATGCTGTTTTCTTTGATATTGAGACAACCGGATTTTCGCCGGCACATTCCACCATCTATTTGATCGGATGCGCCAGACATATCGATGAAAAAGTACATATTGATCAGTTCTTTGCGGAGACACCGTCGGATGAGCGGGAGGTGATCATTTCCTTCTTGGAGATCCTGAAAAGCTATTCGACACTTATCTCATTTAACGGGGTTGGCTTTGATGTGCCTTTTTTGAAAGCCAAATGTGATACCTACCAGATGGAGGAGCCGTTTAAAGCCCTTAATTATCTGGATATTTTTAAGTCCGTATCCGAGCTGAAATTCCTGTTAAAGCTTCCGAATTACAAGCAGAAGACAATCGAAAGCTTTTTGAATCTCTCACGGGATGACCTTTATTCCGGTGGCGACCTGATCAATGTCTACCATGAATATTGCAAGGAACCGGATGAAGCAAAGGAAGAAGTGCTTCTGTTACATAATTATGAGGATGTTGCCGGGATGCTGGACCTTCTTCCGGTGCTTACCTACAATGAGATTTTTCACGGACAGTATGCGATCACCGAGACGAAGACCGGAACGTATCGCTCGGTTGACGGGACACAGCAGAAGGAGCTTCTGATCACCTTAAAGAATGATTATCCTGTGCCGAGGCGTGTATCCTACCAGTTCCGGGACTATTATTTTATCAGCAATGGGGATACCTCAACACTGCGGATCCCGATATATTGCGGGGAGCTTCATTTCTTCTATGCCAATTATAAGGATTATTACTACCTCCCGCAGGAGGATATGGCGGTGCATAAGAGTGTAGCCGCTTATGTGGACAAGGGATATCGGGAGAATGCGAGAGCCTGCAACTGTTATACCAGAAAGGAAGGGGAGTTCCTTCCGCAGTATGACACCATCATGAGTCCGGAGTTTCGCAAGGATTATAAGGATCCGGTATCTTATTTTGAGATTACCGAAGATTTTTGCACATCGGACATCATGCTCCGCCGCTATGTTGAGCATATTTTGCAGCTTATGATAAAAGCAAAACGCTAGTCTGCATGACGAGTAGGACCAAACATACCAAGGGGCAATCTTCGGATTCGCCCCTTGTGATTGTGAAAGGATAAAACCGGAATGTTATACTTTATTGTAAATCAGACCGCGCGGACGGGAAAGAGTTCCAAGGTCTGGAAGAAGGTGCAAACGCTCTTAATGGCGGAAGCTGTTCCTTATGAAGCGTATCTGACGGAATATGAAAACCACGCCACCGAGCTTGCAAGGATGATAAGTCAAAAGGATGATCCGGACATCTGCCTTGTTGTTGTGGGTGGAGACGGAACAATGAATGAGGTCATAAATGGCATCACAGACTTTGAACGTGTGCGCTTTGGTATCATTCCCGCCGGCTCCGGCAATGATTTCGGCAGAGGGCTTGGCATCGGCAGGAATACGGAGGAAAACGTCAACCGTATCATTCGGGCGTACCAGCTTGGAAGTGCGTGCTTTCAGCCGATGGATCTTGGCAGGGTAAATTGGGAGAACGGTACAAAATCGCGGCTTTTCGGGATCAGCAGTGGCATCGGAATGGATGCGATCGTGTGCAAAAAGGCGCTGCATTCCGGCATGAAGAACTTTTTGAATAAGATCCATCTTGGAAAACTGACGTACATTCTGCTCACCGTGCAGACACTTTTTTCGATGGATACCGGAACGGTTGAGGTCGAGTTTGACAAGGAAACGAAGCATTTTGACCGTCTGATCTTTATGGCGGCGATGAATCTTCGCGCGGAGGGTGGCGGAGTGCCGATGGCACCGAACGCAACCCCTTTTGACGGTGTGCTTTCTTTAAGCAGCGCATCCGGGATCCCGAAGTGGCGCACTTTTTTCTGCCTGCCGCTTCTGGTTGCTGCCAAACATGAGCGGATCAAGGGCTTTCATGTGGCAGACAGCCGGGTTACGAAGGTTTCTATTTCCAAGCCGTTTGTGCTTCATGCGGACGGTGAATACTGCGGGGATGTAACGGAAGCGGTGTTTACCTGCGTTGCGGATAAGCTGCACATGATCTTATAAGCTGCAAAATGATGGAAAACAAGAATATTATTTTGTATTTTATGAAAAGGTATGGTAGAGTAAGTTAGGCATTTTTTGTTGCCAATATTATTTGAGGATAAAAGTATGAGAGTGGTTATTAAGATCGGTTCTTCTTCGCTTACGCACAAGGAGACCGGAAGTATCAATTTGTACAAGATCGAGCTTTTGGTGCGCTCATTGTGTGATCTGCGCAATCAGGGGATGGATGTCTGCTTAGTCAGCTCCGGAGCAATTGCGGTCGGACGCGATGCAATCGGATTATCCGAACGGCCGAAGGACATCTCAACAAAGCAGGCGTGTGCGGCGGTCGGTCAGGCAAAGCTGATGATGACCTACCAGAAGATCTTCGGTGAGTACAACCAGACGGCAGGCCAGGTGCTTATGACGAAGAACACCATGATCAATCCGGTATCCAGAAGCAACGCACAGAACACCTTTGAGGAACTGTTCCGTCTTGGTGTGATTCCGGTTGTCAATGAGAACGACACGGTAAGCACCTACGAGATGCAGTTTGGTGATAATGATACGTTGTCTGCACTGGTTGCATCACTCGTACATGCAGACAAGCTGATCCTGCTTTCGGATATTGACGGCTTGTACACCGACGATCCGAATTCCAATCCGGACGCCGAACTGATCCGTGATGTAGAGAAGATCGATTCTGTAATCCTTTCCATGGCAAAGGAAAGCTCCGGAAGCGATGTCGGCACCGGTGGAATGGCAACGAAGCTGACTGCAGCAAAGATCGCAACGTATTCCGGCGCGGATATGATCATCGCAAACGCCTCCGATCTTGGGGTTATTCATGATATTTTTGCAGGGGATTTTGTCGGAACAACCTTCCACGCAGATCCAAACCCAAGCTTTCATCTTGAGAATTTTATAATGGAGAGTATAGGTTAATGACCGAGGAAAAGATAAAACGAATTAATGAATTATACCACAAAGCCAAGGCGGAAGGACTGACAGACGCCGAGAAGATGGAGCAGTCTATTCTCCGGCAGGAATATATTGCGAGTGTCCGCAATAATTTCCGCAGCCAGTTAAACGCGATTGACATTGTCAACCCGGACGGTTCCATTGAGAACCTTGGTGAGAAATATGGAAACAAAAGATCAGGTTCGTAAGAAATGCCGTCTGCTTCGCAATGATATTTCTTTTATGTACCGCCAGTATGCCAGCTATGAGATCTGCAGGAAGCTGCTGTCTTCTGACTGGTACGAAAAAAGCGAACAGATACTTTTATATATGGCAACACAGAACGAGGTGGATCTGACTGCGCTTATCGAGCGGGCGTGGGCGGATAAGAAGAAGCTGTATTTCCCGAAGGTATGTGGCAACGAGATGGAGTTCTATCCGGCATACTGCATGGAGGATTTTGTGCCCGGTGCATACGGGATCGCGGAGCCAAGGCCGACCGAACCGCTGGAGCGGATGATCGTAGACCGGACACCGATGCTTGTTCCGGGTGTTGCATTTTCCTCAGATGGCTACCGGATCGGGTACGGAAAAGGCTATTACGACCGGTATCTGACTGCAAACCAGAAGAATAAGCGGCTGATCCCGATGGGAATTGCCTACTCGTTTCAGGTGGTGGAGGCTTTTGAAACAGAGCCGCACGATTATCCGATGCGTGCTGTTATCACAGATGCCATACAACCCAATCCGCTGGATCATATTTAAACAGGAGGATCTTTCATGGAAGAACTTAGAGAGCTTTGCAAAAACGCGTCTGATGTAAAAATTTCCGTTGGAATGCTTGATTCCGACACCAAAGACAGAGTCCTTACGGACGCTGCGGATGCACTTCTTGCCAATGAAGATACGATTTTGCAGGAAAACAGGAAGGATATTGCGCGTGCAAAGGAAAACAATATGCCGGATGGTCTGCTTGACCGTCTCACACTAAATCATGACAGGATCGCCGGAATGGCAGATGGCCTGCGTCAGGTCGCAGCGCTTGATGACCCGATCGGGGAAGTCCTTTCCATGAAAAAGCGTCCGAATGGTCTGATCATCGGAAAGCGCCGTGTGCCACTCGGTGTGATCGGCATCATATATGAAGCAAGACCGAATGTGACCGCGGATGCGTTCGCACTCTGCTTTAAGACCGGAAACTGCGTGATCTTAAAGGGTGGAAGTGACGCGATCAACTCTAACATTGCGATTGTTGGCGCGCTAAAGGCGGCACTTGCAAAGAACAATGTCACGGAATATGCACTGAATCTGATCACCTCAACCGATCGCAGCACGACGATGGAATTTATGAAGATGGATGAGTATGTGGATCTTCTGATCCCAAGAGGCGGGCATGGACTGATCCAGAATGTTGTAAAGAATGCAACGATCCCGGTCATCGAGACCGGCACCGGCAACTGTCATATCTATGTGGATGCCGAGGCGGATCTTCCGATGGCAGTCCGCATTATAAAGAATGCCAAGACGCAGCGGATCGGCGTGTGCAATGCCTGCGAATCCATCGTGGTACACAAGAGTGTGGAGAAGGAGTTCCTGCCGATGCTCTATGAGGCACTTGCACCGAAGAAGGTTGAGCTTCGGACGGATGCAAGCGCGCTCGCATGTCTCGGCGCAGACCAGCCGCTTGTCAAAGAGGCAGGCGAGGACGACTGGGGAACGGAATATCTCGACTATATTCTTTCTGTAAAGACGGTCGGGGATATTGATGAGGCGATCGCGCACATCAACCGTTACACCACCCACCATTCTGAGGCGATCATCACGAACAATTACGACAGGGCGCAGCACTTTCTGGATGCGATCGATTCCGCATGTGTCTATGTCAATGCCTCCACACGTTTTTCAGATGGCAACGAGTTTGGCTTCGGTGCGGAGATCGGTATCAGTACGCAGAAGCTGCATGCCCGCGGACCGATGGGACTTGAAGCGCTCACAAGCTACAAATATATTATTTACGGAAACGGACAGATTAGAGAATAACAGGAAAAATATGAGAGATTTAGAAGAAACACGTTTACAATATGACTATATCGAGAAGGCAAAAGCGTATGTAAAGAAGGAGTCTGAGAAGCTCGGACGCCCGCTTACTTACTGTGTCCACACCTTCGGCTGCCAGATGAATGCCAGAGACTCCGAGAAGCTTGTCGGAGTGTTAGAGCAGGTTGGCTATGTGGAGGGCAAGGATGAGCATGCCGATTTTGTGATCTACAACACCTGTACCGTGCGCGAGAACGCAAACAACAAGGTATACGGCAGACTTGGCTATCTTTCCAACTACAAAAAGAAGAATCCGGTCATGAAGATCGCCCTGTGCGGCTGCATGATGCAGGAGAATACGGTCGTTGAGAAGATCAAAAAGAGCTACCGCTGTGTAGATCTGATCTTTGGAACACATAATATCTATAAGTTTGCGGAGCTTCTCTGCCGCATGTATGAATCCAATTCCATGATCATCGATATCTGGAAGGATACAGATAAGATCGTTGAGGAGCTTCCGATCAAGCGCAAGTTCTCATTCAAATCCGGTGTCAATATCATGTTCGGCTGCAACAATTTCTGCAGCTACTGTATTGTGCCGTATGTAAGAGGACGCGAGAGAAGCCGCGAGCCGCAGGACATCATCCGCGAGATTGAAGGGCTTGTAAAGGACGGCGTATCCGAGATCATGCTGTTGGGGCAGAATGTCAACTCCTACGGCAAGAACTTAGAACAGCCGGTCACCTTTGCCGAGCTGCTCCGTGAGGTCAACAATATCGAGGGCTTAAAGCGTATCCGCTTTATGACGTCCCATCCGAAGGATCTCTCCGATGACCTGATCGATGCGATCCGCGACTGCGACAAGGTGTGCCGTCACATGCATCTGCCGCTTCAGTCCGGAAGTTCAAGACTGCTTAAGATCATGAACCGCCACTATGACAAGGAGCATTATCTTGCACTTGTAGATAAGCTCCGCAAGAAGGTTCCGGATATTGCGATCACAACCGATATCATTGTCGGTTTTCCGGGTGAGACGGACGAGGATTTTGCGGAGACGATCGATGTGGTAAAGCGTGTGCGCTATGACAGCGCATTTACGTTTATCTACTCCAAGCGAACCGGAACACCGGCTGCTGCGATGGAGGATCAGGTACCGCAGGAGGTGGTAAAGCGCCGTTTTGATGAGCTTTTAGCTCTGGTGCAGTCCATCTCTAACGAGAAGGCAATGGAGCTGGAGGGCAGGACACTTCCGGTTCTTATCGAGGAGCCAAACGAACAGGATACCGCGCTTGTGACCGGACGGCTCGACAACAATTCGGTTGTCCATCTTCCGGGAACGTCTGACATGATCGGCAAGATCTACAATGTCAGATTAAAGGAATGCAAAGGCTTTTATTATTTAGGTGAAGTAGTAAATGAATAAACGTTTTGGAAAGAATGATCTTATTTTGCTGGCCGTTCTTCTGGCAGCTGCCGCTTTGGGCTTTTATTTTTTCTATTTCCAAAACCGTCCGCAGGGGGATCAGGTTCAGATCACGATCGACGGAACGGTTTACGGAACGTATTCCCTTAACGGGGAGCAGGAAATACAGATCCCGGATGCTTCCGGCGCTACCACGAATGTCCTGTCGATCAGGGATGGAAAGGCTAAAATGATTGAAGCCAGCTGTCCGGATAAGCTTTGTGAATATCAGAATGCGATATCTAAAAGCGGTGAGAGCATTATCTGTCTGCCGAACAAGGTGGTTGTTACAGTCACCGGCGGGCAGGAGGATGACACGATCGATGCTTTTTCCAAATAAGATCTTTGGGTAATTTATAGAGGTAATTCCATGAAAAAAACAGCATATATGGGAATATTTCTGGCACTTGCACTGATCTGCAGCTATATCGAGACGCTGATCCCGTTTCATATCGGCATTCCGGGCGTGAAGCTCGGACTTACCAATATCGTTATCGTGTGGGCACTTTATCTGCTGGGGACAAAGGAGGCACTTGCGATTTCGGTTATGCGTATCGTTCTAAGCGGTATGATGTTCGGAAACGCATTCAGCATCGCGTATTCACTTGCAGGAGGTCTGCTCAGCTTTATCGTGATGGTTCTGCTGAAAAAAACCGGCAGATTTAAGTGCATATCGGTAAGCATCGCAGGCGGTATTTTCCACAATATCGGACAGCTGCTTGTAGCTGCAGCGATTGTCCAGAACCTTTCCGTATTCTATTATATACCGGTATTGTTTATCTCCGGCACGATCACAGGACTTGTGATCGGCGTGATCTCACAGGAGCTTATCCTGCGTGTCAAATTCCGGTTTCGTTAAAAAGGAGCGTATATGTTTTCTTATATTCGAGGAGAACTTGTTGAAGTAAATGCCGACCACATTGTCATTGATGTTGGTGGGATCGGTTATATGGTTGTCATTTCCGGGCAGGCAATGAATGATCTGCCGCCAATCGGCGATGTGATAAAGGTTCATACCTATCTGTATATCCGGGAGGATATCCTGATGCTGTACGGCTTTTTGGAGCGGGACGAGATGGCAATGTTCAAGCAGCTTCTTGCGGTCAGCGGGATTGGACCGAAGGGAGCAATCGCAATCTTATCCGCGCTTTCTACGGATGATTTGAGATTTGCCGTACTGTCGGGGGACGCCAAGGCAATCGCCAAGGCTCCGGGAATCGGTGGCAAAACCGCTTCGCGCATCGTGCTTGAACTAAAGGACAAGATCTCGCTGGAGGATGCGTTTGAGCAGAAGCTGTCAAACACGCAGAATGCCGTTGCAAGAGGAGCTGCTTCCACAATCAAGAACGACGCAGTGCTTGCACTTTCCGCACTCGGATATTCCTCTGCGGAGAGCTTAAAGGCGGTCTCTAAGGTAGAGATCACCGAGACGATGGATGTTGAGGACATTTTACGGGCGGCGCTTAAGCACCTGTAAAGCAAAGCGGCATCCGCTGATCCATCAGCATAGAATCATTAAGAGGGAAGAACAGTAGAATTATGGAGCGCAGAGTCATATCCACGCAGATGCAGGAGGAGGATATCTCCATCGAGACAAATCTCCGCCCGCAGCTGCTGACAGAATACATTGGTCAGGAAAAGATCAAAGAAAATTTAAAAGTCTACATAGAAGCGGCAAAGCAGCGTTCGGAGTCCCTGGATCATGTTCTGTTTTACGGACCGCCGGGGCTTGGAAAGACAACGCTTGCGGGGATTATCGCAAACGAGATGGGAACACACCTTAAGATCACGTCGGGACCTGCGATTGCAAAGCCGGGTGAAATGGCAGCAATCCTTAATAACCTTGCGGAGGGTGATGTACTATTCGTTGATGAGATTCACCGGTTAAACCGTCAGGTGGAGGAGTATCTGTATCCGGCAATGGAGGATTTTGTGATCGATGTCCTGATCGGCAAGGGAGAGACCGCACGCTCGATCCGGTTAAATCTTCCGAAGTTTACTCTGGTCGGCGCTACGACGCGTGCCGGAATGCTATCTGCTCCGCTCCGTGACCGTTTCGGAGTCGTCTGCCACATGGAATATTACACGGTGGAGGAGCTGAAAACGATCGTCCTGCATTCCGCAGCCAAGCTTGGCGTGGAGATTGACGAGCAGGGCGCATACGAGCTTGCACGGCGTTCACGCGGTACACCGCGTCTTGCAAACCGCCTTTTAAAGCGTGTGCGCGATTTCGCGGAGGTCAAGTACGATGGCAGGATCACCTACGAGGTGGCGGCATTTGCGCTTGATCTGCTTGAGGTAGATAAGCTCGGACTCGACCAGAACGACAGGAACATCCTGCTTACGATCATTGAGAAGTTCCAGGGTGGTCCGGTCGGACTTGACACCCTTGCGGCGGCACTCGGAGAGGATGCCGGAACGATCGAGGATGTCTACGAGCCGTATCTGGTCAAGAATGGTTTTATCAACCGCACACCAAAGGGGCGTGTCGCAACCGCATTCGCGTATGAGCATTTTGGAATCCATTAAGCTATTGTGTTCTTTCTGCGACAATGATACAATATGTAAGGATAAGTTACGAAAACAAAAGAGTCCGGAGGATAAGTTATGTCAGCCAAGACAAGTGCCGAAGTGGTAATAGATGGTAAGGTATATACATTAAGCGGTTATGAAGGGGAAGAGTATTTACAGAAGGTAGCTGCTTACATCAACAACAAGATCAGCGAGTTCGATGCCATTGAAGATTATCGTCATCTCCCGCTCAATATGAAGAGCACCTTGATCCAGCTCAATATTGCAGATGACTACTTCAAGGCGAAGTCCCAGGTTGAGAAGCTGGAACGGGATATCGAGCTTAAGGATAAAGAGATCTATGATCTTAAGCATGACCTGATCACCAATCAGGTAAAGACAGAGACTGCGGAAGCATCCGTAAAGCAGCTGGAGGCTGAAAATCGCGAGCTGCTTTTAAATAAAGCGAGACTGGAAGCAACCCTTGAGGATTCGCTTTTGGATAAGGATAAGAACAAGACAAAGAAAGCACAATAACATATAAGCGGGGCAGAGCATGAGACTTCTGCTCCGTTTTGTTTTTTTGACGACTTTACAAGACAGATAGGAGAAATCAATGGAGCCTGTAATGGAATTGCTTGCGCCTGCCGGATCACCGGAGACGCTTTGGGCGGTGATCGATG
>ERZ1034998.1926-NODE-1926-length-11818-cov-3.025419_pt1 | contig 11818 bp, 10 predicted proteins | sample MGYA00520621_ERZ1034998 | MGnify/ENA primary metagenome ERZ1034998 (study PRJEB33766, sample SAMN09781748) | gut metagenome | biome: gut microbiome | host: Homo sapiens | place: Madagascar | study: EMG produced TPA metagenomics assembly of the PRJNA485056 data...
TTTCTCTTTTAAATGCAGCTGATGAAACAGATCCTTTAATACCGGATCCTTCGCTTCCTGTTCGTAGCGTCTGTATTTCTCCATACAGCTTTTTTCCTGTGTCTGCAGGTCTTTAACCGCCGTCTTCTCTTTTTCTTTTAATGTCACATTCATACATTTGTCTCCTTTTCTTCTTTTACAATCAGTATGTCTTTTTTACTGGAAATTTATACAAGATATGGCGGCAAAAGATGCAAAGAAAGTATCGTAATACCAAGTGACAATACATACTGCATGGTGTAAACTATATCTGTAAAAAATCATCTATTGTATCATGGATCCGAGGATTCATGCCATTTAGGAGAAATACTATGCCAAAATACGCTTTTATCACAGGTGCTTCCCGCGGTATCGGTGCTGCGATCGCGAACGAGCTCGCCGCGCAGGGATATCACCTTTATCTGACCTGTCTGACAAATGGTCAGAGACTACAGTCTCTGGCTGATGAGCTTTCACAGATCTATTCCGTTTCCTGTCAGTGTTTTGTCGGTGACATCGGAGATTACAGTTTTGTGGAACGCTGCTTTGCCAAAATCAATACATTGGATGTCCTCGTCAACAACGCAGGAATTTCCTATGTCGGTCTGTTGTCCGATATGGAAGTCAGCGACTGGAATCAGGGCATGCATACCAATCTGTCTGCCAGCTTTTATACAAGTAAGCTTACGATTCCTCTGATGCTGAAAAAGCATGAGGGAAAAATCATCAATATTTCTTCTGTCTGGGGAAATGTAGGGGCTTCCATGGAAGTTGCCTATTCTGCATCCAAAGGCGGGCTGAACAGCTTTACGAAAGCACTTGCCAAGGAGTTAGCACCGAGTAACATCCAGGTCAATGCACTTGCCTGCGGTGTGATCGATACGGATATGAATAAATGTTTTTCTGTAGATGATATGGAAATCCTGAAAGGAGAAATCCCGGCAGACAGAATCGGAACGACGCTCGAGGCTGCCAAAATGGTCAGCATGATCATTCATTCTCCTTCTTACCTGACGGGACAGATCATTACTATGGATGGTGGCTGGCAGTAGACTTACATACTGTCAACGACCGTAAAAAAGTGTTCTACTTCCTGCCATGCTCTTTTGGATTCCGGCAGATGCATCATTGCCATCTGGAATACGTGGAACATGCCCTCGTATTCCGACAGGCGCACATGCACGCCCTGTTCTTTTGCCTTGGCTGCTGCCTGCTGCGAATCGCTGAGCAACATTTCGTAAGTACCGACCTGGATCAGCATCGGCGGGAATCCGGTAAAGTCTCCGAACAGCGGCGACAAATACGGATTTTTCGGATCGTGGTTCTGTCTGTAATCTGTGCTATAGATCAGACTGTCCCTTGTTTTGCCAAACAACGGATCTTTTTCATAATTATCATCATAAGATGGTCCACTTGCCGTCATATCGGTCCATGGTGACATGGCGACAATTCCTCTCGGCAGTTTCCTGCCATGATCCTTCAGATAATGGCAAAGTGCCATGCAGAGTCCTCCGCCTGCGGAATCTCCGCCCAGATAGATCTCATCTTCCGTAAAACCTTTTTCTTCCCGCAGCCAGTCAAATGCTGTGATGGCATCTTCAAGTGCCGCCGGGAACGGATTTTCCGGTGCAACGCGGTAATCTATAGAGAGTACGTCCATTCCCTTTCCTGCCTCCGCATATAATACGGCGAAGCTCCGATAAGTATTGTGGATCTTTCCCACATATCCGCCGCCGTGCAGCTGCAGCAAAACACGGTCTTCTCTTCGTCCTTCCGTTTTGGTCAGATATTCCATCGAAAAAAGCGGCAGATGGATTTCTTCCATCTCAAATCCCGCCGGACATCTCCACGGCGGTTCCACGATCTTCTTCCGCATCTCTCCATTCTTGAATTTCTGTCCGATGAGGTGATCACTCGTTACACGTGCGATCAGTTCCCGTACAAGCTGACCTTTGAAGCTTGCTTCTTCTTCCGAAATTTTGATCATATATGAAATCTCCTCTTTAGTTCATTTTTTGCTCTTCGGTCGCCGAGTAAAACAGTTCCCAGAAACAGTACGCCGCTGCTTACCAGTGCAATCAGACTCAAAAGCGGTCTTGTCACAATATGCAGTGCATACATAAGCATCTGTATGCCTGCGATCACGATCATGCCAAGCTGCAACAGGATATAGCTTTGCCAGTTCTGCATATTGACGATCATGAGCACAATAATGCCTGTATCCACCAGCAAAATCGCACAGGGGATTGCATAATTGACTGACCAGCCGCGATAACCCAGGATATGATCGATCAGCACACAGAGCAGGATTGCGGCCAGACTCTGCACCATGATCTTCATCAAATGCCCTTCATCCTGATTGAAAAGCGTGTAGCGCAGTGTCAATAAAAAGTATAGAATACCTGCATCACAGATAACCGACCACATCAGACCCGCGTACGTCAGATAATTGATCACACCGAGCAGGAGCATCGTGATCACGGAAACAAACAGACTGATCCGCATCAGAAATCTGTATTTTTTCTGCGGAATGGAAACCTGTGGATACATAGGCTCTGTCTGCTCCTCATCCTCTTTCTCGAGCACGCTCCTGCAAAACGGGCAGACGCTTGTCTGATCCAATATTTGAATTTTACATTGTTTACAATACTTCATAGGCTTCTCCATTCGTTTCGATAGTCACCGGTACACCCAGCTCCGACAGCGTGCGGAAAAAGCACTTCTGGATCGACTGATCCTTTAATTTGGAACTGATCGTATACACAAGTGTATCCTCATAAGAGCTGATACTGCATTTCATATTCTGCCCCTTTGTCATGGAAAGCACGACATGCATCTTATCGATATAAGGCCGGTAATCCTCCCGGATCTGCAGACTGCCTACATTCGTTACAGTCGATGTGTTGGCAAGCGCAGAACTGCGATACACCCACTTCATGGCAAGATTTTTTACAAACAAAGGAACCATACGCAGCATCAGGTTTTTCTGATTCGATACATTATAAGAGATCAGGCTGTCCATATTTTCCTTGGTGATCTGCTCCTTCAGGCTCTCAGCAATTCTGGCAATCACCTCTTCTACCGTGTAGTTTTCTTTATCAGCCCGCAGCACCGCTGCCGTCATGCCAAAGAAATTCTTCGTTGTGATCGAACCGTAAAACGGGCGCATATTAACCGGTACACAAATACTGATCGGTTTTTTATATGGCTGGCTGTGCAGATGCTCTTTATAAATGCTATAGGCAAAAATACCGGTCAGAAATGTATTGATGCTGACACCGTATTCCTTTGCCTTTGCTTTCAGTATCGGGATATTCAGGTAGCCATGGGTAACCGAAAGTGCTTTTGGCGGCAGGAATTCTCCCGTCAGACGGACTGCACGCTCCGTCTTATATTTTTTCTTATACTTCTTGCCGGTATAATTTTTAACATAGCTGTCTTCTTTATTCAGGGACGTATCACTGCACAGTTCATCACCAAGCTTCTCCATCAGGTCATCATGCGTCAGCCGCAGATATTCATAAACCAGCTCCCGCAGAAAGGTTATCCCGCCCATACCGTCCGTCAGGACATGGAATACCTCCAGATTGATCCGTTTCCGATAGTAAGTCACACGAAACAGATAATTGTTGTTCTGATACACCGGAATATACAGGCATGGATAGGTATTTTCTTCCCGCACTTTCGGCGCCGGTCTGTTATTTGTTTCAAAATAATACCAGAACAGACCTCTGCGCAGTCTGACATGGAACACGTCAAATTTGGGAAGCACTCTGCTTAATGCTTCCTGCAGCTTTTCTTCTATAATATCTTCTGTCAGTGTCACGGAGATCCGATAAACACTGCTCATGCTTTCATTTGCTATGACCGGGAAAAGCAATGCCGTATTATCCAGCTTGTCCCATTTCATTTCTTTTTCGGTCAGGCTCATTCTTTTTCTCCTCTTTTAACAGGTGTCTGAAAAACAGCCAGGCTTCTTTTCAGGATGCCATTCATGTGGGCGATCGCCATGCCATAGTTTGTCATGGGTACCCCTGCCTGCAGACAGGCTTCTTTCCGGTACTGCATTTCTCTTTCATTCAGCATGCAGCCACCGCAATGGATCACCAGTGCATATTTCGTCAGATCCTGTGCGAATTCCGTTCCGCTCGTCCACGTAAATGCCAGCTCTTTTCCCGTGTATTTTTTCAGCCACGCGGGCAGCTTCTGCGTTCCGATATCGCCGCATTGCCTGTGATGGCTGCAACCCTCGGAGATCAGCACATGATCGCCGTCCTTAAGGCGGTCAATACAGCCGGCTGCGGCTTTTGCTGTCTCCAGCTGCCCTTTGTATCTGGCAAACAGCACGGAAAAAGACGTAAGCGGCATTTCCGGCGGTACAATTTCCTTTACATAGCCAAATGCCTGACTGTCTGTGACTACCAGCGCCGGCTTTACATGGGAAAGTGTCTCCGCCAGCTCCGTTTCCCTTGTCACAACTGCGATCATGCCATGATCCAGCAGATCTCTGAGCACCTGCTGCTGTGGCAGGATCAGGCGTCCCTTCGGTGCCGCTGCATCGATCGGCGTTACGAGCACAACCAGATCTCCCGCCTGCACCAGATCACTGACGATCGGTTTTTCCGCACCTGCAGTCTGTGCCAGCTTTCCGATCATATTTTTCAGTTCTTCTATATTTTTCTTTTCTCTGGCACTGACAAATATTTTCGCTGTTCCCGGTGCAAAATGTTTCCATTTTTCAAAATCCTGCTCAAATGCCAGATCGATCTTATTGACCGCCAGTATGGTCGGTACTTTTCTTTCCTGTAAAAGCGCAAGCAGCTCCTTTTCCTGCTCTGACGGTTCCTTGATCGCGCTCATAACAACAACCGCAACATCTGTCTTGCGCAGAATCTGCCTTGTCTTTTCCACCCGGAGCTGTCCCAACTCACCTTCATCGTCCATCCCCGGCGTATCAATGATAAGTACAGGGCCGATCGGCAGAAGCTCCATGGATTTTTGTACCGGATCTGTCGTCGTTCCGAGTACATCCGATACGACAGACAATGCCTGTCCGGTCACTGCATTCACAAGGCTAGATTTGCCGCTGTTTCTTCTGCCGAAAAAACCAATATGCACACGCTGTGCACTGCTTGTATCATTCAGTCCCATACTCTTTTCTCCTTTTTATCAGAACCGGAAGTCACGCTGTCCGTTTTCGATATTGACCAGATTCTTTTCTACAATCTCACGCACCTTTTCCCGCGGGATATTGGCAAGCTGCTCACGGATCAGCTTTTCACCTTTTGCTCTCGTTTCCGGAGAAGCATAATCGATCAGGTATTCCTGCAGTGTCATCAATGCATTCGGCAGACAGCAGTTGGAGATCTGTCCGCTCTTGCAAAGAGACATGAACCGGTCTCCGGTTCTGCCTTCCCGATAACAGGCGGTACAAAAACTCGGGATATAACCACCGTCGATCAGCCAGCTTACCACCTGATCAAGTGTTCTCGTATCACTTACATCAAACTGCTCGCTGCATTCTTCCGGAAGCTCCGGTTCCGCATAACCGCCGACGCTCGTTTTGGAACCGCCGCTGATCTGGGAGATGCCCAGACCGATCACCTTTTCCCTGCACGCCTGGCTTTCTCTTGTAGAAATGATCATACCCGTATACGGAACACTGATCCTGATGCAGGCAATGATCTTGGCAAACGTATCATCATCAATCCCATTGTCAAACGCAGACGGATCAATATCATCTGCCTTTTTGATACGCGGAACGCTGATCGTATGCGGTCCCACGCCATGTACAGCCTCCAGATGCTCTGCATGCATCAGAAGCGCAGTAAACTCATATCTGTATAATTCCAGACCGAATAAGACACCCAGTCCGACATCATCAATTCCGCCATCCATGGCACGATCCATGGCTTCTGTATGATAAGCATAATCATGCTTTGGCCCGGTCGGATGCAGTTTTTCATAGCTTTCCTTATGATAGGTTTCCTGAAACAGGATATACGTACCAATGCCTGCTTCCTTTAATTTATGGTAATTTTCTACCGTAGTCGCCGCAATATTGACATTGACACGACGGATCGATCCATTTTTATGTTTGACACTGTAGATCGTTTTGATACAGTCCAGAATATATTCGATCGGATTGTTTACCGGATCTTCTCCCGCTTCGATCGCCAGTCTTTTATGTCCCATATCCTGCAGGGCGGTAACTTCTTTTACGATCTCCTCCTGCGTCAGCTTCTTTCTGGCGATATGTTTGTTCTTCCTATGATAAGGGCAGTATACACAGCCGTTCACACAGTAGTTGGATAAATACAGCGGTGCAAACATGACAATACGATTTCCGTAAAAGTCTTCCTTGATCTGCTTTGCCAGTGCATAAATTTCTTCATTCTTTTCCGGGATATCACAGTCCAGAAGTACTGCTGCTTCTGTGTGGGATAAGCCTTTTCTCAGCTTTGCCTTCTCCAGAATTTTGTCAATAAGCTGTTCGTTATGCCTGTTTTCCCAGGCATAATCCAGTGTTGCCATGACCTCGTCATGGTCAATGAATTCTTCTGCCTTTAACGATTTTGCATTATACATGATATGCCTTCTTTCTATATGTCTGCATGTTATTTGTTTTCTTCCCTATATGCAAGGTCGCTTTTCTATAACCTGCTACGCAGGTTATTGCGCCGTACATTTGCTCTGCAAATGTACGACAATGCTTGCGACATCTACATTGTACGACGCAGTGCGCATCTTTGCAAGCTTGCTTACGACACCTACATTGTACGACGCAGTGCGCATCCCCGCGGATCATTTTTGTGTAATAGAAACAAAGTTTCCTACTTACACAAAAACAGAGGTCATGCCATGCATGACCTCCCCGCCATTTCTCTTTTTCCGATTATTGCAGTGCTTCCTTCAGCTGCTGATAAATTTTATCATATTGCGCGTTGTCTGTCTGCAGACGCGGTTTATCGAGTGTCTGAGGCACGCCATAGGTTCCGTTTTCTTTATATTTCGGAATCACATGGAAGATCAGTCTGTCACTGTAATCTTCACTGTCAAAATAATTGATCGCATCCGGTGCAAACAGCTTATTGAGTGTTTTTGCTGTTGTGGCGATATCGGCAAAGAACATGTTCCGCTCCAGTGTTGACAGTCTACAAAGCTCTCTTGTCGACTCCTTGAATACCACTGCGACCCTGCCCCTGCAGGTCTGATCCCAGTACAGATACACACGGGAAATATCCAGATCCGCTACATAAGCCCCGTAAATATCTTCCAGATCTTTTTCGGTTGTCTTCTGCTTACTTTCATCCACTGTTTTTCGGTAAGCCAGATAGGCTTTCGCCATCTCCATGTCCTCGTTGAGCACATGATCCATCACCCAGCTCTGTACTTCTTCCTCGATCTTGCGCAGCTCCGTCTCCGGTTCCTGCTTCAGCTTCGGAATATTGATCTGCATGATATAATCCGAACACTTCTTATGAAACTGTTTATGCTTCGTGATCTTTGGATACGACATTTCATCCATGATCATCTCTTCCGCATAAAAATGATAAGCAGTAAAATCCCTGAGTCCGCAGACGATATCAAGAAGCTGCTTATCTGTCACCCCAATACATTGCATCTGCAGCAGCTGTTCCATATCTCTCCCTAATTTAAACAACTGCTTGTGCTGCACATCGATACTTTCAATACTGGTATTCAGGTTCTTCTCCCAATCAAACTTAAAGTCAAACATAACTAGCCTCCATTTGCCATATTGTAGTATCCCCATCATTTTCTCTTTGTTTACTACTATGTTACCACAGATCTCTATGTACCGTAAACCGACAAAAACACAGTTTTTCAGCAGTTTCTTTATTCACTATTTTGAAGCACATCTGCCATCCTGTTTGTCGCACTGACAGGCTTTTCCAGATATTGTTCCCTGATCTGTGATTTTGACCTGTTTACCTCCTCAAACAACTCTCCTGCCGACCAGACAAGACATTCCTGCCCCCAGACGATGAGCTGCACAAGGCCATCGGAGGTTGCTACCGTTACATTGTAATTTTTCCCGATCGTATGTGCGGCTTTGGCGATATACTGATCTGCCGTCTCCGCTTCCTTTGTATAAACGACATCAATATTGTGATAGTGCTGCATTTGTCCGATACCGCCTCTGACCTTGTATGCATCAAACACAAGAATGACATGACAGCCCTTGCTGCCCTGATAATCACAGAGAATATCCATCAGTCTGCCCCGCGCCGCATCAATATTGACCTGTGCCAGCTCCTTCAGCTCCTCCCATGCAAATACAATATTATAACCGTCAACCAGCAGATAGCTTTCTCCCGGCTCTGTCTGTTTCTTTTTGGCTTTCTTCCACGCTTCTGCCGCCTCGCTCTGCACGGGACTGATAACCTTTTTGGTCTGCTGCGGAAGACGCTGCTTCACAGGTCCGTAAGACCGCTCAAAAATAGCAGCCAGTTCTTTTTCTTCACTGCCGTATCTTGCCGCTTCCATGCGGTTTTGTTTTTCCTGTTCCCTGCGGATCTGCTGAGCGGTAAAAGCTGTATAATCCTCATCGTTGTCCGTGTCAAAAATACTGGGCAGATGCATATGCTCTTTGACTTCATCCCATGGCACGACAAATCCCGCACCATGCTCACAAAATACGGAATCCGCCGGATTTCGCAGATCATGTCCCGGATCATATGCCCGCTTCTCCATGACCGTCTCCGGATCATGACAGATATCATAGCCTGCTGCCACAAGAGAAATGCGTCCCTTGCCCTTGGAATAGGACAAAAGCTCCCTGGCATAATTGCGCATTGTGGAAACAGGTGCTTTTCCGGTCAGTATCGTCTGCTCCATCGTCTGCTGCGGCGGATCACACCTTCCTTCCATCCGCTGTACATCCGTCATAACACGACCGGTCAATTCCGGCGCAACCACGATCCGGAAACTGTAATACGGCTCAAGCAAAACGCTCTGCGCCTGCATCAGTCCCTGTCTGAGTGCACGATAAGTTGCCTGTCTGAAATCGCCGCCCTCCGTATGCTTTGTATGGGCACGTCCTGCCACAAGCGTGATTTTCATATCTGTAATCTGAGAGCCTGTCAGCACACCTCTGTGCTGTCTCTCCTTTAAGTGGGTCAGCACAAGCCGCTGCCAGTTCAGGCTGAGATCATCCATGCTCACATCCGAATCAAATACAAGCCCCGTTCCTCTCGGCTGCGGCTCTAGCAAAAGATGCACCTCCGCATAATGGCGGAGCGGTTCAAAATGTCCCACACCCTCGACGGTATCTGCAATCGTCTCCAGATAGACCACTTCTCCGTCATCAAAGGAAATCTCAATGCCAAAGCGGTCTTTTACCACACATTTCAGTATTTCAATCTGCACCTCACCCATGAGCTGTGCATGGATCTCTCCCAGTTCTTCATCCCATACAATATGGAGCTCCGGATTTTCTTCTTCCAAAAGCTTCAGCTTTGCCAAAAGTGTATGTACATCCATTTCCGCCGGTCCCTGCACGCAGTAATTGAGAACCGGTGAAAGTACCGGCGCGATCTCATAATTTTCGATCCCCAGTCCTTCTCCCGCAAAGCTTTCACTCAGTCCTGTGACACAGCAGATTTCTCCCGCAGTTACCTGCTCTGTTGTGTCATATTTTTCACCGTTGTACAGGCGGATCTGATTGACCTTTTCTTCCTTCGACCAGTTAGCAGAGGATAACAAGTCACGCACATGCAGCTGCCCGCCCGTGATCTTCATATGGGTCAGTCTGTTGCCCTGCTGATCTCTTGTGATCTTGTACACTCTGGCACCAAAGGCAGAAGGATAACGCGGTGTTTCTATATAGGAAGCAATGCCTTCGATCAGTTCTGTAATGCCTTCCTGCTTCAGCGCAGATCCGAAAAAACACGGAAATACGCTACGGCAGCTGACCAGCCTTGCAATTTCTTCCTGTGGCAGGTCGCCATGCTCTAAAAAGTATTCCAGAGAGTCTTCCTGTGCTACAGCAATGCTTTCCCAGAACGCCATATCACGTTCTGCGCCAAAATCAATACATTCACTGCTGAAGGTCTGCTGCAGCTGCTGCAGAATCTTATCATGGTCTGCAAGAGGCTGATCCATTTTATTGATGAACAGGATCGTCGGGATCTGGTACTTCTTAAGAAGATTCCAGAGTGTCTGCGTATGTCCCTGTATGCCATCAGCCGCACTGATCAAAAGCACTGCTGCATCCAGTACCTGCAACGTTCTTTCCATTTCCGCCGAAAAATCCACATGGCCAGGCGTATCCAACAGCGTCACTTCTCTTCCCTGCATGGAAAGTCTTGCCTGCTTGGAAAAAATCGTGATACCACGTTCCCGCTCCAGCGTATCCGTATCCAGAAAAGAATCCTTGTGATCCACGCGTCCTACCTTCCTGAGTGCCCCGCAGGCATACAGAAGACTTTCGGATAAGGTTGTCTTTCCTGCATCTACATGTGCCAGAAGTGCTATACATATATGATTATTTTTCTCCTGCTTTGTCTGTTGTCCCATCGGATCTGTCCTCATCTTTCTGTTCTGTCACTTTTCCCTATCTGCTTCTCTTTTCCTATACAGCCTGTCCGCCCCCTGCTTTATTTCCACATCCAGTATATAGGCCGTTTCATTTTCCACACGGAACCGGATATTATACTGCTGATAGGAAAGTCCCCAGATTCTTTCTGCATCCTGTACATAAGCGGTACGCGGATCCTGCGAAAGAAGCTGCTTGATTGTATCCCGTTCTTTCTCTTCTATCTTTATCAGCATCTCTTCCGGAATACTGACCGCAATCCGGTTCCCCCGGACCCTGCCCGCAAAGCCATCTGTTGCATCAGGGTAACTGTCTGCGTAAGGCAGATAAGGCTTAATATCATAAACGGGCGTTCCGTCCAGCATATCCACACCGGATACATGCAGGACCGGCCCATATGTTTTATGATATTCTATCGAATCCAGCTTCAGTGCGGAAAGCCCGATCGGATTCGGGCGGAACGGAGAACGCGTTGCAAATACGCCCATCCGCTTATTTCCGCCAAGGCGCGGCGGTTTAACGGTCGGTGACCATTTTTCTCTCTTCGCCTGTGAAAATTCCCAAAGCACCCAGATATGAGAATATTCCGCAAGTCCCGGAATGCTTCCCGATTCCGGGAAGCCGGTTCCAATATGATCTGCCCCTTTAGCTGTCCGACCAGTCCGCTTTGTCTCGGGATTCCGAACTTTTCCGGAAAATCCGTATGGATCGTTGCAATCTGTTTTAGTTCCATTTTGTTATCCTCTACTTACTGTCATATCATTCTGCAAAGTGATCCCTAAATTCTGATAATATCAACTGTATGCGAGCTTGCGCCGATCAGATCCTGCCTTTCACAGGTTGCCAGATGATATTGCAGGAAGCAGGAAAATTCTTCTTCCGACATGGCATTGATGACCGGACGCATATGATCCGCCGGACCATCTGCCGCAATGATCTGGATCCTGCTTAGTCCTACCGCTTCATTCAGGCGGTTGATATCCTCCAGCCTCACAACACTGTAGAGCTCGTTTGCTTCTTCCGTGCAGTGAAAATCCTCTGTCAGAAGTCCCTTCTCCATGCTTTCGAGTATATGTCCTTCCCGGAATGCATACGTCAGCACGCTGTATTCATTCATACAGTAAGCAACAAGCAACACGCCGCCCTTTTTTGTCACTCTTTTGGCTTCCGATAAAGCCCTGCATTTTTCCTCAAAGGTATGCAGATGATACAAGGGGCCGAACAAAAGCGTCACATCAAAGG
>ERZ1034998.1929-NODE-1929-length-11796-cov-11.961928_pt1 | contig 11796 bp, 9 predicted proteins | sample MGYA00520621_ERZ1034998 | MGnify/ENA primary metagenome ERZ1034998 (study PRJEB33766, sample SAMN09781748) | gut metagenome | biome: gut microbiome | host: Homo sapiens | place: Madagascar | study: EMG produced TPA metagenomics assembly of the PRJNA485056 data...
AAGCATTGTTCTAATCGTACCTTTATGGAATTGAAATATAATTCCCGAAGCAAAAAAAACTTAAAATTGATGTTCTAATCGTACCTTTATGGAATTGAAATTTCGTTGGCTATGGTTTCATTCTCATCATTAAAATGTTCTAATCGTACCTTTATGGAATTGAAATGAGACGGTCGAAAGGTTTCCTGCAACCGAGATACGTTCTAATCGTACCTTTATGGAATTGAAATTAAGGATTCTGATGTGTACCCAAGTTCACACGAGTTCTAATCGTACCTTTATGGAATTGAAATACAAAAGGAGCGCTATATAAAAATTTCGTCAACGGTTCTAATCGTACCTTTATGGAATTGAAATTCATCAACACGGAAATCCTTTGTTTACTCCTACTTTTATGATTCTTCTTCCATCACCAGCAAAGATTTTGGCAAAATCGGGCTATTTTTCTTTATTTAACTCTGAAATAGAGTGGAATATCAGAGAAAATCTATAAATTTGCATTTAAATACAATATTATGTAAAGAATGGAAGATAGAGAACTGTTGCTGAAAAGTGACCCAGAGTTTGACCGCCTCGCCTTTACGGTGTTGGCTATCGAGGCTTCGGCACAAAAAATGGGTATATCGCCGTCTGAAATGAGAAAGCGATTGGATAAGGTGGGGCTAATCAAGAGTCTCATTCAAGATTGCTATGACACTCTACATACCGAGAGCCGGGAAGCTGTAGCAAATGATGTGGTCGAAGCTCTTAAAAATTGGGAAAGAAAAGAATAATGGAAAAGCAGTTCAAATCATACGAAAGGGTATAATTATGTTGGACTTTTTATTATGGAATAAAATCGCTCGTATCATAAAGCAACTAGCCGATACGTTACATATATCAACCGACAGAGCATTACAGATATTCTATGACTCTGATGTTTGCCGTATGCTACATGACAAAGAACTTGGCTTGCATCTAATGAGTGATACATATATTGTAAATGACTTGATAGAAGAGCTAAGGAATAAGCAATAGTAAAACAATGGATATAAAGCCCTGGTGCGTTTCGCATCAGGGCTTTTTGGTCGTTTGGTCGGAAATTTTATTTCTTTATCACCTTCAGAACCTGGTCGGCAAGGCTTCTCATTCCCTTGATAGTTGGGTGACCGTTCTTCTTGTCTATGTCATGAAGGGCGATGACCGGAACCTGATAGGTCTTGCAGATCTTTTTTACTGACTCGTTGATCTCATCCTTCAGCTCTGAATTTAGAATGAAGTAGATATCTACATTCGGATGGCGCTGACGGAGATCGGAAAGCAACTTCGCCAGGGCTGGACGGAAACAGTAGAGGTCGGCACGCTTCCAGTTGCTGTACTGGTAATTGCCGATAGGGGCATTTGCCCAACTGTCGTTCGTTCCGCCGCAAATCAAGATGATGTCCGGATTGCCCAGCAGGGTAGTGCGGTTGATGAATGAACGGTCGCTGTAATCCTCATCCCGATAGCCGGTGTTGCAGATGGTGGAACCGGAATAGGAATTGATGTTGCCCATCTTGTAACCACCTTCCTTGATAACCTGCCACCACCAGGTTTGCTCCACCTTGTTGACATCGGTTGCTTTTTGAACCGCCGTGGTGTACCAGGTGGCATATCCCTTTGGGATGAAACCTTCGAAAGTTGAATACGAGTCGCCGAGCACGGCAACGGTCTGTTTTACCTGTGCCAGCAGGGGCATCAGGGCGAACATAAAGAGGCAGACGATAACTGATAATCTTTTCATGACGTTTTTTATATAGTTTGATTTTTTAATGTGATCCTCTTTTGGGATAGGGTTTGAAACCCGATTGCAAAGATACGATATTATTTGTGGATATACAAATGTTTGGGACTATAAATTTATTAGGGTGTTCAGTTCTATGATAGCGTTATCTTCATCATATTGAAAATAATTCTCCAAAATGAGTGGGATTTCCGGATTTTATTCGTATTTTTGCAGCTACATTCAGAATTTAGCTTCTTTTCTAACTGCAGCATTAAGGTGAGTGAAAGTTCTGAAATGGAAAAATCCGAGCTGCTTTCTGTAGTTTTGGTATTTATAGACTAATAACATAAGTGTTGCGGAAGTTGGGTGTGCAAATTTAATAAAATGTAATGATCTCAGAAGAACAAATTCTTTATGAACAACTGAAAGTTGGTAATGAGAGTGCCTATGGCATCCTTTACAGGAATCATTATGCCATATTGTGTCATTTTGCCAATTTCTATCTCCATGATAGATTTTCTGCAGAATCTGTTGTGGAAGATGTTATCTACCACATATGGGAAAATCGTGAAAGTTTGAATATCACCAAATCCATCAGAAGCTATTTAGTAACGGCTGTAAGGAACAAGTGTCTTGACACGCTCAAGCTCAAGAGAAACCAAAATGAAAAGCCCATATCTAGCTTGTCGGATAAAGTTGGTTATTATGTGGATAGCCAAACTGCCGGTGATTCTCCTTATGGAACACTTCTTTCCAAAGAGCTGGAGGAAAAAGTCATCCAGGCTATCGAAGCACTTCCCGCCGAATGCAGGCAGGTATTCATAAAAAGCAGGATGGAAAGCAAGAAAAATAAGGAAATTGCAGACGAATTAGGCATTTCTGTCAATACAGTAAAGTATCATCTCAAGAATGCGCTCAAGATATTGCGAGAGAAACTGGAGCACTATCTTATAGCTTTATCCTTATTTTTGTTAATGAACTGAAAAAGATATTTTTTTAACTACACTTCTTTACCAGAACATCGTCAATAAGCAAAACGTATCAAGAATATGAACAAAATACAATTTGAAGAATTAGCTATAAGATATTTTACCGGTGATCTCGATTCAGAAGGTATCCTTCTTCTTGAAGACGAAATCCGACAGTCTGAGGAAGCTAAAAAAACATTTGATGAACTGAAGGAAATCTGGGCAGCCAGTACTACCCAGGAAGAGTTGGACAGCTACGACTACAAGGCTGCCTACCAGCGTTTCTTGCATAAGATTTCAGAAGATTCAGATGAAACAGATGAGGATCAGAAGGAAGAGAATCCTCGTTTCTACCATATATATAGGTGGATTGGCGGTATAGCAGCCTCACTCCTTATATTGTTTGGAGCAACCTATCTGTCTTATCAGCAGGGCCAGAAGAATCTGCAGAACACCTTTGCTGATATCGTTGTTGCCACCCCTAATGGCTCCAGTACCAGTGTTAACTTGCCGGACGGCTCTATTGTGAAGCTTAATGGAGGTTCCAGGATTTCATATTCACAGGGATATGGAGTGGATAGCCGTATCGTCAATATAGAAGGTGAAGGGTATTTTGAGGTTAAGAAGGATAGTACCAAGCCATTTATCGTCAACTCTGCCAACATCATCGTCAAGGTGTTGGGTACAAAGTTCAACTTCTGTGATTACCCACAGGAGACACAGGCTCTTGTGGCTCTTGATGAAGGCAAGGTGAATATGACAAGCATTGAATCTAAGCAGGAAATCACCTTGCTTCCGAATCAGCATGTGGTTTTTGACAAGAAAACTGGTGCTATGACACTGCTGAATACAAAAAAACTGGCTAATAAAAGTCAGTGGACCAAAGGTGTCATTGCCTTCAATGGCGAGTCTCTCAAGGATATAGCTGTAGTTTTGGAAAGATGCTATTCTGTTACATTCAAGATAACTCCATCTAAGCAGAATTCGCTCCATTTTTATGGCGTGTTTTATAAAGATAGCCAAAATGTGTATGATATCATGGAGGCGCTTGCTGCAACAGGAAAGTTCACCTATAAAATCTGTGGTAAGACCATCATTATTCAGTAGGAAATTGAGGAGAAAAAAGTTTTTTTAGAAAAAATGTGCTTTCTCACTACCCATTTTGCAAAATACGTCGTCTATAAGCCAAATTTAGCAACAACAATTAACAACTTAAATGAAATTTGTTATGGATAAAAGACAAATCTTTCTAACTGCTGCGGCCCTGTGCTTGAACATGAGCATTTCGGCTCAGAGCGTGAATTTGCAGAATGTCACGGTAAAGCAGGCACTTAACAAGTTGCAGCAGACTTGCGGCTATTCTTTTGTTTATGAAGCAAAAGACCTAAACACCAGCAAACGTGTTTCAGTCAATGCATCCAATTGTGCAGAAGCTATTGGACAAGTCCTTAGAGGTCAAGGTGTAACCTATACCTTGAAAGGAAAAAATGTCATTATTTCAAAAGCTTCTGTCAAGCATCAAGGCACTCAGCAGGTGGGAAACCAGCGACGTGTAAAAGGTGTCATCAAGGACGGAAACGGCGAACCTATCATTGGTGCTACCGTTAGAGTAAAGGGGCATGAGAGCACTGGAACAATCTCTGACTTGGATGGTAATTTCTCGCTGGAAGTATCTCCAGGTGATGAGCTGGAAGTTTCTTATGTAGGTTACAGTACAAAACTCATCAAGACAGGCAACTCATCATCGCTCAGCGTGGTTATGAAGGAAGACAACAAGGCTCTTGGAGAGATTGTTGTCATCGGATATGGTACTCAGAGAAAAGCTGATCTTACTGGTTCGGTAGCTAATGTAGATGCTACGAAATTAAATACGCAAAGTAACTCAACGATAGGACAAGCTCTTCAAGGTAAAATAGCAGGTGTTGACATCGTTTCTCAGGGTGGACAGCCTGGTTCAGGATCTCGTATAATGGTCAGAGGTATTGGTACTCTTAATAATGCCTCTCCGTTATACATTGTTGATGGTATGTATATGTCGGGTATCGATCATATCAATCCTTCCGACATCCAAAGCATCGATGTACTGAAGGATGCTTCTTCTGCAGCCATCTATGGTTCTCGAGCAGCCAATGGTGTCGTTATCATTACTACTAAGAGTGGTAGCAATACCGAGGGTGTGCCAACCATAAACGTAACTGCCAATGTTGGTGTTAATACTCCTGCCAAATACTTGGATATTTTGAATGCATCTGATTGGGCTGCGGTTACCACCGAGTCTAGAGCTGCATCTGGTTTAAAGCCGCTGGATATGGCGCTCGATCTGGCTTCTAAAGAGGATAATGACTGGCAGGATATTATGTTCAATCCTGCTTTGATGCAGAATTATAATCTTTCTGTTCAGGGTGGTGGAAAATATACTACCTATTATAATAGCTTTGGCTATACCAATCAGGACGGTGTTTTAAAGGGTACCAATTTCCAGCGTTATACCATGCAGAGCAAGGTGGATTACAAGAAGGGAATAGTAAACCTGGGTACCAATATCATCTTGGAGTATGATAAGGATAAACCTCTGTTCAGTGCAGTTCGTGGAGGTATGGTGGGACATACCTTGTTGTCTGTTCCTACTTTGTCCAGATATGATAGTAGCCGTGTTGGTGGATATGGTGGATTGTATGGTGACGTGGTTAATCTCCGTAACCCATTGGGTACCTGTGATGATAACGTCCTGGGCCGCAAGAGTGACAATGCAAAAGTCTATGCCAACGTTTATTTCTCTATAGAGCCGATCAAGGGTTTGAAGTATAAGATGAACTTTACTCCTGATTTCCAGTTCTATCGTTATAATGAGAAAACGGGTCTTTACGATTTTGGATTGGATAAGAATGGCATTACTCAGAATACAGAACGCCAGTCTCGTACAAGAAATCTCCTCATGGAACATCTTCTTACTTTTGATAAGCAATTTGGTGCCCACAAGATTTCTTTGTTGGCTGGTTATTCTTATCAGGATACAAAGTATCGATATTTGAGTGGCTGGGGACAGGGTATGTTAACCGGAATTTGGGAATTGGATGCTGCAGCCAGTGGATTAGGTACCTCTGGCAATTCTTACCGTTCTGTATTGACTTCCATCTTAGGTCGTATCTTCTATTCTTATCAGGATAGATATCTGATAACCATGACGATGCGTCGTGATGGTTCTTCTAAGTTTGCCAAAGGTAATCGTTACGGAAACTTCCCTTCTGTGTCTGTAGGTTGGAATATTGCCGAGGAAAAGTTTGTCAAGGATCATGTTGAGTGGCTCGACCAGTTGAAGCTGAGAGCAGGATATGGAGAGTTGGGTAATCAGGAAATCTCCGATTATCAGTATTCTTCTACTGTAACAACGGGTATCAATTATCCTAATGGTAATGGTGGACTCTTGCAGGGTGCATTTCCTAAGAATTTTGCCAATCCTGATATCAAGTGGGAATCTACTTCTATGACCAATGTCGGTATCGACTTGATAGCATTGAACAACAGATTGAGTCTCACGATGGATTACTATGTTAAGAATACCAAGGATATCCTCCTGTCGGTGCCTATTCCTATCTCTACCGGTGGAGCCAACGACCCTGTGAAGAATGCGGGTAAGATCAGAAACAAGGGTTTCGAATTCAATCTGGGCTGGAACGATCGTCTTGACAAGGATTTCTCATATAGCGTAAATGCCATCGGTTCGTTCAATACGAATGAGGTGGTAGCTATGGGTTCTGAATCTCAGTCCATCACTGGCGGAACTATCCATGGTGGTACCTATACTACCAAGACTTTGGCTGGTTATCCTATCGCCGGCTTCTGGCTGATTCCATGCGACGGCTATTTCAACAGTCAGGCAGATGTACAGGCACATTCCAAGGATGGCAAGTTGATTCAGCCAAGTGCAGAACCAGGTGATATCCGATTCAAGGATACGAACAATGATGGTACTATCAATGATGACGACCGTGTATATTGCGGAAGTCCTTTCCCTAAGTTTACCTATTCTCTGAATGGAAGTATCAATTACAAGAACTTTGACTTCTCTTTCACACTCCAGGGTGTTATCGGTAATAAGATATACAATGCCACCCGACTGGAATTGGAAGATGTGACTCGTGGTACCAACTATCTGTCAACCGTGTTGGATCATTGGACAGAGTCTAACCACAATGCCAAGACACCAAGATTGGTATGGAATGATCCTAACCGCAATGCCCGTTCTGAGTCTGACAGATTCCTGGAGAAGGGTGACTATTTGAGATTGAGAACCGTTCAGTTGGGTTATACCCTGCCTGAGAACTGCCTGTTGGGCTTCTTCCAGAAAGCACGTGTCTATGCCAGTGTGGATAATCTCTTTACCATTACTGGCTACACAGGATATAGTCCTGACGTGAACTCATCCAGTGTATATCAGCGTGGATTCGATGAATTCATCTATCCTGCTAATAGAACCTTTATGTTTGGAGTAAATCTTACATTCTAACTTTTAAGTCGTTATCTAAAAAATTGAAACAATGAAACATGTTAAGACATATATAATTGGCGGTTTGATAGGAAGTATGTGCCTGGCGTACACTTCCTGCGACAGCAAACTTGATCAGGTGAATCCAAATCAGGCTACAGAAGCTACCTTCTGGAAGGATGAGGCTGATTTTGAGTTGGCACTTACCTCATGCTATACACCTCTTAAGAATCCTCTTAATGGAGGATATTATGGAACTCGTGGTGTGATGATGCGTATTGCTAGAGCTGATGAAGTGGATTTCAGAAATGATATCAGCGAAGTATATCAGGCTCAGAATTTTACCAATTCCACAGGTAATTCCCTGGTGCAGGGTATGTTCTATCAGTTCTATAATGCCTTGTACCGCACCAACTCCATCATGCAGAAGTTAGAGGAGAAGAAGGACGTCTTGTCTGAAGCCTATATCAAGAAGGCTATGGGTGAATGTCTCTTTATTCGTGGCTTCTATCTGTTCCAGTTGGCTAAAGAGTTTAAGGATGTACCTCTGCGACTCACAGCCTCTCAGTCTCCTTCAACCTTCCCGCTGGCTAAGTCTTCACAGGAAGAAGTATGGGCTCAGGCGATACAGGATCTTACAGAAGCTGCCAATTTGCTTCCTCTGAAAAATGAGGTTGTAGGAAAACCTACCAAGGGAGCAGCCTTGGCAGCATTGGGTAAAATTTATCTTTATGAAAAGGAATACGATAAGGCCATTGATGTGCTGGAGCCGTTGACCAAGTCACCATATACCTATAAATTGGTGGATGATTTTGCATGGAACTTCGACGATTCGCATGAGAATAATGCCGAGAGTATTTTCGAACTCCTGATCGATAATGTGGGTGGTACCGACGTGTGGGGGGATGAGGACATCAACGCCTCTCAGACCAATACGCGTCCTAAGGAATATGCGGCTCCTGAGGCTGCCGGATGGTATGAGGCTACTCCTAGCAAGCAGATGATGGATATTTTCAAGCAGGAACTTGACAAGGATGGCAATTACGACTATCGTGCACGAGTCTCTGCAGCCTGGGATTATCCTGGATGTACTTATTATCTGAAGCCATTCCGCGAGAAATTTAAGAAAGACAGATGGAATACTACCTGGATCTTGAAGTATCAGAATTGGAATACGGCTGAAGAGGAAGCTGATCCACCACTGTCTTGCATCAACGAGCGTGCCATCCGCTATGCTGAGGTCTTGCTCCAGTTGGCAGAATGCTATCTCTATAGCCCTACCAAGCAGGATTTGAACAAGGCTGTGGATTACATCAATCAGATTCGCCGTCGTGCAAACCTGAATGATTACAGTGGAGCGATGAGCCAGACTGAGATCTTCAAGGATCTGGAACATCAGAAGGCTATTGAATTCTTCGTGGAGGGTGAGCGCTTCTACGACCTGCGTCGATGGGGATTGCTGGATGAGCGCATCAAGACTTGCAGTGATGTGAGATATAAACAGTTGGAAACAGGAAAAGTAGGAGATACGAACAAGTATTACTATTATCCAATTCCATCAAAGGAAATAGAAACCAATACTCTTTGCTCACCAAGTGAAGGTTGGTAAATAATCATAGATAATATAGGTTTTAAGGTAGCCACGATATGGTAATATCATAGTGGCTACCTTTTTAAAAAGAAAAGTGCATGAAGAAAATATTATTAACCTTATTTGTAGCATTCTTTGCTTTTCTGACTTATGCTGCAGCTGCCTGTCAGCCGCATTTCTCAACAGCTGGCTTCTTCGAGATTGCCGGTACCGGAAGAAATGCCTACTCTATGAACCCTGCATGGAGAATGCATAAAGGGCATGTGGATGGAGCTGAGAATGTAAGTTTCGATGACAGTTCCTGGAAGTTGACTTCATTGCCTGATGGCATAGAAAAACTCCCGATGGAGGCTAGTGGCTGTGTGAATTATCAGGGAGAAGTATGGTACAGAAAACATTTCAATGCTGATGCTGCCTGGAAGGGTAAGCGACTGGTGCTCTACTTTGAGGCCATCATGGGCAAATCCAAGGTATGGGTAAACGGAAAGCTGATGAAGCAGCATTTTGGAGGTTTCCTGCCTGTCATCGTTGATGTATCCAATATGCTGAAGTATGGAGAGGATAATGTCATTACCGTGATGGCAGACAACAGCGATGATCCTTCTTATCCTCCAGGAAAGGCGCAGGATGTGCTCGACTTTACCTATGCTGGTGGCATTTATAGAGATTGCTGGCTTATCAAGACCAACAAGGTATTCATTACCGATGCCAACGAAGAAAATCATATAGCCGGCGGTGGTGTCTTTGTATCTTACGGCAAGGTTTCTGAGGAGTTGTCAGAAATCAACATCAAGACGATGCTGAAGAATATCGCAGGCAGTAATTTCAAGGGGTCCCTGGTGTATGAACTGCAGGATGCCAATCAGAAGACGGTTTGGAGTAAAAAGCTGAATACCAGCATCTCACGCCAGAAATCCACAACGTTATCAACCAAGGCTGCCATCAAGGATGTTCAGCTCTGGACACCAGATCATCCATACCTCTATCGTCTTAATATCTATGTTAAGAATCAGCAGGACAAGATAGTGGATGGATATTATATAAGAATAGGTATCAGAAGTTTAGAGTTTAAGGCTGGCGATGGCTTCTGGCTCAATGGCAAACCTTATCCTGAACCATTGATTGGAGCCAATCGCCACCAGGATTTTGCCATTGTCGGCAATGCCCTGTCTAACAGTCTGCATTGGAGAGATGCCAAGAAACTGAAAGATACCGGACTGCGTGTCATCAGAAATGCTCATTATCCGCAAGACCCTGCCTTTATGGATGCTTGTGATGAACTGGGACTGTTTGTGATCGAAAATACCCCGGGATGGCAGTTCTGGAATCCGGAACCTAGCTTCGCTAACTATGTGTATAATGATATCAGAAATATTGTAAGAAGAGACCGAAACCGTCCGAGCGTATGGCTTTGGGAACCTATCCTCAACGAGACCTGGTATCCTGACGATTTTGCCAAGAAGGTGAAGGGTATCGTACATGAGGAATATCCATATCCATACTGCTATACAGCCTGTGATGCTACGGCAAAGGGAAGTGAATATTACAACATTCAGTTTACTCATCCTCAGACTGGTGATTCTAGATGGGCAATTAGCTCAGATAAAGTGGATCCGAAGAAGAACTACTTTACCAGAGAATGGGGTGATAACGTGGACGACTGGAATTCTCATAATTCTCCTAGTCGTGCCAGCCGGTCTTGGGGTGAGTACCCTATGCTGGTTCAGGCAAAGGGTTATGGCAAGCCGGATTATCAATATACCTGCTATGATGCCTTGTATCGTACCACCCGACAGCATGTGGGAGGATGCCTGTGGCATTCGTTCGACCATCAGAGAGGTTATCATCCGGATCCTTTCTATGGAGGAATCATGGACAACTTCCGACAGCCGAAGTATTCCTACTATATGTTTATGTCGCAGCGTCCTAACCAGAAGAATCCTTCGCTTATCGCAGACAGCGGTCCTATGGTTTATATCGCCAATGCCATGACTCCGTTCTCGCCAGCTGATGTAACCATCTATAGCAACTGCGACTCGGTGACTCTTACTTATAATAAAGGTGGCAAGGTATATACCTATGCCAAGGCAAAGAATCGGGTGGGAATGCCTTCACCGATCATTACCTTCAAGGATGTATTCCATGTGATGGATGATAAGGAACTGTCACGCCAGAAGAAGCAGTCTGATTCCTATCTGCTGGCTCAGGGATATGTAGATGGCAAACTGGTGGCTACTCATCAGGTGAAGCCTACCCGCCGACCTAGCAGAATCAAGCTTTGGGTAGATAACGAAGGTACTTCGCTTCATGCCGATGGCTCTGATATGGTAACCGTTGTGGCTGCCATAGCCGATGACCAGGGTAACATCAAGCGACTCAATAATGAGCACATTCTGTTCTCTATCGAAGGAGAGGGTAGGATTGTGGGTGATCAGGAATCTTTCTCCAATCCTGTGGAAGTGAAATGGGGTACAGCTCCTGTGCTGATTCAAAGTACAACTACTGCCGGCAAAATCAAGGTGAAAGCCTCTGTGGTCTGGCAGGGAAAGACGACTCCTGTGGATGGATACATCGAACTGGAAAGTGTAAAACCTGAATATCCTTTGATTGGAAATGAGAGAGAGATGAATGCCATTCCTCAGAATGGTGTCCGTATGTGCCTCCAAGGCAATACAAACATGCAAAGCAGCAAGGAAAAACTCAAGGAAGTTGAGAAACAGCAAGCTGATTTTGAATAATTAATGCCACTGTTACCATGCTCTGGTATAACTCGTTGGAAATGAGTTGTATTAGGCGTGGCAACAAGTGGCTTTTCTGTTCTTCCTTATCCAAAAGAGAAATAAAGTAAAAAATTGGCAAATGGTTTTTAGATTGTTATTTTTACTTTACAATTTAAACGTGACTGGAAAATATCTTAAGAGAAGATATTATTTCCCTTAAGGAAAAAACTATTTTCCCTTAAGGAAAAAAATAAAAACCCTTAAGGAAAAATTCTCAATCTCTTCTT
>ERZ1034998.1931-NODE-1931-length-11792-cov-3.769191_pt1 | contig 11792 bp, 9 predicted proteins | sample MGYA00520621_ERZ1034998 | MGnify/ENA primary metagenome ERZ1034998 (study PRJEB33766, sample SAMN09781748) | gut metagenome | biome: gut microbiome | host: Homo sapiens | place: Madagascar | study: EMG produced TPA metagenomics assembly of the PRJNA485056 data...
ACATAAAGATTACATTGGTTGAAACGATAGACGATGTTTTTGAAATCTATCGGATTGAGCCTGCCGGTTTGTGACAGGATCCGGTGCAATCATATAGAGATTCGGTTGTTTATAAATAGATGCAAGTAGAACCAGAAAGGAAAAATCGGACAATGGTGATTTATGGAGAACGGATTGCGCTTCGTCCAATGGAGGAAAGGGATACAGCAGATATTATCCGCTGGCGTAATACCGATTTCGTGAGGAAAAATTTTATCTATCAGAAGCCTTTTACGGTAGAGTCGCATCATCATTGGATCGAAACGATGGTGAATACCGGGAAAGTCGTGCAGTTTATGATCTGCCCCTATGAAGCCGGTAAGGTGGAAAATGCAGTTGGAAGTGTTTATCTGCGTGATATTGATGAGACACACCATAAGGCGGAATATGGAATTTTCATTGGAGAAGAAGAGGCTCTTTCGAAGGGCTATGGAACAGAAGCGGCACAACTCATGCTGCAATATGCCTTTGAAACCCTGCACCTGCATAAAGTGATGCTTCGCTTGCTGGCTGAAAACGTGCGGGCTCAGAAAAGCTATGAAAAGGCAGGCTTCCGGCAGGAAGCCTATTTAAAGGATGACGTTTTCTTAAACGGAAAGTTCTGTGATGTGATTTTGATGGCTTGCATCTGTGATGACAGCTCTGTTATGCAGAAATTCTTGTAACGATTCAGAACCCCATTCATAGTGAAAGATTTGGAGAAGATAGAAATGAAAAAGGTCAGTTTTGTGATTCCCTGTTACCGCTCGGCACAGACGCTGCCACATGTGGTAAAAGAAATTGATGATACGATGTCCAGGATGAAAGACTATTGCTATGAGATTATCATGGTGAATGACTGCTCACCGGATGATACCTTTGCAGCGATCGAAAAGCTGTGCGCAGCACCCGAAAACCGTCCGGAGGCGCAGCGTAAGGGAATTAATCTTGCAAAGAATTTCGGACAGCACAGTGCATTGATGGCAGGTTTTCATTATGTGACAGGAGACATTGTAGTGTGTCTGGATGATGATGGGCAGACGCCGGCGGATGAAGTGGGAAAGCTGCTCGGTGGGATTGAACAGGGATCTGACGTGGTTTATGCCAGATATGCGCATAAGCATCATTCCGGTTTCCGTAACTGGGGAAGTCATGTGAATGAACTGATGATACGGGTGATGCTCGGAAAACCGAAGGAACTCTATGTGTCCAGCTATTTTGCAGCCAGACGCTTTGTGGTGGATGAGATGTGCCGTTATACTTATGCATTTCCCTATGTAATTGGCCTTGTACTTCGTACCACGAAGAATATTACGAATGTGGATGTAAATCACCGTGACCGGGAAGCAGGAGTTTCCGGATATACACTTGGCAAGCTTTTGAATCTGTGGTTTAACGGCTTTACGGCATTCAGTGTGAAGCCGCTGCGGATTGCAACAGCAGCAGGATCAGTCTGCGCGGTAATTGGCTTTTTATATGGAATATATACAATAATCAAGAAAATTTTCTTTAATCCTCCGGGCCTGGTTACCGGTTTTAGTGCCTTAATGTCGGTTATTGTTTTTGTCGGCGGCATGTTGATGTTAATGCTTGGACTGGTTGGAGAATATATGGGGAGAATGTATGTTGCCATGAATAATTCCCCCCAGTATGTGATCCGACAGACGACCTTCGAAGAGGAACCAGCTAGGGAGCATAGGACACGAAGCATTGAGAAAATGCAGGCAGGAAATACTGAGGAAATGCAAGCAGGAGAATAGTAATGGGAACATGGATCTTTCCAATGGAAAATTATCTGGATTTCAGCAACAGCATTTTACCGGTGCTGCTTGCGCTGCTTGTGTTTATGGTGATCCGGAAGATTCGTCCCGGAAAGCCGACCGTTGTTTCCGTACTGTTCGGGCTTGTCTTTTCAATCTGCATGGTATTTGGTGCACAGCTCGATCAGAAGGGCAGCGTTCCCTTCACAAATCCGTGCATGTGGCTTTCCGTTTTTGCTTATGCGTTAGTGATAACCCTGATGGTAAGCGGACTGTGGAATGCGATGGCGAAGAGACTGCAATCTCAAGCGGATGGGCAGCATTTGAAAGATTCCCGGAAGATTCATAAAGTATCGGAAGCAGAGAGGGATGAAGCAAAGCAATGCACAGGAGGAATACCTGGAAGTGGTAACGCGAGGCTTTACCACGCATCATCCCCTGTTTCACGTATTGATGATGGGAGGAATTGTCCAGCTTGTTTATAAACTGACAGGATCGGTCAATCTCGGGATTGCAGCATACACCCTGTTCCAGATGGCAGTTCTGTCATTGATTTTTGGTTATTTCATCTGGAAGCTGAAGGAACACGGACTTTGGAAACGGGGGCAGTGGATCCTGACTTTTTATCTTGGCATCTGCCCACCGCTTGTCATGTTCTGTCTGTGCTCTGCAAAGGACGGATTGTTCATGGGGATGCTGCTCATCCAGGTACTGCTTTTGCTGGATCTGTGTGAGGATGTGGAGGCCTTTTTTACAAATAAGAAAAAACTGCTTTTATTTGCAGTATCTGCCATACTGATGATGCTGTTTCGCCATAACGGATGCTACGCCTTTCTGGTGTTCCTTCCGTTTCTGGCTGTTTTTATGAAAAAGAAAGCGACAGGGTTACAGGCAGGAAAGACACTGCTTTATGGAGTGCTGCTGATCTGCCTGTACCTGATTTTGAATAAAGGATTTGCATTTATTACAAAAGCAAGTGACGGGGAACATCAGGAGATGCTGACGGTTCCGATTATGCAGCTTGCACGGACCTATGCGTATGAGCCGGAGGCCTTTTCGGAGGAAGACAGGCAAGTACTGTTCCGGTATCTTCCGGAGGAAGCCTTGCAGCATTATACGCCGAAGGTATCTGATGGAGTGAAAATTTCTTTTTCCAATGCGGCTTATGAAGAAAATTCCGGAGATTTCTGGAAACTGTGGGGAAAGACGCTGCTCCATCATCCGTTTTCTTATGTGAATGCGTGGTTGATGACTTCGTATGGATTCTGGTATCCCGATACGGTGATTGATGTATATCGTGGAAACACGGTGTTTACTTATACGTATGAAGACAGCTCTTATTTTGGTTATGAGGTGGAAGAACCGGGAGTAAGGACAAGTTTTCTGCCGGTGCTTAACGAGTTTTATCGCAGAATGTCCCTTACGGTATTCCAACAGAAAGTTCCGTTTGTTTCCATGCTGTTTTCACCGGGCTTTCTGTTCTGGTGTATGATGTTCGGGCTGGGATTTCTGTTGAATCAGAAGGAGAAGGGAAGATACCTGGAAGTGGTTCTGCCATTCCTGCTTCCGATATTGATTTTCCTGACATTTTTACTTGGACCAACCTATCTGGTCCGGTATGTGGTGTTCTGGTGGGTACTGGCGCCGTTGCTTGCGGTACGAATCTATGTTATACTTAATAGTCAACGATGAAATACGGGCTGTTTTTGCCTGACTGTCATAATTAAGGAAAGAAGTATGAAAAAGGTTATTTATAAAAGTACAGCGATACAATTTATCATTCTGCTTGCAGCAGTAATTGTTCTTTCGACATTCTGGCCGATGCGTCTGTGGAAAAAGGACATGACTCTTTCGGTTAATCCGTCAACCGGAACCTGTACAGAGGTGGTAAATGAAGAACATTCGGTGATGCAGACCTTTTTATCACAAGGGGATCACCTTGCTTCTTTGCGCCTTTATCCGACCGGTGTGCAGTCGGATGGCTGCTTTTATGTGACAATTCTGAATGAAAAACAGCAGGTAGCAGCAAAGGAACAGGTTGTGGTTTCTAAGGAGGATGCCGTTTCTTATGTGGATGTCCCTATGGATTTAATCATGGAGGAAGGGAAGACCTATTTTCTGATTCTGCAGGGGATAAGACCGGAAGGAATGGATATTAAGACAGAAATTCAGAATGTTCCGGTAGCAGATGTTACCTTTGCTTATGAATTTATCACACCGGATACGATGCCGGGGGCCGGAATTCTCTATTATGATGGAGAACAGATTTATGGGGCCGGACTGGCAGCAGAGTATCATTACAGTGTGCCCATTGGCTATAAGCGTACACTGGCATTTGCGGGAGGAATTGTTCTTGCTGTGCTGTTACTCTTAGCTGTAATCCGCAGGATTTATAAGGATCACAAGAAAGATTCGCTTATTACTGTGGAACGGGCATTCCGGTTCACGGCCAATCCGCTTGCTGCCTTATTTTTACTTGCCGGCTTTTGGATGGTTTTTACCGGAAGGTTAAGTGATTATGCATTGGATAATATCTTTTATACCATAAGCCTTCTGTTCCTTGCCGTGATTTTGTTCTATGCCATTAATCATAACCGGGACGGTCAGGGAACACTGCTTACTGGGGATTTTATCAGAGAACATCTGGCAGATGGATTGCAGATGGTGTTTATTGCAGGTGCGGTTGCCGCATGCTGTGACTATATGAACGGACTTTATGAAATTCACCATCAGGTGGCACAGCGCAGGGAAATGCTGTTCTTTGCACTGGTGATTCTGACCATGTTTTCCTTAAAGGAGATTCTGAACCGGTATACCCTGCTTTATGTGATTGTTGCAGGCATTGCCGGAGCAATTTATTATCATAACGGACTTAATGCCCTGGCAGTACGGGAATTTAAAGTAGAGTCAGAGATCGGAATGAATGTGGAAGTACTGCGAAATACCGTGCTTATTGCGATCCTGTTCGGATTTATTCTTCTGCGTACCCTGATCTGCTTATGTAAAAAGAAGCTGGCAAAGCCCAATTACTGGTACGGGGCGCTTACGCTGCTGTTCTTTGCAAGTATTGTGATTTTCCGGAATACCAGATGGTGGACGGTTGTGTTGGCCGTCAGTTTCACTTTATTATACTTAAGCTATGGAATGTGGGAACACCGCAGTCATTTCCTTACCAATGTTTTGTGGGGAATTGTGCTCCACTTCCTGCTTTCCATGGGATATGCGCTGCTGCACCGCCCTTATCTTACCTACCGGTACGCCCGTTATCCGTTTGTATTCCACACCGTAACGACAACTGCGACTTATCTTACGACAGTGGAATGCGCGGTGATTGTACTGCTTTTGATGAAACTGTATCGTACAACGAAGTTACGGGAAATCTATAAAGAACTGATTCTGTTCGGTATCGTGTCTTCTTATATGTTGTTCACCATGGCACGTACCGGCTTGTTTGCAGTGGTACTTACCGGTCTTGCGGCATGGCTTATGATCGCAAGAGGAAAGGGAAAGCTGCGTATCCGCAGTCTCCTTACCAATCTGGGACTTATGGTGCTTGCGGTACTTGTACTATTCCCTGTGACATTCACCTTGCAGAGAAACATTCCCGGAATTGTCGGAGAACCGGTGCCGTTTGAAATTGAGGAATGGCCGGATCAGGTAATGCGCGGACATAATCTGACTTCCATACGATATATGCGGATCGGAAGATTTGTGGATGTATTTGCAAACAAAGTCTTTGGCATACCTGAAGGAACCTTTGATTTTTATGGAGAAATTGCCGAATATAAGGCAACTCATGATGAAAATGGAAATGAAATTCCAAAGCTTGTAGCATCCATCGACATTATTCCGTCTTATGTAGAGCCGGTATATGCGCAAAGCACGGGAGATCTTCCGGAAGATATGCTGGATGAGGGAGACTATTCCAATGGACGAACGGTGATCTTTAAGTCTTATTTTGATCAGTTGAATATGACCGGTCACGATGAAATGGGAGCCACCCTCCCGGATGGAGAGGTTGCGGTACATGCGCATAACATCTATCTGCAGGTGGCATACGATCATGGAATCGGAGTGGGAATCCTGTTTGTGATTTTTGGCGCGGTATCCTTTGTCTGCGCAGTTGTATTTTATATAAAAAAGAAAGAAACCATTGCGTATGCAGCACTTCCAATGATTGTGATCCTGTCCTTTGCGGTTGCCGGAATGGTGGAATGGATCTTCCATCTGAGCAGTCCGAGCGGATTGGTACTGATGCTGGTACTGGCACCGTTACTTTATAAAGAAAGTTATTAACTGTGAAGATACGGAACAGTTATAAAAAGTTTTGAAAGCGACAACAACAATGAAGAAGCCTTTTAATGTGAAAAAATTTTATAGAAGAACATTTCTTGTCATTTACGATATAATCAGTGTGATTCTGGCAAGTTATCTGGCGTTAATGATCCGTTATGGATTTTCCCTTGCAGAAATTCCGGAACATTTCATGGAGCCGATTACGAATTTCCTGCCGTTCAGTATCGTGATTACATTGATTGTTCTTTATATTTTCCGCATGTATAACAGCCTGTGGGCCTATGCCGGAGAGACCGAGCTGCAGAATCTGATCTGTGCATGTATCATTTCGTCTGCACTTCAGGCGGTTGGGTTGCAGTTTTTCCGTTCTTCGGGAAGACAGGCGGTACCGAGCAGTTATTATTTCCTTTACATGTTCCTGCTGATCAGCTTTATTTTTGCAAGCCGTTTTTCCTATCGGTTTCTGCGAAGCCTGAAGCACAAGAGCCAGAATAAGAAAAACGCAATTTCCGTCATGATTGTGGGTGCCGGAGAAGCTGCGAATGTCATTATCAAGGAAATTGTGAACAGTAATTTTTCTACCATGGTTATCCGCTGTATTATTGATGATGATAAGGGAAAGTGGGGAAAGTTCATTCAGGGAATCAAGGTTGTAGGTGGTCGTGATAAGATCATTGAATGTGCGGAACACTATGATATTGATGAAATTATTATTGCAATGCCTTCGATTTCCAGATCTCAGATGAGCAGTATTCTGGATATCTGTAAGGAAACAAATTGTAAACTGCGTTCCCTTCCGGGAATGTATCAGCTGGTAAACGGAGAAGTCAGTGTCAGCAAGCTCCGTGATGTGGAAGTGGAAGATCTTTTGGGAAGGGATCCGATAGAGGTTGATCTGGAATCGATTCTTTCCTATGTACAGGGCAAGCGTGTTCTGGTAACGGGAGCCGGTGGATCCATCGGAAGCGAACTGTGTCGTCAGATTGCCTCCCATAAACCATCCTTGCTCATTATGCTGGATATTTATGAGAACAGCATTTACGATGTACAGCAGGAACTGAAAACACATTTCCCGGATCTTAATCTGGAAGTATTGATTGCATCGGTTCGTAATACGAACCGGATGAACTGGATTTTTGACCATTATAAACCGGAAATTGTTTACCATGCTGCAGCACATAAGCATGTCCCGCTGATGGAGACAAGCCCGAATGAAGCCGTAAAGAATAATGTTTTCGGAACCTGGAAGACCGCCTATGCGGCAGCCATGAACGGAACGAAGCGTTTTGTTATGATTTCCACAGATAAAGCGGTAAACCCGACCAATATTATGGGAGCCAGCAAGCGGATCTGTGAAATGATTATCCAGACGTTTAACAAGCATTTTGATACCGAGTTTGTTGCTGTGCGTTTCGGAAATGTACTTGGAAGTAACGGCAGCGTGATTCCGTTATTTAAAAAGCAGATCATGGAAGGCGGACCGGTGACAGTAACCCATCCGGACATTATCCGGTATTTCATGACGATTCCGGAAGCAGTATCACTGGTGCTGCAGGCCGGTGCCTATGCAAAGGGAGGAGAAATCTTTGTCCTTGATATGGGAAAACCGGTGAAGATTCTGGATCTTGCCAAGAACCTGATTAAACTTTCCGGCTACCGTGTCGGAGAGGACATTAAGATTGAATTTACCGGTTTACGTCCCGGGGAGAAGCTTTATGAAGAACTTCTGATGGAGGAAGAGGGACTTAAGGAAACCGATAATAAGATGATTTATATCGGAAAGCCCATCGAACTGGATGAAACAGAATTCTTCGTACAGTTGAAGAAGCTGAAAGAAGAATCCAAGGACGAGAGCAATGACATCCGGGCACTGGTTAAAGAAATTGTACCGACGTATCACTATGCCGATAGCAGTTCAGCCATGCAGAAATGATTGTGCATGCTGAACAGTCAAAATAGAACCGATAACAGAAAGAAGGATGCAGTATGGAAAAGAAGCGGATTTACCTTTCTTCCCCGACCATGCATGGAGAGGAACAGGCATTTATCAATGAGGCATTTGCAACGAACTGGGTGGCTCCATTAGGACCGAATGTCAATGCACTGGAACAGGAAATGGCAGCCTATATGGGCGGTGTTCATGCCTGCGCACTGAGTGCCGGAACAGCAGCCATTCATCTGGCACTGCGCATTTTAAGTATTGGCCAGGGAGATGTTGTATTTGCACCGAGCCTTACCTTTGATGCAACCTGCAATCCGATTGTATATGAAAAAGGAACACCGGTCTTTATTGATTCCGAAAAGGATACCTGGAACATGGATCCGGAAGCCCTCCGCAAGGCCTTTGAAAAGCATCCGGAAGCCAAAGCCGTAATTGTCGTTCATCTTTATGGAACCCCGGCAAAGCTCAACGAAATCATGGCAATCTGCGAGGAGCACCATGTGCCGCTTATTGAGGATGCCGCGGAATCCTTAAGCAGCACCTACCATGGAAAACAGACCGGAACCTTTGGAAAGATTGGTATTATCTCCTTTAATGGAAATAAAATTATCACAACCTCCGGCGGCGGTATGCTGTTATCGGCGGATGAAGAAATTACGAAGAAGGCACTGTTCCTTGCCACACAGGCAAGAGATCAGGCCAGATATTACCAGCATTCCGAGCTTGGTTATAACTACCGTATGAGTAATGTGGTTGCCGGAATCGGCAGAGGACAGCTCCTTCATCTGGATGAGCATAAAGCATTGAAAAAGGCAATTTATCAGCAGTATAAGGAAGCCTTTGCAGATATTGACGAAATTACCATGAATCCGTTAAATCCGGATGGAGATGCCAATAACTGGCTTTCCTGTATCACGATAAAAGAAGGAAGCAAGGTAACGCCGAATGGCATTATGGATGCATTGGATGCCGAGAATATTGAATCTCGTCCGATCTGGAAGCCGATGCATTTACAACCCATTTACGCCGGTGCAGAATTCTTTACCGCAGACGGTGAACAGATCAATACCGCAAAGGTAAAGGGCGATAACGGGGAAGACTGGGACAGAAGCGTGAGCGGTGATATCTTCCGCAGAGGTTTATGCCTGCCCAGTGACATTAAGAACACGAAAGAAGATATGGAACGTATTATCAAGATTGTCAGAAGCTGCTTTGGATAATTTGCTTTATTTTTTTAAGTTGCAAATTATCTATGCCAGAATCAGAACCAGAACACTAAAGGAGGCGACCCTCTATGTACAAAAACTGCATCAAACGCCTGCTGGACATCCTTTTATCCTTAATCGGAATCATCCTGCTGTGTTGGCTCTACCTGATCCTCTTTATTCTGGTAAGAGTCAAACTGGGAAGCCCGGTACTTTTCAAGCAACAGCGTCCCGGTAAAAATGAGAAGATCTTTACTCTATATAAATTCCGTACCATGACGGATGCAAGGGATGAAAATGGAAACCTTTTGCCGGATGAAGTCAGACTGACAGCTTTTGGTAAAATGCTTCGTAGTACCAGTTTAGATGAATTGCCGGAATTATTTAATATCTTTAAAGGGGATATGAGCCTTATTGGACCACGGCCGCTTTTGGTAAAGTATTTACCTCTTTATAATGAAGAACAAAAGCACCGGCATGATGTGCGTCCTGGATTGACCGGACTGGCACAGGTAAACGGACGGAATGCTATTTCCTGGGAAAAGAAGTTTGAATATGATGTAGAATATGTCAGAAATATTTCGTTTTTGCTGGATTGCAGGATTCTGTTGCAGACCGTAAAGGCTGTTTTTAAAAGAGAAGGCATCAGCAGTGCAACGGACGCTACGATGGAAGCGTTTAAAGGAACGCCGAAGAAATGAGAGATCAGAAATCAGAAAGGGTAGAGCTGTGAATATTTTATTTTGTAGTGTGGGAAGACGATGTGAATTATTAAAAGATTTTCGAATGACAATGGGAGAAAAGATAAAAATAGTTGTTACGGATAACAGTCCTGTGGCGCCGGCAATGGCATTTGCAGATAAAGCATATCTTGTGCCGTTAATTACGGATCCTTCTTATATTTCAATTATTCTGGACATTTGTAAGAAAGAGGATATTCAGGCAGTAACAACACTGATTGATCCGGAAATTATGCTTCTTGCAAAACACAGAGCAGAGTTTGAAGCAATCGGAGTACTTGTTCTGGCTCCTTACGAAGAAACTGCAAAGCTGTGTTTTAATAAATACGAGATGTATCGCTTTCTGGTGGAAAAGAATATTCCTACGATCAAAACGTATGGTACCTGTGAGGAATTTATGCAGGCATATGAAGCAGGAGAGATTTCTTTCCCTGTTTTTGTGAAGCCCAGAACCGGAAGTGGAAGTGTGGGGGCAAGAAAAATTGATACACCGGAGCTGCTGAAGCAGGTGACGGAGCAGGATGAAAGTCTGATTATTCAGGAACTGATGACTGGGAAAGATCTCGACGCAGATGTATATGTAGATACGATCAGCCACAAGCCTGTTGCAGTTTTCTCAAAAAGAAAACTCTCTACAACAATAGGCGGCGCCAATAAAACCATATCCTTTAAGGATCAAAAGTTATTTGATTTTGTGCAGAAGGTGATGGCAGTTTTGCAATTTAACGGACCTCTGGATATGGATTTCTTTTACCAGAACGGGCAGTATTATTTATCAGAAATCAATCCACGTTTTGGAGGTGCTTATCTGCATGCGTATGGTGCCGGAGTGGATTTTGTAAAATTAATCTGTGAGAATGTGGAAGGGCGTGAAAACCCGGCCGATATTGGAAATTATGAGGAAGATGTAGTCATGATGATGTATGACAGTGTTGTCATAAGAAAGAAAAGTGAATTGGATGCAAATATGATTTCTGTAATGTGATCAAAAATAGAAAGGAAACGCCTTGAATCAGTAAAGATCATCTGCTGATTCAGGGCGTTACTTTATACTAAGATAATAGGTTCTGATAGGCATCTACTACAATTTTCCGGTTAAAATGTTCTTCCACATGTTGGCGACCGTGTTTTCCCATATTACAGCGTTCTTCGGGTGTATAGGAGATTACGGTCCAGATTGCTTCGAGAAGAGCTTCTTTACTTCTTGCCGGAAACAGAATTCCGCTTTGTGAAGTGACTGTTTCCCGACAGCCTGGAACATCGGTTGTCAGGACTCCTCTCCCGCAGGCGGCGGCTTCCAGACATACATTGGAAAGCCCCTCATGATAAGAGGGATGAATGAGGATATGGCAATTGGCCATAACTTCCGGTACGTTGTCAATATGACCGTAATAGGTGAGGTGTCCCTGAGCCTCTAATTCCTGAATCATGGGTTCATATGTGGAACGGCTTTCTTCTTCATATTCTCCGACAAGTTCGAAATGAATATTGGGATATAGTTCGGTTATTTTCTGCGCAGCATAAAGGTATTCCTCAATTCCTTTATCTTTCATAATGCGCAGGACTGCTAAAAAGCGAATTCCGTTTTCTTCGGAGGGATAGGGACAAAACGGATGCTCTTTTAAATTGATGCCGGAACCTGGCAGTAAATGAGCGTTTTGCAATGCAATTTTGTGCTTTTGCATAAATTGCAAATTCCCTTCATTTTGGAAGAATACACGCAAAGCTTTTGAGGTAACATATTTGTATAAAAGTAATAATATTTTCCCGAGTAATCCTGGATTCTCCAATGCAGTGCCTAATCCGGTAATGTTTATTGCATAAGGGATCC
>ERZ1034998.1932-NODE-1932-length-11790-cov-5.703792_pt1 | contig 11790 bp, 10 predicted proteins | sample MGYA00520621_ERZ1034998 | MGnify/ENA primary metagenome ERZ1034998 (study PRJEB33766, sample SAMN09781748) | gut metagenome | biome: gut microbiome | host: Homo sapiens | place: Madagascar | study: EMG produced TPA metagenomics assembly of the PRJNA485056 data...
GACACAGTATGAGCACCGCCATATCGGTTGAAAGAGTTTCTGCGCTTCCCGTGAAAATGCCCTGCAAAAGGAGAGGGCGGGCGCGGGGAGGTTGTGGCGGAAAGATGGGAGAGGAAAGAACGGTAGGCGGAAAGAAAAAAGTATTGACAGCATAGTGATAATGGTGTATATATAACACATAAACAGTTATGCAATATGAGAAAGGGAAAGGACAAAGGAATGAAACTGGAACTGAAGAATATAGAGAAAAGCTTCGGCGAGAAGGAAGTCTTAAAGCAGATCTCACTGACCGCAGAAGGTGGTAAGGCATTCGGACTTCTGGGACGAAACGGCGCAGGCAAGACTACGACGATCCGGATTTTGATGAATGTATTTCCGGCAAATGCGGGGGAAGTGCTGATGGACGGTAAGCCGATTGATTATAATAAAGTAAAGCTGGGATATCTGCCGGAGGAGCGCGGCTTGTATCCAAAGAAGAAGATCATCGACCAGCTGACCTACTTTGCGGAATTAAAGGGCATGAGCCACAGCGATGCAGTCGCATCGATCGACTACTGGCTGGATCGGCTTGGAATGATGGAGCATCGCAACAAGCGGCTGGATACCCTGTCCAAAGGAAATCAGCAGAAGATCCAGCTTATCACAGCAATCGCACATGATCCGCAGATTGTGATCTTAGATGAGCCATTTTCCGGACTTGACCCGGTAAACGCCATGCTGCTTAAGGATGTGGTAATGGAAGAAATTGAAAAGGGCAAGATCGTACTATTTTCCAGCCACCAGATGAACTACATCGAGGAGTTCTGCGACAGCATTGCGATCTTAAATGGCGGCAAGGTCGTACTAACCGGCGATCTGCACGACATCAAGCGCAACTATCCGAGAAACCGGCTGGTTGTCCGTTCACTGGCGGCAGACCGGATCAAGGACGAACTTGGACAGCGCTGCGAAAAGACCGCGGAAGATGAACTGATGATATACCTTGACTCCGAGGATGAGAAGAAGGCGGTAATGGCATCACTGACCGGACACTACGACATCGACGAGATCAAGGTTTTTGAGCCGACACTCAATGACATCTTTGTTGAGTACGCAGGCAATCAGGTATAAGGAGTGGGTGAGAAAATGAAACAGTTTGGAAAAATATTTAAATTTGAATTAAAGAACTATCTTGCAAACAAGGTATTTGCAGGAGTAACCATTTTTCTGGTTGTACTGCTTGCAGTCGTGATGTTCTTTCCAAGAATCATGGATGTCGTGGCGGGTTCCGATGATGAAACCGATACGGCACCAGAGGAGCTTGCGGTCATGCTGATCGCAGACAGCGATGCGGACATGGCAGAGTACATAAGCGCAGCGTTCGGCGAGGCATTTACGGATTACGAGGTAAAGACAGTTTCCGATGACGTGGATCAGATCAGACAGCAGATTGCGGATGGGGATGCAGAGTGCGCATTTATGATTGATGGATTATCCTCCTACACCTACTATGTCAACAACCTTTCCATGTACGATTCCAACACGGATATTGCGGATGCGGTATTGCAGAGCCTGTATCAGATGCATGCGATGGCAGAAAGCGGAATGAGCGAGGAACAGATTCAGGACATCCTTTCCACACAGATCACGCATGAGACGGAGATGCTTGGCAAGGATCAGATAAAGAACTACTTCTACACCTACATCATGATCTTCGCGCTGTATATGGTGATCCTGCTGTACGGCCAGATGGTTGCAACCAATGTGGCAACCGAGAAAAGCTCCCGCGCGATGGAGGTGCTTATCACCAGCGCCAAGCCGGTAAGCATGATGTTTGGAAAGGTCATCGCATCCTGCCTTGCGGGATTTGTACAGCTCCTTGCCGTCTTTGGTTCTGCATTTTTGTTTTACAATCTCAACAAGGACAGCTGGGGAGACAACGGGATCGTGGCATCCATTTTCGATATGCCGATCGAGCTTCTGATCTTCATGCTGGTATTCTTTGTCCTTGGATTTGTCATCTACGCCTTCCTGTTTGGTGCAGTAGGTTCTACGGTATCCAAGCTCGAGGATATCAACACGGCAGTTATGCCGATCACGATGCTATTTGTGATCGCATTTATGGTGGTCATGTTTTCACTGGCAGACAATTCCGTTGACACTCCGGTCATGGTGGTATGCTCCTACATTCCGTTTACCTCGCCGATGGCAATGTTTACCAGAATTGCCATGAGCACGGTTCCGTGGTATGAGATCACGATATCCATCGCAATCCTGGTCGCATCCGTGCTCGGTGTTGGCGTGATTTCCGCAAAGATCTACCGTGCCGGTGTTCTGATGTATGGCAACGTACCAAAGCCAAAGGACTTAATAAAGGCACTCAAAAAAGCATAATATAAGCGCAGGCGTAAGGACATCCGCAGGATTGCGGATGTCTTTTTTGCGATGGGATCTTTACAGTAGCTCATTGCATAAAAATGTTTTTCTGTGTATAATAAATACCATCAAAATGCAAAGGGAGAAACGATATGAAGAAGAGTCACAGAAAAGACGTTATCATTGCCAGAATAATTTTTGCGTTTATTGTAGTGATACTTGTTGCGTTGATCGTTTTTGGAATAAAAGCCATCATGAAATACCGTGCGGAAAAGGAGACTCCGATCGGCACGGAGAGCCAGACAACGGAGACGGTGCCAACCGAGACAGCCCCGACAGAGCTGCCGGGCGAGGATGACAACAGCGAGTGGATCGTGGATGATACAGCAACGGAAGACACCGAGCTGCCGCAGGAGACGCAGACCACGGAGGAAGAACCGGAACCGGAGCCGGCAGCCGTGACGCTGAAGGCAATGTATGGGGTAAATATCCGCGCCGGAGCCGGTACGGACAATGATATTTTAGGCTCTGTGCCGGAGGGAGATACCGCGACTCTGCTTGAGGAGCGCGACGATGGCTGGGGATACATCCAGTATGGTGACCTTACCGGATATGTATATCTGGAGTATTTCCTGATACTTGATCCGGCAGAATAAGATTTAAACGGAAAGCGCGGGTGTCTTTATACCGCATCCGCGTGTTTTCCGGAATCATACCGCAATAGAATTGAGGAGATACCTATGACGATCTGGCTTGGATATGCATTGGGGGACATGCTTTTATTCGGACTGACAGCAGTGCTCGCCAAATCCGCACTCAAAAAGAATAACACCAACCTTGCCGCTGCTATATGGAATGCTGTCTTGCTGGTCTTTTCTGTGGGAATGATACGTATAACAGCGTCAGGGCAGAAACTGACCGGGATAGGTACGCATTCCTGGTTATTTTTGATTTTATCGGGAATTGCTCTGGGCACAGCGCTTATAAGCCTGTTTAGTGCCCTAAAGCAGGGCGAGACGATCCGCGTCATCCCGGTTTACCTGTTTTATTATGTATTTACCATGCTGGGCAGGATGCTGGTCTTTCATGCGGGGTTTTCCTACAACCAGATCCTTGCAATGCTGTTATTTGTCGTTGCTACTGTCCTGATCGCAATACAAAATGGCGGGCGAAGAGGCGGTTACAACTGGATGTGGCTGGCACTTCTGGCAGCATTGCTCACCGCCGTATCCACCCTGCTGACGGAATACGGGGTACACGGAGTGAACCATTATGTAGGACTTAGCGTGCGGCTTCTGGTATCGCTTGTCATTACAGCTGCGGTAGCGGCTGTTGCGGGGAAAAAGTCTATGCGTTCGATGCTTTTTGTGGAGGGTATGATGATCTGTCTTTCCGCTGTCGCGTTTGGCACGCGGTGGATCTGTTACAGCCGGGCATTAGCTTACGGACCGGATACATACGTTACGCACATGGATCGGCTCAGCGTGATCACGGTACTTATTTTTGGATGCATTTTCCGCAAGGAGAAAATGCCGCTGCGGGGATTTATCGGGTATGCAGCCATCGCAGCAGGTGTATTTCTTGCGTTGCTACAGACTCCGCTGTTGGAGCTGTTTGTATAAGATAGGAGGAATTTGATATGGAATATGGAAAGCGAACCGGCTATAAGGTAGCAGGCAACAAGGTTGAAATTTTCTTTGAAAAACAGAATGCGGTCATCGAGGTCATCAAGCACGATATCATCAACTTTTTCGTGCCGGTATGGTCAACCGAACACCGCTCAAAGGCAATCGAGGGGGAAAAGGCAGTAGAGACCGCTTTTTCTGTTGAGGAGGAGCAGGATGCACTTGTCATAACAACGGATTCTCTTATTATCCGAGTCGGGAATGACTTCTGCGTGGATATTTACAATTCGGATAAAGAACCACTGCTCTGCGATTACCGTGGACCGGTTACGGAGCTGCCACGTCTGAGTGAAAAGGCAATTGCGCTCATCGAGGCGGAGGGGCATGATGCCTCTGGCATGAAGGAAAAGAGCCACAAGCTGGTTACAAGAAAATGCCTGGATCCGGACGATTGTATCTATGGTCTTGGTGACAAAACAGGCTTCCTCAACAAGCGCGGCTATGAATATGAGAACTGGAACAGCGACAACCCACAGGCACACACAGAGGATTTCCATGCCCTGTACAAGTCCATTCCGTTTTTGATGTGCAAAAAGAAGCACGGCGTGTACGGCGTATTTTTTGACAATACGTTTCACTCCTATATGGATATCGGAAAGACATCGGAAGCCTATTTCAGCTATGCGGCAGACGACGGAAATCTGGACTACTATTTCTTAGGTGGGGAGACGCTTCGGGATGTCATTGGCAACTACACCTATCTGACCGGTACAACACCGCTTCCACAGCTTTGGACGCTGGGCTATCAGCAGTGCCGCTGGGGATATGAGAGTGCGCAGGATATCCAAGAGGTGGCAGAACACTTCCGGAGCCTGCAGATTCCGTGCGAATCGGTGCAGTATGATATTGATTATATGCAGCAGTTTAAGGTATTTACATGGGATGAGGAGAACTACGGCAAAAAGGGTGAGCTTTTTGCAAAGCTGGCACAAAAGGGCTTTAAGCCGGTTGTGATCATAGATCCGGGAACCAAGCTGGAACCGGGTTACATGATGTATGAAGAGGGAATGAAAAACGATTACTTTGCCAAAGATAAGAATGGTGAGGTATATGTAAATGAAGTCTGGCCGGGTGAGGCCAACTATCCGGATTTTGGACGCAAAGAGGTTCGGGACTGGTGGGGAGAACACATAAAGTTCCTTACGGATATGGGCGTCGGAGGTATCTGGAACGATATGAATGAGCCTGCCAGCTTCCGGGGAGAGCTTCCGCTGGATGTCCAGTTCCACGATGGGGACAGAAGCACCACACATGCGGAGATCCACAACGTATATGGACATTATATGAGCAAGGCAACCCATGACGGACTGCACAGATTGACACCGAAGCGTCCATTTGTGATCACGCGGGCATGCTATGCGGGAACACAGAAGTATGCGACGGTGTGGACGGGAGACAACCAGAGCCTGTGGTCACATCTGCAGATGATGATCCCGCAGCTGTGCAACCTTGGAATGAGCGGTTTTGCGATCGCCGGAGTGGATATCGGCGGCTTTGGCGCAGACACGACGCCGGAGCTTCTGATGCGGTGGATCGAGGCGGCAGCATTTGGCACCTTTTTCCGCAATCATTCCGCAAAGGGATCGCGCCGGCAGGAGCCGTGGCAGTTTTCCGATGAAGTGGTAACAACTTACCGCAAGTATGTCGAACTGCATTATCGTTTTTTACCGTATTTGTACGACCTGCTTTACAAGGGAGAAAAGACCGGACTTCCGGTTATGCGTCCGCTTGTACTCCACTATGAGGATGATGCCGAGACACACAACTTAAACGGAGAGTATCTGGTCGGGGAAAGCCTTCTTGTGGCACCGGTGGTAGAGCCGGGCGCAACGAAAAAAATGGTATACTTCCCGGAGGGAGACTGGTATGATTACTGGACCGGGGAGCATATAAGCGGCAGACAGTACAGAATCGTGGATGCTCCGCTGGATCACTGCCCGATCTACATCAAGGGAGGCAGCATCATACCAACCTATGAGGTTGTACAGTATGTCGGGGAAAAGCCGTATGATACGTTAACACTCCTGACAACACCGGGAGCGGCAGAGTACGAGCATTTCCAGGACAACGGCGAGGACTACGCATACCGGGATGGAGCCTACAACCTCTACCGGTTTACAAAGTCGGAAGACGGAGTACTACAACAGGAAATTACACACAAAGGTTACCCGGAGTATGCACAAATCCGGATTGTCGACATATCTTAAAGTGACAACAATCTGGAGCAGGCAAGTGGAACCTTTTTATATGACTTTTCCAATGCAAAATCTCTATCAGGCAGAGATGGAGTACGAAAAGGATCTGGAGCGTATGAAGGAGATGTATCCCAAAGACGTTGCCAGAATTGCTGCGTATATATCAGAGCGCTGTGACGAACTGGAGTTTGAGGGCAGCCGGATTTATGATGAGAATCCGGATCGCTTTATGATGGAAAAAGAGGCGCAGGCTTTGTATGAGAAAGTACGAAAAGAACTTGGACTGGGGGAGAATGTGACCGCTGAATCGGCGGAGCCTGTGATGGAAAGCGCATCGCAGGAGCAGCCGGAGGATGAACGCGTGGAAGCATTTTCACTTACTCCGCCGGCAGAGTGGGCGGAGCTGGAAAAAGCGGATGTGGGACTTGAAACGGCATCCCCGCGCGGATCGGGCGGATTCATGCCGCCACCGCCGCCACCTCCACCAGGACCGGGAGGCTTCATGCCGCCACCGCAGAATGGCTGCAATGACTGGCTGTGCGGAATGGTCGGGGTGCTCTTTCAGGATGAAATATACCGGCGTCGCTGCAGATACCGCAGATGCAGGCGCTGGTGGTAACAAAGACAGGGGGCCAATATGCCCCCTTATACAAACAGGTTATACCGGACAAGGTGTTTAAAGATGAAGAAGAAAGTGATCCGCCCGATCGTGATGCTGCTTGTGTTTTTTCTGGCAATCATCGGATTTGGCTTTAAAATGAATAAAGCAAACGAAGACCTCACAACAACGATGGCAGCGCCTACGCTTCCAACGCTTTCTTTTTATTATCAGGGCATGGAGATCAACGAGCTGCACGGATATACGACGGAGATGGATCTGACGAAGATGCGGGATTCCATTCTTCCAATCGCAAATGACCGTAAGGTAAAGATGGTAGTCAATTCTTATGGAGAGGACGTGCAGTATGTCAGCTATGAGATCCGCAGCATGGATGGCGAACGCCTTGTCGCAGATGCGGTTCTGACTGATTATGACAGGGTGGGCAATCTGATCACCAGTTCCTTTGAGATCCAGAACCTTTTGGAGGAGGAGCAGGAATATGTGATGGTGATCACCGTATCGGGCGGTGACCGCAATATCTATTACTACACGCGGATTATGCAGACCTCACAGTGCTATGTTAATGAGTGTCTGGAGTTTGCGCTTAAATTCCATGAATATACTTTCCGGGATGACGCAGGAGATTTTATTCCGACATACATGGACCCGGCGACCGGAGATGCGACCACACTGAATTATGTAGATCTGACATGTACGCTCAACCAGATCACATGGGCGGATTTTGACGGTTCGGTATTTGGAAATGTAGCGGTTTCATTCAAGGAGATCAATCCCTTTTACAACGTTGTCGTGCTGCGCTATATGATGTCCTATGTAAATGAGCTGGGACAGACTGAATATTATAATGTTGAGGAATACTATCGTCTGCGCGAGACAGAGGCGCGCATGTATGTGCTGAATTTTGAACGCACCATGAACCAGATCTTTTCTTTGGAAAATTCCTTTATTACCGATAGCAGTTATATCCAGTTAGGTATCCGCGACAAGGATGTAGAATACCGCATCAACGAGGCGGGAGATGTGATCGCTTTCGTGCAGGAGGGGGATCTGTGGTGCTTTAATGTAAGCACCAATCAGCTTGCACAGGTATACAGCTTCCGTAATATTGAGGGAACCGATGCGAGACTCAACTGGCAGGAGCATGACATCAACATCGTGCGTCTGGATGAGGCAGGAAGTGTGGACTTTATTGTCTACGGCTACATGAACCGCGGCGAGCATGAGGGGGAGGTTGGCGTAGGCGTATACCACTATGACGGACTTGCACACACAGTTGAGGAGGAGATTTTCATTCCGGTTCAACAGTCTTATGAGGTGCTGCGCGCAGAGCTTGGACAGCTCCTCTATGAGAATGAGCAGGAATCCCTGTATCTGATGATGAACGGAGATGTGTACTGCATCAATCTCGGTATGCGAAGTGCGCAGAAGGTTGTCACAGGGCTTAAGGATGGTTGTTATGCAATCTCGTCATCCGGACGTTATCTTGCGTGGGTGGAATCGGAAAAGTGGTTTAGCAGCGAGGAGATCCGGTTGATGGATCTGACAAATGGCTCTATTTATTTGATCACCGGAAGCGGCGACTATCTGCTGCCGTTGTCATTTATTGACAATGATTTTATCTATGGAGTTGCAAAAAAGGAAGATGTATCGGTGGATGCGGCAGGAAATACGGAGTTTCCGATGTATGCGCTCAAGATCATGAATACATCGGAAAATGGCCACGATATCATCAAAAACTATACGCCGGATGGGGCATACGTCAGCGGAATTTTCGTGGAGGATCACACGATCAATGTAAGCCTGATCAAAGCGTCCGATGGTCAGTATGTGGCTGCAGGGACGGATGCCATCATGAACCGGGAAGCTGATCAGAATGAGAACGTCAGCATTGCGACAACCGTTACAGACCTTAAAGAAACACAGGTGCAGATTGCTTTAAAGAAGGGACCGGGAACGGAAAAGACAAAGCGCATCACGTTCCAGACGCTTCTCATGGAGGAAGAACCGATCTTAGAGCTTCAGACCAATACGGAGGAAGAACGCTTCTATGTATATACGGCAGGGCATGTCGGGCTTACGACCGACAGTATTTCAGAGGCAATTCTTGCCGCCAACCGGCAGCTTGGAATCGTGGTGGATGCGAAGCAGCAGTATGTCTGGATGCGTGCGCACAAGACAAATTGCCCGGCGTTTACCGGAATTACACCTTATGATACGGATGCAGGCGCAGGCTCGATCGTGCAGTGCATCAGCGCGATGCTCATGCGTGAGGGACGAGGTATCAGTGTCAAGGAGCTTGTAGATGCAGGGCAGACACCCAAGGCAATACTGGAAAACACTTTGACAGATGCGATGGTACTCGATATAACCGGATGCACCGCCGAGGAGATTGTCTATTATGTCAGTGCAGGCAGCCCGGTATTTGCGATGACCGGCACGGACAGCGCGGTTCTGGTGATCGGATATTCCTCCTCACATCTGTACTATTATGATCCGGCTACCGGCAAACGGGAGTCCAAAAGTATGGAAGAGGCAACGAAGTGGTTTGCCGAGGGGGGCAATATTTTCTTTAGCTATCTGAAAAAGTAAAGTGGGACTTTAGGGCGATTGTCTTGATTTTAAAGGCTTTCAATGTGTTGTAAAAATGAACAATAACCTCTGGGGTTTTCTTTTTTCTTCGTTAATAAGTAACAGAAATCGGAAAGGCATATTGCCAATGAAAACAAAGTGCGATATAGTCTCATTGTATCGAAAGTGTTGGGAAAAGAGGTTACAAAATGAGCAGGAAAAAAGTAATTGTTTCTAATGTCTCTGAAGGACACGATAATCCGATTGCAGAGCTTGTCCAGGTTGCATGCAGATTTGACAGTGAGATTACATTAGAGAGCGACAATCACCGGATCAATGCGAAGAGCATTATGGGTATCATGGCATTCAATCCTTGCGAGGGAATGGCGATTGACATTGTGGCCGAAGGTGATGATGAAGTAGAAGCATTAAACGCAATAGAGAAGTTTTTGGTTTGTGAATAAGGCTTGAAAGAGGAGGAATCATGATGGCTGGTAAGGAAGATGTGAAAGAGGAAGTTAAGGAAGTTGTAAAGGCTGTGGCAAAGACCGCTACCGCAAAGGCGAAAGAGACAGCAGAGGCTGCTAAGAAAACTGCAGAGAAGACTGCAGAGGCTGCTAAGAAGACTGCAGAAAAGACCGCAGAGACCACGAAGGAGACAGCAGAGACTGCTAAGAAAACCGCAGAGAAGACAGCAGAAGCTGCAAAGAAAACCGCGGAGAAGACGGCAGAGGCTGCAAAGAAAACCGCAAAGAAAACAGTTGCAAAGGTTGCTGCAAAGACCGCTGTTGTAAAGGCTACCACGATCGTACAGTATCAGAACAACGAAGTGGATACCACCAAGGTTGAGGAAAAGGTAAAGGCGCAGTTCGTTTCTGAGGGACACAAGGCTGCTTCCATCAAGAAGCTCAACATTTACATTAAGCCGGAAGAATACTCCGCATACTATGTGATTAACGATAAGTTCAGCGGACGAGTTGATCTGTTCTAATTACATATTGATCTGCAAGCCGTGCGTAAGCAGACTGCCAGATCAAAATAAAGACCGCCAGCCCGGCGAATTGCCGGGACTGGCGGTCTTTGCGTATGGTTATTGCTTCTGCGGTTTACTGCGCTGGCGCAGACAGAATATGCATTAACAGCGCAACGGTTAAGGTCTTTTCGGTATCGGAGAACGGTATCCCGAAATAGCATTCCTCGTATGCCTGATTGTCAGCAAGCCATGTGTTGTTTTCCTGCGTCAGGTGGATGCCGCAGACGTAGGAGCGCCCGGTGTCGGGATCGGTATCGTAGATAAGGTCAGACGCATACGGTTCCAGAAGCTCCTTGGATAGCAGCTGTTCCAGATCACAGAAGATATTTCTTCCTTTATAATGCTCAAAGGTCGTTTCATCGGAAAAGAAGCCACTGTAAGTGCCGGAAACAACAAATACCTGAAGGGTTGCCTGCTCCTGATAGTTTGCGGTGTTGTCGAAATCTATGACCAGCGAGTCATTGATCTGCACGCAGTTTTTCTTAGGGTCTAAGCCGTTCTCGGTAAGAAGATCGTTGAAAGAATCCTGCAAAGCATCGGTATCGGCAACCTCCGCATTTACCATAAGAAGCTCGATGACCGGATCACGGTAGGCAACGAGGGTGCGGACGATCGAGACGATCACGATGATCGCAACCAGTACGCCAAGTATATGAAATTTGTAATAGTCGAAGATATAGGAGATGCGCTCTTTTAGGGGCATTTCTTTTAAGGGTTTGATTTTTTCCATGCCGGAACCTCCTGCTGTCTACGTTGTAGGATATACGTCCTATAAAACAAAAAGCCCCGGAACACTTGTCCCAGAACTCCTATAACTATGTTAGTACAACCAGCCGATATTTGCAACCTTTAAATTAGTATACAGTAGTTCATACAAAGTTAATCTGTGCAAATCGGGGCATCAAATGCTCATGTAAAGTAATTTTGATCCATCCGCCCAATAGGTTTGCTGGCGCTTTTGAGGTGTTGCATCGATTCTGCGCTATTTAATAAAATTCGATGCTTTTTTTAGTGTTAAAATTTGCTCCGGGCATCGGAATTGAGTGGAGGTTCTGATTTCGATGCTTTTTTCACCGATTTGGGAAAATTCCTGCATCGAAAAAGTTGGATAAGTTTCGTTTCGATGCACAATTAGAAAAAATAGCCTGTTTTTAGCATCGATAGGAGTATATAAATTCAATTCCGATGCTCAATCAGATAAAACGACCGCCAGTTAGGTGGAAAATCTGCAAAACGATTTGTAAAAGATTTTTGAAAAAATTGTTGACAGGCTGGCGGTCTTTCGTATATAATAACTTCGTTGCGTGACAACGAGCCTAGTTAGCTCAGTTG
>ERZ1034998.1933-NODE-1933-length-11785-cov-10.676044_pt1 | contig 11785 bp, 10 predicted proteins | sample MGYA00520621_ERZ1034998 | MGnify/ENA primary metagenome ERZ1034998 (study PRJEB33766, sample SAMN09781748) | gut metagenome | biome: gut microbiome | host: Homo sapiens | place: Madagascar | study: EMG produced TPA metagenomics assembly of the PRJNA485056 data...
TAAAAATAAAATATATTTATACAAAAGTAAGGGAGCAGTCTTTCGACTGCTCCGGTTTATTTACTATTTATATAAACAATTAATAGGATTAACTATTAATTGAAGTAGTTACCCCAAACTGAGTCATCACTACCGTCTGAAGAATTGTCGCTACCATATGAGTCATTGTATGAGTCACTGCCACTACCGTTATCATATGAATTGTTTGAGTTGCTTGAGTTATTGGAGCTATTTGAGTTTGTTTCACTCTTTGATGCTTCTTTAACTGTAACTGTCAAAGTCTTTTGAGAGCCGTTTCTTTCTACAACAAACTTTAGCTTATCTCCTGCCTTTGAGTTGGTAACAATCTTCTTAACATCAGCACTTGAAGAAACCTTTTCACCGTTAATGCTCATAATCTTGTCACCTTTTTGTAGGCCTGCTTTATCAGCTTGGCTATTTTCTGTTACAGAATAAACATAAACCATATCCATATAATCTTGCATTACTACACCGATAGCACCCGGTTTACCCTTTACATAACCGTATTTCTTTAGGTCGTTTAGAATTGATTCAACATCGTTAATAGGAATAGCGAAGCCCAGACCTTCAACACTTTCGTTAGAACTACTGCCTGATGCCTTAGCAACAACAATACCGATTAGGTTACCTTGACCATCAAATAGGCCACCACCTGAGTTACCAGGGTTAATAGCTGCATTTGTCTGTAGTAGGTTCATACTGTTGTTATCAATAGTTACTTCTCTGTCTAGTGCTGAGATAATACCGTCTGTAACTGTACCACCTAGTTCACCTAGAGGGTTACCAATAGCAACTGCCTTGTCACCAACTGCAAGTTTATCACTGTCGCCAAATACTGCAGCAGTTAGGTTATCGTCACTCTTTGGTTCAATCTTTAGTAAAGCAACATCTTTGTCTGAGTCAGAACCAATTAGTTTTGCAGTATATTCGTTACCATTCTTTAGAGTAACTTTAATTGACTTTGCATTTTCAATAACATGGTGGTTAGTAACAATGTAACCATCTTTATCAATAATTACACCTGAACCTGCACCTTGAGATACTGCCTGACCATAGAATGAATATGAAACAGATTCTGTAACAATTTCAACTACTGAGTCAGCAACTTTGTTTGTAATGTCTTTTGTTGAAAGAGCAGTACCGTTAGTAGATTCTGTGCCACCTGTTGAACTATTCTTTGTTAAATTAAGACCTGTAGTTGTTGAATTTTTATTTGCCAGTAGGTAGTAGGTACCAACGCCACCACCTACACCAAATACTGATGCAATTAAGAAACAAGCAACTAATGCAATAGCTACTGTACTTCTTGTTACAGGCTTCTTTTCTTTCTTAACCTTTTTGTGGTTGAAGTTTCTAGGGTTATTCTGTCCATTATTTGGAGCAGTTCCCCATTCATATGAATTAACAGTTTCGTTGTAGTTAGGTGCAACATTCTGCTGACCGTTTTCAAAGAAAGAATGTCTTTCTTTATAAGACTCGCTATCACCGTATGGGTCATTGCCATAACTTTGATTGTTACTGCCTACACTATAATCCGGGTTAAAACCTTGGTTGTTATTGTAGTTCTGATTATCATTAAAACCTTGGTTCTCATTCTGATTATTTACCGGTGGTTCTCCACCACTTGTACCGTTAAAGTTGTTGTAATTGTTATTATCATACATATTAAGGTCCTCCTTAAATCATCTATATTAATTGATTTTAAATTTTGTTTCAAGAGGTTTATCTCTTGTGTTGGTATTATAATAAAATGTGAAAGTGAAAACTGTATGAAATAAGGGTGTTTTTATAATGGAAAATATAAAAATAACAAATTCACATTGAATATTTCACTATACACTATCTATATATAAGTATTTCTTTTCATATATATGTAAATTTTAAACAAGATAATTTCTATTTATTCTTTTTATTTGGCACGTGATAATCTTTAAAAATTCTACATATTGTGATAAAATACGTAGGTGGAAGATATAAAAAAGAGGATGACAACAATGACTTTGAAAAAGAAAAGAATATCATTGGTTCTACATAGTATTATGTGTGTTATGGGTGGTTTTATGGGTGGATATGCTATCTTTTGCCGTATGAGTAACTTTGGTAACGCACAAACAGCTAACCTTATTGAAATTATTACCGGTATAGTTGGCAAAGATTTTTTTGATGTAATGTTAAGATTAATCGGTTTAGGAATATATGTTTTTGCTATTGTATTATGCGTTGTGTTAAGGCTAAAAACCGGTATTAACCTAAATGCATATGCAATTATGGTTGATGGTGCAGGACTGATACTTCTTCCTTTGATACCGGCCAATATTAATCCTATAATCGGCATACTTCCAATATTTTTTATGATGTCAACTCAATGGAGTGTATTCCATGGTGTGGGTAGATTCAACAGTTCCACTATTTTCTCAACAAATAACATAAAACAATGTACAACCTCATTTGCTGAATATTTAATTACCAAAGACAAGCATATGCTTAGAAAAGGCAAATTCTATGGTAACACTCTTTTTTGGTTTCATATTGGCGTTGCAATAGGTGCAGTTTTAAGCAGTATTTTCGGTACATATGCAAGTTGGTTTGGCTTTCCTATTCCACTTGTTGCGTTTTTTGTAAATGTTTATGCTGACAAAATCGACCATGTAACTCATCTTGAAAAACATACATTTTAATATTTTATCATACAAAAGACAAACCCCCATATCATTAAAGATATGGGGATTTGTGTATATAAAAGTTTACACACCTTTTAACTAACTTTAACTTTACAATTAGCATATTTTTTGCTACCATCTTTTGCTGTAGCTCTAACAGTAGTTGTGCCCTTTTTCACACCTGTTACCTTACCGTTTTTATCAACTTTGGCAACCCTAGTATTGTAGGATTTCCAAGTAACAGACTTATTACTTGCATTAGATGGGGAACAATTAGCTTTTAATTTGTAAATCTTTTTCTTTTTCAAAGAAATATTATTTTTGTTTAATTTCATACCGGTAACTCTCTGTACAACCTTAACAGTACAAGAGTCACTTACCCTAGGGCTGTCAACAGATGTTGCAGTGATCTTTGCAGTACCTTTACTTTTCATAGTAACCTTGCCGTTAGAATCAACAGTTGCAACTTTGGTGTTGCTGGATTTCCAAGTTATTTTTCTGTTTTTGGCATTATATGGAGTTACCTTTGCAGAAAGTTTAAGTGAGCCTGATTTGTTGGTTCTATAAAAAGTATAAGTGCTACGGTTTACTCTAACATCCTCAACCTCACCATTTACATAAAAGTCTTGTTCAAGGAACGGATAGTTGTCACCACTTAAAGTAACAGAAATTGTACTCTTGCCTTGTTTAAGTCCTAAAATTTTTCCTAAATTATTAATAAGGCAAACATTCTTATTAGAAGAATTAAATGTTACAGAACTAGGATCAATCTGAGTATATGTAATGCCATTATAGAAAGATACAGTTGCTCTTGTTGAGTTGTTCTTGCACAATGAAGTATTACCAAAACGGATTTTTGCACTAATTAATGATTTTTTAAATGATACAAGACCGGAATCATTTGCTTCAACGTCAAAATTAGTTCTATCTACTACAAGATTATTTTCTTTGTCGATGCCAAAGATTAAAACCCAGTAATAAGAACCGTCAACCTCAACAGCACCAACACCTACACTTTTATAGTAATCAGTAAGAATATCTTGCCTACTGTCACTACTTTGCAGCCATTGTTCCATTACATATTCATATGATGTAGAACCTGTAAAAATATCTTCACCATATGCTCTGTCAAAAGCAGAATAAAAACTTTTACCATTAGGTCTGTCATGAGAAAACTTAATAGAAAGTTCCTTACACCTTAACATAGCATAGTCCATAAGCTCCTTGTCCATAACAAGTTTACTTCTGGACTCGGACAATCGTTCTCTATTAATCATATCAAAAATAGAAAAAGCGTCATCAAACAATTCCTCACCTTGTAAGGAAACTGTATTTATCTTAGCAGCTGAAGCATTGAAAACCATAATCGACAATGCTAAAATAGCAACTAAAAATAAGGAAATTAATTTTTTCATAAAACCACTCATTCTTTGTTATAAGAACATAAAATTACATTCCTTCCCCCTTAATTAAATTATATAATAAAAAAGTTCCAAATACTATGGTATTTATGTATAAATTTATAACTTGCTTTTTATACATTATAACATTAAAATTCTTTGTTTTACTCAAATTTCTTAATAATAATTATTTAAAAGCAAAATAAAATGTGCTAAAATGATATGTAAGAGGTGAAAATTATGGAAATCAAAAATTTTTTAGAGCTAATGACTCTAACTTCTCGATTAAAGGACAACACAAGGCATAGCTGGTCACCTAAAGGGAAAAAAGAAAGTGTGGCCGAACATTCTTGGAGATTAGCTATAATGGCTTATTTTACTAAAGATGAATTTCCCAATGTAGATAATGATAAGGTTATAAAAATGTGCTTACTTCACGATATGGGAGAGGCTTTTACCGGAGATATTCCATCATTTTATAAAACCGAAAATGATGAAAATAGGGAAGAAGAAATTTTGCTTAAGTGGGTTAGCTCCTTACCTGAACCATATAATAAGGAACTTTCAGTTCTGTATGATGAAATGATTAAACAAGAAACTGAAGAATCAAAGGTGTATAAAGCACTGGATAAACTGGAGGCATCTATTTCTCACAATGAAGCTCCAATAAGCACTTGGATTGATATTGAGTACAAGCTAAATCCTGTATATGGGTATGAGGAAAGTCAGTTTAATCCATACCTTAAAAAACTTCAAAATAAAGTAAAGGAAATTGCCCTTGCTAAAATTGAAAATGAAGAAAAAATATAGTAAAAATAACCAAATAAACAGTTTAAACTTTAACTAAATTTTCTCTTTATTTTTCTTTAAGTTCATTATATAATGAAGTAAAATAAACACATAAAGGAGTGTTATATTATGAAAAAGAAGAAAGAAAAAGTTTTGAGTCTTGTTCTTTGTATTGCAGTTGTACTAAGTTCAATGTTTGCATTTAACTTTAGTTTTTCTGTATTAGCTGATGACAATACTAATACCGGCGATACCGGTACAACTACACAACCTACGACAATCAACAACACTCTTCCATCAGAAACTTCAACTGTAACATCGACAGTACCTACAACAACAAAACCTACAAAACCTACTAAACCAACAGTTCCTAATACAAAGCCTGTTGTAAAGCCTGTTACTGTTGCTAATATTTCTAACCTAAAGGTTGCAAAGATTTCTTCAAATTACATTACAGTAAAATGGAAAAAATCTAAGAATGCAACTAAGTATAAAGTAGAATATAGAAAAGTTGGCAAGAATCAAAAGTGGCATAATGTAAATGTCGTTAAGAAAAATACTGCCAGTGTTACTAAATTATCAGAAAACACCCTATATTATATTAAGGTAACACCTATGATAGTTAAGGGTTCAAAGAATTACTACGGTAAAGGTGCTACAGTAAAGTCCTCAACTGCCACTAGTATGGTTAAAGGATTAAAGGTAACAAATAATGGCAAAAACGTTTCTATTCAGTGGAACAGAAACAAGAAGGTAACCGGTTATAAGGTTTATCGTGCAAGTAGTGCAAGTAACGGTAAGTATGTTATTTACAAAACAATCAAAAAGAATAGCACAACTACATTTACTGACACAAGCGTAAGCAGTGGTAAAATTTATTATTATAAGTTAAAGGCATATCGTACATATAACAATTACGGTACAGTTGTTTCAAATTACTCAAACTCAGTAATGACTACTTGTGGTCTTTATCAAACATCTGTTAGCACAAAGTCTGAACTAAGCAAAATTACAGTTAGCTGGTCTAAGGTTTCAGGTGCTAGTGGATACAAGGTATATCAGTCAACAAGTAGCAACAGAAAGAGCTTTAAGTGTGTTGCCAAGACTACAAGCAGAAGCTACACTACAAGCAAACTAACAAGAAACAAAACATACTATTTCCAGGTTCAACCATACAAAACATATAAGAATAAAGAATTTAAGCCTACTACTGCACCAAAGATTAAGTCACAAAAGGCAACAAGCACAATCTTCGGTCAAGATGTTGGTGATACATATATTGAAATCAACATTAAGCAACAGCATATGTGGTTCTATATTAATGGCAAACTTTATGTGGATACTCCTGTTGTAACAGGTATGGCTGACGGTGTTCATGATACACCAAAGGGTGTTCACTCAATCTTTGTTCATCAGTCACCATCAAGACTGGTTGGTGATACATGGGACGTTGTTGTTCAATATTGGATGCAGTTTACATCAGACGGTTGTGGTATTCACGACTCAACATGGCGTCAAAGCTGGGAGTATGGTGGAACAACATATCTAACTAACGGTTCTCATGGTTGTGTAAATACACCACTTGATAAGGTTGCAAAAATCTTTAAAAAGGCTCACAACGGCACAACAGTTGTTGTACATTAATCTACTGTAGATTAGCTATTTAAAAGTAAATAGTATTTTTTGAGGGTTACATTTGTAACCCTCTTTTTTTACTATGTAGAAAAGTTACAAAAATAGTTAATGCAATTATAAGCAAAAGAAAAAGGAGTACAATGTACTCCTTTAAATAAATATTCTGTTAAAGAATTAAAGTTCCTTGCTTTCAGGGATAATTTCAAGCCAATAACCGTCAGGGTCATTGATAAAGTAAATACCCATATCAGGGTTTTCAAAGCAGATACAACCCATTTCTTCGTGAAGGGCGTGAGCCTTGTCAAAGTCCTGTACTTTAAATGCTAGGTGGAATTCACCTTCACCAAGGTCATACTTTTCAGGGTGGTCATCAAGGCAAGTTAGTTCAAGAACAAAGTCAGTTGTGTCATTACCAACATAAACGATAGTAAAACCATCACCGTCTATTCTGCTTTTTTCTGTTAAGCCTAAAGCCTTTTCGTAAAAGTCAAGAGATGTGTCTAGGTCAGCTACATTAAAATTCTGATGAACCATTCTAAAATTTAAATCCATAATTATACCTCCATTATAGTTGTAAAAATTAAAAATTCTTGAGAAGAGTATAACACAAAAATAAAAAATTGTAAAACAAAAACCCCACCGAAAAAATCGGTGGGGAAGTAATACACTAAAATATTAAATTATAGTTCAGCGAAATACTTAATTGTTCTTACCATCTGTGATGTGTAAGAGTTTTCGTTATCATACCAAGAAACAGTCTGAACCTGAGTTGTGTCTGTATCTTCCATGTATGTGCACATTGTCTGTGTTGAATCGAATAGTGAACCGTATGTCATACCAACGATATCAGAAGAAACGATTAGGTCTGTGTTGTAACCGAATGATTCAGAAGCAGCAGCCTTCATAGCAGCGTTAACTTCGTCAACTGTTACTTTACCCTTAACAACAGATGTTAGGATTGTTGTTGAACCTGTTGGTACAGGAACTCTCTGTGCAGAACCGATTAGCTTACCGTTTAGTTCTGGGATAACTAGGCCGATAGCCTTAGCAGCACCTGTTGAGTTAGGAACGATGTTTACAGCACCAGCTCTAGCTCTTCTTAGGTCACCCTTTCTGTGAGGACCGTCAAGGATCATCTGATCACCTGTGTAAGCGTGGATTGTGCTCATGATACCGCTCTGGATAGGAGCTAGGTCGTTAAGAGCCTTAGCCATAGGAGCTAGACAGTTTGTTGTACAAGAAGCAGCAGAAATAATCTTGTCTTCCTTTGTTAGTACATTTTCGTTTACTGAGTAAACAACTGTTGGTAGATCGTTACCTGCAGGAGCAGAGATAACAACCTTCTTAGCGCCGGCATCAATGTGAGCCTGTGCCTTAGCCTTTGATGTATAGAAACCTGTGCATTCTAGAACAACGTCAACACCGATTTCACCCCAAGGTAGTTCAGCAGCGTTTGGCTTAGCGTAGATTGTGATTTCCTTACCGTCAACAACGATTGAAGATTCCTTAGCTTCAACCTTGTCAGCAAGAGCATACTTACCCTGTGCAGAATCATACTTTAGTAGGTGTGCAAGCATAGCTGGATCTGTTAGATCGTTGATTGCTACTACTTCATAACCTTCAGCACCAAACATCTGTCTGAATGCTAGACGACCGATACGGCCGAAACCATTAATTGCAACTTTAATTGCCATTTTTTATTCCTCCTAAATTTTAAGGTACTTATATTTTATTACAAGTTCGTAAATTTTTCAATACTTTGTGAGAAATTTAACACGACTTTTATGAAAATTTTATGATATGAAATATTTTTAACAAAAATAAAGTCGTATTTCTGTACAGTTTTTCACATATAAGACAAATTATAATTCTATTAAGGAAATATCATAAATATTTTTTCTTGACAAAACCACCTCTATCTATTAATATAATAGTAAGCGTGAAATCAATTTTACGCTTTTTAAGTGATTTATTCGCTTAATTCCTTTTAATTGACTCTTATTGAGCCGTTATATATAGATAATCATTTAGTATTATATTTATTTTTTGCTTTTTTATGCACAACATTCTAGTAATACTACCCTTATGGGTTTTATGATTAATTTATTGGGCATTTGCCTTTTTTATATTTCGTAAAAATTGAATATCTGTCTAACGGCACCGGTCGATTGTTTTGATGAATTTGAATTATTAAAAACAAAACAAGGAGGTGTCATTTCCTATGCCAATGTGGTTAGCTATTGTGCTGATTATTGTTGCTATTGTTGCAAGTCTTGCTGTTGGTGTTTATCTTGGTATCCAGCGTAGAAAGCAAGTTGCAGAAAAGGCTATTGGTTCTGCCGAAACAGAAGCAAATCGTATTGTTTCTGAAGCAATTAAGTCAGCTGAGGCTAAGAAGAAGGAATTTTTACTGGAAGGTAAAGATGAACTTCATCGTCTAAGAAATGAGAACGAAAAGGAAATTTCTGATCGCAGAAAAGAAGTTCAGCGTCAGGAACGAAGAATTCAGCAAAAAGAGGAAACTCTTGACAGAAAGATGGACAACCTTGAGAAGAAAGAAAACAACTACCAAAGAAAGCAAAAGGAAGTTGAACAAAAGCTTCAAGAAGTTGAACAGGTTAAGAAAAGTCAGTTTGAAATGCTTGAAAGAATTTCAGGTTATACTGCTGACCAAGCTAAGGACTACTTACTCCAACAGCTTGATACAGAACTTGACCATGAAAAGTCTGTAAAAATCCTTGATTATGAGGAAAAGTTAAAGGAAGAGTCCGACAAAAGAGCAAGAAACATTATCAGTCTTGCTATTCAGCGTTTAGCTGCTGATCAGGTATCAGAGGCTACTGTTTCTGTTGTACCACTTCCAAATGATGATATGAAAGGTCGTATCATCGGTAGAGAGGGTAGAAACATCCGTACTATTGAAACACTTACAGGTGTTGACCTTATTATTGACGATACTCCGGAAGCAATTACACTTTCTTCTTTTGAACCTGTAAGAAGAGAAATTGCCAGAGTTGCTTTGGAAAAACTTATTTCAGATGGTAGAATCCATCCTGCAAGAATTGAAGAAACTGTTGAAAAAGCCAGAAGAGAAGTTGAAGCTACTATTAAAGCCGAAGGTGAAAGAACTGTTGTTGAACTTGGTGTAAACAACATTCACCCTGAACTTGTTAAACTTCTTGGTAGATTAAAGTACAGAACCTCTTATGGTCAGAATGTACTAAGACACTCTATTGAAGTTGCTTATATTTCCGGTATGATTGCATCAGAACTAGGTCTTAACCCAACAGTTGCTAAGAGAGCCGGTTTACTTCACGATATTGGTAAAGCACTTGACCATGAAATGGAAGGTTCTCATATTCAGCTTGGTGTTGAGGTTGCCAGAAAGTATAAAGAAAGCGACGCAGTTATCCATGCTATTCATGCTCACCATGGTGATGTTGAAGCAAAGACAGTTGTAGCTTGTATTGTTCAGGCTGCTGATGCTATCTCTGCTGCAAGACCCGGAGCAAGAAGAGAAAATATCGAAAATTACATTAAGAGATTACAACAACTTGAAGAAGTTGGTAAGAGCTTCCCAGGTGTTGACAGTTGTTTTGCTATTCAAGCAGGTAGAGAAATTCGTGTTATGGTTAAGCCTGAACAGATTAACGATGACAAAATGGCTCCTTTGGCTAGAGATATTAGTAAGAAGATTGAACAGGAACTTGAATATCCCGGTCAAATCAAAGTTAATATTATTCGTGAATCAAGAGTTTCTGATTACGCAAAATAATCTATTTATGCAAATTATAGCCTCCCTTTCGGGAGGCTTTTTTATGTTTATTTTTTAATTTATAATTCTTTTTGAGAAATATATAATCAAATAAGTAAAAAATAAAGGAACTATAAAAGTTCCTTTATCCAAATGAATATAAAATTTTATTTATCAAATTTAAAACTCTATATTACTGTATCTACCTATCCTTTACTGTGAAAAGTTCCAAATAACTGTAATACGAAAGATTTCTATACATCCAAATCCCATTCCGGTATGTACTTTTCATTTGCTGATGAAAGTTCCTGACAGTAACCGTTAAGACCACTGCTTTCAAAAGCTGTCAAAACCTTTTCATATTCTCTTTTTGTAATTTTACGATGAAGTTTTTTGTGCTTTTTTGCATCCCCATAGGGAATGTATTGTCCCATTAGTGAAAATAATATTTTATCTCCATATTTTTCTGCAAGATAATTTATTACTTCAATGGAATTTTTCGTATGACCTGGCAATACTAAATTACGAACCATTGTACCTTTTTCCATAATACCATCTTGATTTATGATAGGTTTACCGGTTTGTCTTACCATTTCTTCAATAGCCTTTGATGTAATATCAAAGTAGTTCTTTACATTGCTATACTCTAGTCCTAAGTCGTTATTGCTATATTTAAGGTCAGGTAGATAAATATCAATATAGCCCTCAAGTTTCTTTAGTGTTTCAATAGAGTCAAAACCACTCGTATTATAGACAACAGGAACATTTGGACTTATTATATCAAGCAACTGTATAATCCCATTTGTATAGTGGCTTGGTGTAATAAAACTTAAACTCTCTGCTCCTTTGTCTAAAAGCAAGGTAACTTCTTTAGCTAGTTCATTAATGGTAACTTTTCTTCCTAAGTTAGAGTGAGAAATTTCACGATTTTGACAGTATATGCAGTCAAGAGTACAGCCGGTGAAGAACACTGCCACCGTACCTTTTTTGCCACTGATAACCGGCTCTTCCCAGTAATGGTGAGCAACTCGGCTAACATAAAGAGATTTTGGCATTTTGCAGTAGCCTTTGCCTATACTATCGTTTCTTTCTGCGTTACATTTTCTCGGACATAAATTGCAAATCATATTGTATCACCAAGTAGATTATACCACGATTTTAAAAATCAGTAAAATCTAAAAGATAATTTTCCAAAATATCGTATATATGTACTTCTTCCGGCATAAATGTGTTGAAAGTATTGAGAATATAATCAATCTGATCCCATTCAGTTGTTATATCTTCAATTGCAAGGTTACTTTCGAAACAATTGCACCGAATACCGTATGACTCAAAATCTCCTTCCTCGTTAGATTGTTTTTTAGAAATAAGTGTAAAATTATTCATTGTTCTCCCCTTTGAATAAAGAACCATTCACAGGTAAACCTATTATAACACAACAATTGTCAAGTGTCAATAGGAGTAAACGGTTTACAATCGTTAAAGTTTAACATTAAATTATTTCAAAAGAATTTTACATAATAGAA
>ERZ1034998.1934-NODE-1934-length-11783-cov-5.580491_pt1 | contig 11783 bp, 3 predicted proteins | sample MGYA00520621_ERZ1034998 | MGnify/ENA primary metagenome ERZ1034998 (study PRJEB33766, sample SAMN09781748) | gut metagenome | biome: gut microbiome | host: Homo sapiens | place: Madagascar | study: EMG produced TPA metagenomics assembly of the PRJNA485056 data...
TGGAGCTGCTGCAGTCGATGCAGGACGACGGCGTGTCGCTGCTCTCCGTCATCGACCGCACCTGCACGCCGATGGGCGGACGTCTGCTGCGCCGCTGGACGATATTCCCGCTGCGCGACGTGGCTTCTATCAACAAGCGCCTCGACGTGGTGGACACGTTCTTCCGCAAACCCGACTTCCGACAGACTGTAGACGAGCATCTGCACCGCATTGGCGACATAGAGCGCATCATATCGAAGGTGGCTGTGGGCAGAGTGTCGCCCAGAGAGGTGGTGCAACTGAAGTACGCTCTCGGCGCGCTGAAGCCCATAAAGGCGGCGTGCCTCACCAACGACAACGCCGAGATACATTCCATCGGCGACCAGATTAACCTCTGCGAGGCGCTGTACGAGCGCATCGACCGCGAACTGCAGCAGGATCCGCCGCAGCTTGTGGCTAAGGGCGGCGTGATTGCTGCGGGCTTCTCGCCTGAGCTTGACGAGCTGCGCTCCATCTCGCGCGGCGGTCGCGACTATCTGCTGAAGATTCAGGAGGAGGAGGCGCAGAAGACCGGCATACAGTCGCTGAAGGTGGGCTACAACAACGTGTTCGGCTACTATCTTGAGGTGCGCAACACGTATAAGGACCAGGTGCCGCAGGAGTGGATACGCAAGCAGACGCTTGCCAACGCCGAACGCTACATCACCGAGGAACTGAAGCAGTACGAGCAGAAGATTATGGGTGCCGACGAGCAGATTCTGGTGCTCGAGACCCGTCTCTTCACCGAGCTTGTCACCGATATGCAGGCGTACATACCGCAGATTCAGGCCGACGCCAACATCGTGGCGCGTCTCGACTGTCTGCTCTCGTTCGCAAAGACTGCCGAGGAGCACCGCTACGTGCGCCCGGTGGTTGAGGACGACAACGTGCTCGAGATACGCGCCGGACGCCACCCCGTCATCGAGACGCAGCTGCCGCTTGGCGAGGAGTACGTGCCCAACGACATCGAGCTCGACACCGAGCAGCAGCAGATAATGATAATCACCGGTCCGAACATGGCTGGTAAGTCGGCGCTGCTGCGCCAGACGGCGCTCATCACGCTCATGGCGCAGATGGGCTGCTTCGTGCCTGCCGACTCGGCTCATGTGGGTGTCGTCGACAAGATATTCACCCGCGTCGGAGCGTCCGACAACATATCGCTCGGCGAGTCGACCTTCATGGTCGAGATGACCGAAGCGTCTAACATTCTGAACAACGTGACGCCGCGTTCGCTCGTGCTCTTCGACGAGTTGGGCCGCGGCACGTCTACCTACGACGGCATCTCCATCGCCTGGGCTATCGTGGAGTATCTTCACCAGAACCCGAAGGCGCAGGCGCGCACGCTCTTCGCCACCCACTATCACGAGCTGAACGAGATGGAGAAGAACTTCAAGCGCATAAAGAACTACAACGTGTCGGTGAAGGAGCTTGACGGCAAGGTTATCTTCCTGCGCAAGCTGATGCGCGGCGGATCGGAGCACTCGTTCGGTATTCATGTGGCTGAAATAGCGGGTATGCCGCGCTCGGTCGTGAAGCGTGCCGAGCACATCCTGAAGCAGCTCGAAGCCGACAACGCCAGCGTGGGCGTGGAGTCTCACAAGATTGTCGGTCAGCAGAACAGCAACGGCATGCAGCTCTCGCTCTTCCAGCTCGACGACCCCGTGCTCTGCCATATTCGCGACGAGATTATCGGTCTCGACATCAACAACCTCACGCCAGTAGAAGCGCTCAACAAACTGTTCGAGATAAAGAAGATAGTGACGGGGCGCAGCTGAGTATAGCTTTGTTTTCTTTAGGGGGTGCACTTCTTAGGGGGTGCACTTTTTAGGGGGTGCACTTGTCTCAAGTGCACCAACCAAGATAAAACTGAACCAAGCAAGCTAAAACTGAACCAACCGAGCAAAAACAGAACAGCTACGACGGAAACTGAAAGTAAGCAGTGCATAGCGGAAAGATAAGACCGGTAGCTTGGTTGGTGCACTTGAGACAAGTGCACCCCCTAAAACAGCACCAACCGAGCTAAAAGTGCACCCCCTAAAGAAAGCCTTTCTGCATAACACATTGACAAGCATCCGCATTTTTTAGTGTTATTTTTATATCAAACCATACGAAATACGATTCTTTTAGATATTTATATTCGCAAAAACACTTCACATATCTAAAAAAATAGTAAATTTGCAAAACTTGATTAATTTTTAAACAATCTATAATAATAACACTAAAAATTCAATGACATGAAACAGCCCTATTCTTTTAAGACATGGCATGCATTGATTTCAATGCTGTTCGTATTGTTGTGCTGTCTGCCCGAGACGGTGGCGGCGCAAGTCAGCTTCAGTGACGATTTCAACTATCCTTCAGGCAACCTGCACGAGCAAGGTGGATGGGTGCGCTACGGCAAGAACGCCGAAGATCCTATCCAGGTGCTCGACAAGCAATTGGTATATGCCGGATATAACGACAACGCGCCGGCTAAGTGCGTGAAGATAGGCTCCGCAAAGCAGGGCGAAGACCTCATGGTGAAGTTCACCGACAACGCCGACGGCGTGAAGAGCGGCAACCTCTACTTCTCTGCTCTCATCAACGTGGAGGCACAGCCGAAGGGCAAGGTCTACGTAATGTCGTTCGTGCCCAGAACGAAGGCGTCAGAGATAGCCGAAGGCATTGCGCCCACCGAGCTGGGTCGACTCTACATAGGCGAGAGCGCGAACGCCGACGAGGTGAAGGTAGGCATAGAGCGCGGAGCTGCCAACCCAGTGTTCGCCACCGCTCCGCTGAAGCTCAACCAGACCTATCTCGTCGTGCTGCGATACGAGATAAACGCAGCCAATCCGCGACAGGACAACATCTATCTGTACGTCAACCCTACCGACTTCTCGCAGGAGCCTAAGCCGGACAAGGCAAGCGCCGTAATCGACGGCGTGAACAAGACCGGCAGCGGACTGGGCAACTATGGTCTGCAGGGCCTCGAACTGCGTCAGGGAACCACCTCCTCTGTCACTTCGCCGGAGATGTACGTGGCTTCGGTGCGCGTCTCCGACACATACGCCGGACTGTTCGGCGCACCTGTCGTAGACACAACGCCGAAGTTCAGCGTCTCGAAGAAGACTTTCGTGCTGGGCGAGGTGTACAGCGGCGACGTACACGAGGAGACGGTGAAGGTGACGGGCGAGCACCTCAAGGGCGACATCACCGTAGAGTCGTCTTCGGAGGCTGTGAGCGTGGAGCCTGCCTCGATATCTGCTGACGACGCCATGAGCGCCGGCGGAGCCGAACTGAAGATAAAGGTGACATATACCGACGGCGAGCAGCACGCCGTGCTGACGCTGAAGAGCGAGGGAGCGGACGATGTGCAGATAAAACTCTCGTGGACGGGTTATTCCATACCGGAGATAAGCTCTATCAAGGCGCTTTACGACGAGAATCCCGAGGCAGGAATGACATACAAATATACGGGCGAGGCTACGCTCACGTTCGTCGACCGCGGCGGAAGCCGACCGGTGTTCTACCTGCAGGACAAGACGGCGGCGATAGCGCTGAGCGACGACTACGAGATGCTCACCAAGACCGACTATGAGGTGGGCGACAAGATAACGGGCACCATCCTCGGTGTGCAGAGCGCGTTAGGCACCACCAGCGCAATGGCTCTCGGCGCCGACCTCGGCACAGTAGTGTCGAAGGGCAACGCCGTCACTCCCGTAGAGGCTACGCTCGCACAGCTGAAGGCCAATCCCACAAGCTACATACAGCAGCTCGTGAGGGTGAAGAACCTTAAGTTCAAGGACGTGGCAGAGGGCGCTGTCTTCGCCGAAGGCATGGCACAACCGGTGGTAACCGACGGCACTGAGGAGGCGAAGGTGCGCATCTTCAAGGGCACAACGCTCATCGGCAAGAACATTCCTACAGTCGACATCACACTCACCGGTCTGTTCACATCGAGCAAGACACTCATCATCGGTCCGCGCGGCATAGAGGACATCGCCGAGCAGCAGCCGGTAGGCGACCCTGCCATAACCATCACTCCCGAAAAGATAGAGCAGACAGCCGGCAAACTGGGACAGACCGTAGAGGTGGCTACGCTGCACGTGTCGACGAAGAACATGACCCAGCCTACCTTCTTCGAACTGGCAGGCAAGAACACCGACCAGTTCGCGCTCTCGCAGACAAAGATAGAGAAGGGATCGGCAGAAACCGACATCGTCATTACGTACACACCGACTGAAGTGGCTGTACACAGAGCATACGTGCTCGTCACCTGCCCGAGTATAGAGGACTACGACAAGTCTATCGCCTTCAGCGCATACGCCATCGACGAGCAGAACCCGCCGACGATAACGCTCAACCCGCAGAAGCTGGAGCAGTTCACGGCGAAGATAAACGAGAAGAGCGAGCAGACCATAGAGGTGACAACAGCAAACATGCCCGACTACACCTACGTGAAGTTGAAGGACCCGGGAGCGTTCGTGCTCAACAACACCATGCTCATACGCAACATGACGAATACGCTGAAGGTTACGTTCCAGCCTAAGAAGGAGGGCACCTACTCTACCTCTATCGTCTTCTCAGCGCTCGGCATGGACGACGTGGAAGTGGCTATAGAGGGCATTGCCACCGGCGAAACGCCAGACGAACCCAAGGAGGGCGTAGACCTCGTGCTCAGCGAGGAGAATGCACGCAGCGTGCTCGACGAGAAATTCGACAACATAGAGCGCAACAAACCGCTCGACATCGAAGGCTGGACCAACTCGGCGCTCAAGGGAACACGCGCATGGTGGGGATTCTCGTTCCTCGACTACGACTCGGAGTCGCCTAACGAGAAGGTGGCTAAGGTGACGCCGTACGACTCGAAGATGGAGACCGGCACCGGCACACCGGCACAGATGATGCTCGTGACGCCGCCGCTCGACTTCAAGAACGCCGCCTCAAAGGTATTCACGTTCAAGGTGCGCGGCGACTATCTGCAGGACAACCAGCCCGACCTTCTCGAACTCTGCTACGTCGACATCGCTGACGGATCGCTCTACGTGCAGCCGCTCGCAGAATGTAAGATGCCATGCACAAAGGACGAGAGCGGAAAGTGGTTCCCGTACAGCATCGACCTCACCGGACAGCAGATCGCCGATGTCTTCTTCATGGCGTTCCGCTTCACCAGCACCCGCGGATGCGACAACACCGCCACATACTACATCGACGACGTGACATACGGTCTCGAAACGACGGCTATAAAGACTGTTGGCACTACAGAAAAGGCACGTCTGACGGTGTATAACCTCGCAGGAAGCAAGGTTGCGGAGAAGAGCGGCTCGTCGGTTGCCGACGCTCTGCACGGACTGCCTCGCGGCATGTACATCGTGAAAGCGGTGTCTGCCGACGGCGTCAGCACAAGCAAAGTGCAAGTGAAGTAGTCGTGCTGTCTACTTAAACTACAACGTATATCCATTTAAACAACAACGGTTATATTGTTACCGCGGACTGGTAACAATATAACCGTTGTGCTGTAATGATGTTTTTGCTACGCGGTAATCGTGTTTCAGCTATGCTGTAATACACAACCGCTGCAGATTTTCCTCAAAGCTATCCTTGTCTATTGCGCCGTTCTTCAGCACCGAACGATAGTTGTATATGGTCTGCGGCGAGTAGGACAGTATGCCGGCTATCATCGAACTCTCGGTAACGCCGAGCCTTATAAGGGCTGCCACACGCAGGCTGGGCGTCAGCTCGTTGTTCTCTTTCAGCTCTACCTGCGCCTCGGGCGTGAGCAGCGTGTTCAGCTCCTTGACGAACGTGGGATAGAGCGAGAGAAAGATGCTGTCGAACTGCGAGAAGAAGGTCTGGTTCTCCTCGGCGGTGCGCTTCGACGAGGAGAGGATGCTCAGCAACTCCTTCTGCTGGTTGGCTTTTATCTTGCGTATCACCATCTTGCGCTGATTCTCCAGCTTCTCTATATACAGATAGCACAAACTGATGTATGCTTTCGCCATATACTCACGCTTGGTGTTGGTCTGCTCAAACTCGTCGTTCAATTTCTCAAGTTCGTCGTTTGCCTCCTTCTGCTTCTTATTGGTAGCGCTCAGCTGTTCGGTCTGAGCCGTCAGGTTTTTCTCGTTCTGCTGCATCAAGTTGTTTTTACGTTTGATGCGCATCGTCTCTACAACTATCACCACCAACAGCACTATAATGGATAACATAAGTACGATGTGCCACTTGCCTGCGTTTTCCAGCGCATGGTTGTAGGCAGAGAGTATGGTGTGCAGATTGGAGTAAAGATCTATGCGTCGTGGTTGGCTGCTGAACACGTTAGCGTCGTTCAGCGAGACGTTGATATACTGTTGTGCTTTGCGCACATCGTGCTTGTATAGCCTCAGAGCTACCTCCTGCAACGCCATGTTCTCGTTGGTTGCCGACATCACGTCGCTGATGGCTGCAAGCAGCAGGTAGCGCTCCTGCAGATCCGGCTGATTGTGTCTGCCGTAGACCTTCGCCATAATGAATGCCGACTTGCCGTACAGCCGACTGTCGGGCTTCAACTGCGACATGGCTTTGCTCAGACACGCTTCTATATCCTTGACGCCGCCGTTGGAAAAGGCGAGCTGCACACCCTTCATATAGTAATACTGCGCGTCTTTCTGCGGACTATACAGCAGAGCGTTGTCCATATACTTATGGAAGAGCCGGTCGTAGCGCGGACCGTACTCGGTGTCGTGGGTCGAGAGTTTCAGATTGAAGTAGAGCGCACATTGAGCACAGTTGTAAAGGTAGTTGAGTCGGCGGTCGGTTGGCGACACCTCGATATTGTCGAGTATCTCCTTCGCCTCTATGTAGAAACTGCGTGAGACGAGCAGACGCGCCTTTATAATCTGAAACTTCTTGTAACAATCCGAATCGTTGGCCTGCCTTGCCAGGTTGATACCCTTCTGCGTGTACACCATAGCCGAGTCGTAGATGTACGGAGAGTATTCGTTCACCAGTCGCTCGTACATCTGCAGCTTGCCTTTCTTGTCGGTGACGTATGCAGAGCCAAGTTTTATCTGCTCTATCTTCTTATCCTTCTGGACATAATAATCCGTACGATGAGCTATTACAGAATCCAAACGTTCGTACAGTTCATCGTTGTCAGCGTGCAAACAGAGAGTTTGTTTTAGTACGGGGGGGGGAAATTAACTACTCCAAAGGCTTGCGCGCAAAAAGTTATCACTAAAAATAATAGTTTCATAGCTTTTTTTCAGTATTGGGGAATTAACTGCTACAAAGTTATGTAATTTCTTCTTATTTTAAATAAGAATATAGAGAAAATTTTTTAGCACTATTGTATTTAATGTCTACTATTGGCCTTTTTACGAACAGCATAAACAGCTGATTGTTCGACAGATACGCTTCTTGCCATTATAAAAATCTACCTAAAGACTACCATACGGCTACCAAGCGCGCAGTTGCTCGGAAAAGCTTGATAATTTTGCACCCAGAAAAAGATTATTACCCAAATGAAAAGATTTTAGGACAACGATTTTCAGTAAAAAGATTTTTCAGAATAAATGCAATTTTTAGTAATTCTAACATAATTATGAAGTATCTTAAGTCATTGACATTAAAAATGTGTGTCATTGCAGCTGCCCTATTGTTGGCATCGCCTGCAGTGGCTGTAAACTCGAATGGGAGGGGTACTAAAGTAAAGACTGTATATCAGGATACAGACCCTTCAGCTACTAATTATTTTAACAACCGTAGAGCCCTCGTAGGTCCGGGCTGCACCGTGAACAGCGTCGGCGACGGTGTAAAGGTTCTTTCAGGTTTGAAAGATCCTCAGAACTTGTGCAACGACGACCTCGACGACTATGCTTCATTCCCGGATCTTGTTGACGCAACTGTCGCTGCATCGCCGGTTGTCAGCATCAAGGACAACAAACACTATTATGCAAAGGGCACAGAAGCTGGCTTCACAATCTGTACAAACTCTAACGCCAACATCCTCAAAGTAGACGTTTCTACGCTGTATGGTATCAGGTTCTTCAAGAACGGCGAGGCTGTTAGCGACGTGGTCGCCGTTAAGACCGGACAGAACATCACTGGTTTGGGTCTCTCGCTGCTCACCATTCCTGGCAACAGCATGGTTACAAAGTCGTTTGTGGCAGAGGCTCCTGCAGATTTCGACGAGGTGCAGCTCTATCGCATGGGCGTTGAGGCAAACGTAGGCGAAGTGCTTAATATCAAGTACGCTTTCGTGGGCAAGGCTCGCCAGTATACCATCACAAACAATAAAGAGAACGGTATCGCTAAGTATGCGCAGGAGCAAGGCAGAGGAGCGTTCACACTGGAGGCACACGGAGACGACCCTGCAAAAGACGGTTTGTTGGAGACATCACGTGGCAACCTCATCGACGAAGACCTTACAAACTATTTCACCGTAAGTGCTGTGTTGAAGATTGGCAACTCTCTGCCCGTTACCGTTGTGGCAAGACCATCGGACGGCAAGGAAGCCTTCCCTGCCGGAACAGAAGTTGGTTTCAAGTTTAACAGTACAACCGCTCTCGACCTCAGTATAGGCAACGGAGCAAGCATCACACTCTACGACAAGAACAACAAGAAGATAGATACATACACTATATCGGCTACCGTACTCGGACTCAATGTCATCAAGTCCGACAAGAACGGCGAGTTGGTACTGAAAGCGCCTAAAGACTTCTCTGCAGCCAAGTTGCAGTTCCCTGGCGTGCTTGACCTTAAATTTGGTAAAGACTACGTTAACTACGCCTTTGTGCGCATGGCTCCCGATTTGGCTACCCACCACTGCGCTATCGAGGCTAACTCAAGCCGCGACGTATGCGGATGCGAGAACGAGTATCAGCTGACTCACAACGCAAGCGTGCCGGTTACATGGAGTCTTGTAAGTCAGCCTGCCGACTCTAACATCTCGCTCAATGAACAGACTGGCAAGGTGACAAACATCTACGTGCCGGGCGACTATACGTTCATGGCTAAAGCAGCAGCAGACGGTTGCACCGAGACAACAACAATACACTACGCACCCTACTACGACCCGGCTGAGCACGGCGTAACGCTGCTCACGAACAATGCAAGCGAGACAAAGTATGAGCTTAGCGGCAATAACGGCGGCGCACTGCTGCAGTTATTCGGCGGCATAGAGAACGCTTCCAACGTTCTCAACTCGTCGCTAAACGATTATGCAAGCGTTAAGGCTGGCGTATCGCTGGTAGAGAACACGGGCATCATCGGCATCAAGTCGGTAGACAAGTCAGCACTCAACAAGAACATCGACAAGACACACAAGATGCAGGCAGGCTTCGTAGTTACGTTCAACTCTACCGTGCTTGACCTGAAGGCTCTCAATCTGTACAACATACAGCTCTACAAGGACGGAAAGAAAGTTGCGGGCGGCGTAGCTACCCACTGGGGAGCTATCTCGGCAGGACTCATCGGTTCTGAGAACACACAGAAGATGCGTATGAGCATCGACGTGCCGGCTGGCACCGACTTCGACGAAATAGTGCTCTTCAACAGCGGAGTGATCGATGCCAACCTCGCTAAGCCGAACATCTACTATGCATACGTTTGCGACGACGAGATGGACAACGCCTCAAACAATGCGCTCTACGGCACAGAATTGGTGTCTATGGACGGCACAGACGCTTCTATCAATTGGGATAGTGATAAAACTAATATATTCTCTGTGTTGAACATCGGAAACGGCTTGAACGGAATAAGCAATCTGATTGACAACAGCATAGAAACCGGTCTGACATTCCCGCTCGGCATCAGCGCAAATGGAGCTTACGTAACTGTAAACGTGGGCAAGGTTGTAGACAAGGGACAGAAGATAATCATGGTGAGCGAGGATAAAGAGCTGGGATTGGGCGTAAAGCTTATCAAGGCAATAAAGCTTACTACTTGTCTTAACGGCGTGGATCAGGAGGAGCTGACCGACTGGAAGGTGCTCGGTGCAGATGTAATCGGTACGGGCGGAAAGCAGTACGCTACACTCAAGCCTACAAAGTCGTTCAATCAGGTACGTCTAACGGTAGTAGGCGGCTTGAACCTCGCCGACAATATAAAGGTATACGGTCTGGCGCTGGGTAGCGACATCAACGAGGACGGCACATCAACCGACTGCCCTGAGGAGTTCCTCGTGCTCGATGAGGACGAAACACTCGACGACAACCGCAACCTCACCAAGGCAACAATGGTGTTCCACCGCACATTCACTACTGGCAAGTGGAACTCGCTCATTCTGCCGGTTGATATGACTGCAGACCAGGTGAAGGCGGCATTCGGAGCAAATGCTAAGATTGCAAGATTCAACCGTCTGCAGGACAAGTGGATATACTTCGATATGCAGGCTGAGAATAATCTTCATATCGAAAAGAACGTGCCGTACATAATCAAGCCGACAAAAGAGCCGACAGCTGTAAACAGAACATATAATGTAGGCGGCGAAAAGACAAAGTACATCGATGGCTACGTATATACCGTGACCGGTATCATCTACGAAGGATTGCCAAACCTTCAGCAGGAGGACATAAAGTTTACAAGCGGTATGACGCACTACGGTTCGTACACGAACCCGACTGTCGTTCCTGCCGACTCATACATACTGCATCGCTCTGGAAACATGGTTCACACAGCTGTAGAGCATTCAAGCATTAAGAGCTACCGCACATGGTTGCGTGAGACTACTCCGTCGGGTGAGACTCTGCAGATGCGTGTTGAACAGAATGACGGTCCGTCTACCGGCATCAAGGTGATTGAGGAGACTGCAAATAACGCAAACGCCGTATACAACGTGAACGGCATGCGCATGAACAGCATGCGCATGAACAGCAGCAACACCGACAACCTGCCGAAGGGCGTCTACATCATCAACAACAAGAAAGTGGTTATCAAGTAAAAAAAAACGATAATTATGAAGAAGAAATATATAGCTCCTTCCATCGAAATCATAAACATGGAGCCGACAAGCATCATGGAAGTGTCTGGTTGGACTCCTACAGGTAACAAGAACGATGGTTTCGGCGTGACAGAGGAGGACAAAGACAATCCGTTCAAAGACGACGAATTCTAAACAAGGCAATATACTAATATAATATTGCATATAAAGCATTTTGGTAAAATCTAATAGAAAATCAAGTTAGAAAGGGAGGCCTGGGAAGGTCTCCCTTTTTATTGTCATTAGAGAGCGTGTTTGGTTAGCTCTGCCGCATTTAAAATGATATGATGGGTGGTAATAGGTGTGACGGCTGGTAGATGGATGTAGAGGCTGGTAGATGGATGACAGATATGGCACGTTTAATCGGGTTAATCCGCTTTTAATTCCTACGCACCCTAAATTCTGTGGGTTCCGCGTATTCTGTGGGAGGTTCTTTGCCTGCTGCGGAGGCCGGAGACCTCCGCTACGAATAAAAAACGGAGGCTCTTTCGAGTCTCCGTTTAAGTTATCATAGGCGGATTCGAACCACCACAATTTTTCCTTTATCAGGATTACTAAATACTTTGTATACCTTTTGCTTGGTTGGTGCACTTGGGACAAGTGCACCCCCTAAAATTAGGATTGCAAAAACAAAAACGGAGGCTCTTTCGAGTCTCCGTTTAAGTTGTCCTAGGCGGATTCGAACCACCACAATTTTTCCTTTATCAGGATTGCTCAAGTAATCTTGTTGCAATAAAAAAAGGAGGCGATAAAGCCTCCTTAAACGTTGTCCTAGGCGGATTCGAACCACCACAAACAGAACCAAAACCTGTTGTGCTACCATTAC
>ERZ1034998.1939-NODE-1939-length-11759-cov-4.639952_pt1 | contig 11759 bp, 11 predicted proteins | sample MGYA00520621_ERZ1034998 | MGnify/ENA primary metagenome ERZ1034998 (study PRJEB33766, sample SAMN09781748) | gut metagenome | biome: gut microbiome | host: Homo sapiens | place: Madagascar | study: EMG produced TPA metagenomics assembly of the PRJNA485056 data...
AAATTGTACTTGATCTGTACTTTCATTATAGCTGAAAAAATTTTTTCTTCGTAAGTAATTTTTTTAAAAGCCCGAAAATCCGCAAAGGTAACCTCCAGGTAACTATGGCACAAAAAAGTGCGTACTTTTTTTTATGTAAAAACTCTTGCTATTCTTAAGGAGCAACAGGGCTAAGCCTAAGAAAACCAACATTAAGGAGGAACGAAAAATGGCATTATCAAACATTTTTGGATGGAACAAGGAAGAAGAAAAGAAGGCTGCGGCAGCATGTGGAACAGCGTGTGGAGCAGCAGACAAAGAGGAGAAACCTGCAGCATGCGGAACTGCATGTGGAGCAGGAGACAAAGAAGAGAAGCCTGCAGCATGTGGAACTGCATGCGGAGCAGGAGATAAGTAAGAAAAAATTGTAGGGAGGAGAGGATAGGATGAAACCGTATTTTTCATTTCAATGGCATATTACTGATGAATGCGACCAGCGCTGCAAGCATTGCTACATCTTTTCAGGAAAGGGATGTACAGAGCTTAAGAGCATGACCTATGAGCAGATGCGGCAGGTCGTTGCCAACTGTGAAGAGTTCTGTGAGACATATCATCGGAGCCCATATTTTTACATTACGGGAGGAGATCCTATCCTTCATCCCGATTTCTGGAAATTATTGGTTTTGTTAAAGAGCAAGGACATCCCATTTACGTTAATGGGGAATCCGTTTCATCTGAATGATGAGGTCTGCCGGATGCTTAAGGCGTGCGGCTGTGAAAAATATCAGATGTCATTGGATGGAATGAGGGAAACGCACGACTGGTTCCGCAAGCCGGGGAGCTTTGATCTGACCATAGAAAAGATTGGCTGTCTGAACCGGGCGGGTATCCGAAGCATCATTATGAGTACGGTCTCCAAGACCAATATGGAAGAGATACCGAACATCATTGATGCAGTAGTAAAGGCAAAAGCAAAGGTTTTTGCATTCTCGCGTTATGTGCCTACGGGTGGAGAAGTGGACACGAGCATGACACCACAGGAATACCGGAAACTGCTGGAAATCTGTGATGCAAAATTCAAAGCGTATGAGTCAGCAGGATGCGAAACCTATTTTAATAAAAAGGATCACTTATGCACGTTGTATGAATATGAAACCGGACAGTTCAAGCTTCCGGAAAATGGTGCAGATGGCATGATTTATGGTGGATGCAACTGTGGAAACTGTCACATTACCATATCCTCCAATGGGGACATTATGGCATGCCGGAGAGTGACGGACAGCCGGGTGGCCAATGTATTTACGGATCGTCTGAAGGATGTGTGGATCTGTCAGATGGAGAAGTACCGGGAATATGACAAATTTGTAAAATGCAGTAAGTGTGAGTTAAAGGCATGGTGCCGTGGGTGTCCGGCAGTAGCAAACGGAACGACCGGAAACTTTTATGGCGCAGATCCGCAGTGCTGGAAGACAAGGAATGAGATTACTGGGGAGGAACTGCCCTGTTTATAAAAATATAGAAGACTTTCCTATATTATTAGGAAGTTTTGAAGAAATTGGAAAGGAGAAACAAGGGATGGCATTGATGGATCTTATTAAGGCAAGACATTCGATTCGGAAATATACGGACGAGCAGATCCGCAGGGAGGATCTGGATACTATTTTAGAGGCAGGAAACTTTGCACCGAATGCAGGCGGAGGCCAGCGGAGCATGATGGTTGCGGTACACAATAAGGAGCTTGCCACGCATATCGGGAAAATGAATATGGCGCATTTTGACCGTACGCATCTGGCAGGCAACCGAGCTTGGCATTGCATCCTGCATTATTTCAAGAGGCACGGAAACCTTTGACTCCGAAGAGGGAAGAGAGATGATGCGGGAATGGGAAGTGCCGGAGGGATATACCTGTCAGGGTTTTGTGATCCTTGGTTATATTGACGGGGAACAGCCTCACAGCAAGCCGAGAAAGCCGGGAAGAATCAAGGTGGTGGAATAATCAGGAGAAAACGGGATGCCGTAATCCTATAATATAGAAGAAAAAGAGGAAGAACGATGGATTTAGCAACATGCTTAAAGAAAATGGAGTTGGTTGGTGTTCTCGCATTTGCGACGGTAGACGAGGAGGGAGCACCGCAGATCCGGAATATCAGTGCCATTCATTATGAACCGGACGCCCTTTATTTTTACACGGCGAGAGGGAAGAACTTTTGTAAAGAACTTATGGAGGATGGCAGGGTTCAGATCCTGTGTTACACGAAGTTTAAGGAAATGATCCGGCTTTCCGGAAAGGCCTATGCGGTTGCAGAAGAGGAACAGGTAAAGTGGAGAGATAAAATTTTCGAGGAGCAGCCGTATTTAGCAAATGTGTATCCGGGAGATACCAGAAATATCGGAATCATCTTCTGCATTGACCGTGCGGAGGTGGAATATTTTAATCTTGGAGTGAATCCGATTTTCCGGGAGACGTATCTTCTGGGAGATGTTAAAATAAAAGAAAAGGGATTTTACATCACGGATGCCTGCATTGGCTGTGGAAACTGTAAACGGCATTGTCCGCAGAGATGTATTGAGGAAGGAACGCCGTTCCGGATTTCGCAGAATCATTGTCTGCATTGCGGAAACTGCTATGAAAACTGTCCGGTGAAGGCGATTGTGAGAAAGTAAAGTTAATGTTAAAAAGGTAGATAGGAAGGAACATTTATTAATGGATGGAGAAGAAGTCCAAAGAATGATGTAGAATGAGATGAAATAAGAAAAATAGAGAAATTAAGTGGAAAGAGTGAAATCAGGAAATGATGGAGCAGGGGAAATGGAGCAGAAGCAAATGCAGCAAAAGGAAATGAAGCAGAACGAAATGAGTCAGGAAGATCGAAGAAGGTGGCTGATACAGCGTCTTCTGGAGGAAAACCCATATTACAGAAATTATCGCATTCCGGAAGAAGAACAGGAGCAGAAGGTTCTACTTCGTTCTTTAATGAATGTGCGGATGCCGGGAGAGATAGATCAGGAATTTCTGGCAGTTCAGGATGCGTATCTGCAACAGGTGAACAGGGAGAAAGGAATTGTGACGCTTGATGAAATGCAGGCGGTGCAGACGGATCTTTATATCTGGCAGGGGGACATCACGAGACTGCAGACAGGAGCGATTGTGAATGCCGCAAACAGTGGCATGACCGGATGTTATCAGCCCTGTCACAACTGTATTGATAACTGCATTCATACCTATGCCGGAATCCAGCTTCGAAATTACTGCAATGATCTGATGCAGAAGCAGGGAAAGGAAGAACCGACCGGACAGGCGAAGATCACTCCGGCATTTAATCTGCCCTGCGATTACGTGATTCACACGGTTGGACCGATTGTAGAGGGATTCCTGCGGAAGAAGCATGAGGAGCTCCTGGCATCCTGTTACCGGTCCTGCCTGAAAATTGCGGATGAGAATGGGGTACAGAGTATCGCTTTCTGCTGCATTTCGACAGGTGTATTCTTGTTTCCGAACCGGAGAGCAGCAGAGATTGCCGTACAGACCGTTAAAAAATATAAGGAAGACACGCAATCTGCGATTAAAGTGATTTTTAATGTTTTTAAAGAGGAAGATCTGAAAATCTATCATGAAATTCTGGGATAAAAGTAACGAATCAGTCTGTTGGAAGTATTTGTTGCTGAAGGCGTAAGAATGTGATTCAGACAGTGAAGCTTTGAAGGAACAGAACAGTTGTAGGAAAAGAGGGATCATGTGAAAGAAAATAATATAGAATCATTGTGGACAGCATTTGCACAGGCCGATGCAGCAGTCATCGGAGCCGGAGCAGGACTTTCCACATCGGCAGGCTTTACCTATTTAGGAGAACGGTTCCATACCTGGTTTGCGGATTTTGAAAAGAAATATCATTTTAGAGACATGTACTCCGGTGGATTTTATCCATATGATACGCTGGAAGAGTATTGGGCGTACTGGAGTCGGTATATTTATGTAAACCGATACAGGAATGCACCAAAGCCGGTCTATGAAAAGCTGTGGGAACTGGTGAGGGATAAGGATTACTTTGTACTGACAACGAATGTGGATCACTGTTTTCAGAAAGCCGGTTTTGATAAAAAGAGGTTATTCTATACGCAGGGCGACTATGGACTGTTCCAGTGCAGTAAACCATGTCATCAAAGTACTTACGACAATGAAACAGTGGTCCGACAGATGGTAGAAGCGCAGGGGTATCAGATTGGAGCAGATGGCGCCCTGATTCTTCCGGAGGGAACCGTACCGAAAATGGAGATCCCGTCAGAACTGGTTCCACATTGTCCGAAGTGTGGCAGACCCATGAGCATGAATCTCCGGGCGGATGATACTTTCGTGGAGGACGAGGGCTGGCACCGGGCAGCAGAACGGTATTCAGAATTTCTGCGCAGACATGAAGGATTGAAGATCCTGTTTTTAGAGCTGGGCGTCGGATACAACACGCCGGGTATTATCAAATATCCCTTCTGGCATATGACCGCTGAGAATCCCAAGGCTGTATATGTCTGCCTGAACTCTGGGGAATCCTATGCACCCGATGAAATCAGGAAGAGATCGGTATGCATGGATGGAGATATCGGAGAGATTCTTGCGCAACATTATTCTAACCAGTAAAGTTGACAAAGATGATTAGAATGAGTAGAATGTGGGTAGAATAAAGTTAAAAGGTGAGCAGAATGAGATTTCAGGAAACAGAAACGGTTGAGTTAAAGTCCATTGTGATGGATGACATCAAAAAAGAGATCATTGCTTTTGCAAACTGTGACGGCGGTATGATCTATGTAGGCGTGGCAGACGATGGTACAGTGCTGGGTATCGGGAATGCTGATGAATGCGCATTGCAGATTTCCAATATGGTGCGGGATGCCATAAAGCCGGATGTCACCATGTTCATTCACTATGAAACGCTGAACTGTGAGGGAAAAGCGGTCGTGGCGGTCAATGTTCAACGTGGTACAAACCGCCCTTATTATCTGGCAAAAAAAGGGCTCAGACCCGAAGGTGTCTATGTGCGGCAGGGTTATTCTTCTGTTCCGGCAACGGATACAGCCATTCGGCAGATGATCAAGGAAACCGATGGGGACAGCTTTGAAAATATGCGGTCTATCAATCAGGGATTGACCTTTGAGGTGACAAAAAAAGAGTTTGAAAAACGGAATGTTGACTTTGGTCAGCCGCAAATGCAAACTCTAAAAATTATTTCCTCAGACGGCATTTATACGAATCTGGGTCTGCTCCTGTCTGAGCAGTGCCCCCATACCATTAAGGCAGCTGTTTTTGAGGGAACCGATCAGAGTGTGTTTAAGGATCGCCGGGAGTTTTCCGGTTCCCTGATGCAACAGCTCAATGAGGTCTACGACTATATTGATTTTCACAATCAGACCCATGCGACCTTCCAGAAACTCCTGCGTATTGATACTCGGGACTACCCGGAGGTTGCTGTCCGCGAAGCATTGCTGAACTCGCTGGTGCATCGGGATTATTCTTTCCGGGCCAGCACCTTGATCAGCATATACGTTGACCGGATTGAATTTGTGTCGATTGGCGGACTGCTTCCCGGCTTGGCACTGGACGATTTGATGATGGGGGTTTCTGTTTGCAGAAATCCACACCTTGCCAATGTCTTTTATCGTCTGCAGCTCATTGAGGCATACGGAACGGGTATGAAGAAAATCATGGGAGCTTATGCAGATGCACCGGTGCAGCCGAAGATCATGACAACCAATAACGCTTTTAAAATCATTCTTCCTAATGTCAACGCTATGCCAAAGGTAGCAGAAGCACCAAAGGAAATTGAGAAGGCAACAGCTCTGGTCTTAGATCCAAACCAAGAAAAGGTTTTGCGTTTTTTAACGGAGCATCAGGCAATTACCCGTAAAGAAACTCAGACGCTGTTGGGCGTCAGCCAGTCCACGGCTGGCCGTATTCTGAAAGCACTGGTGGATAGCGGCCAAATTATACAGCTTGGTGGAAGCCGTACCACCTGGTATAAGTTGTCGAAGAAGTAAATTTAAATATGTATGCCTGAATGCTGGAGAATCCTATGCACCCGATGAAATCAGGAAGAGATCGGTGTGCATGGATGGAGATATCGGAGAGATTCTCGCACGGCTTTAAAAGCTACGAGGAGAGGCCAGCTACATATTCCCCCGGTGTCATTCCATACTTCTTCTTAAAAAGCTGTATGAAGTGGCTTTCATTGCAGAAGCAGAGCGTGTAACTGGTTTCGTTGATGGACATGCCGTGGGAAAGCATGCACTTGGCTTCCTGTAATTTCTGGTCAAGAATATACCGGTGAAGAGAAATCTTCCGATCTTTTTTAAAGGCAGCAGATAAATAGTCCCGGGACACATGGAGGTTCCGGGCAAGATCTTCAATCTTAAGACGGCTGTGAAGATGAATATGAATGAGATGAACACACTGATTAATTAAGGGACTGGAGCATTGGGGAATGGTATTTTCCTTAACCTTTGTGACCAGTTCCATTGCTTTTTCGCACAGATAATGAATACATTCTTCCATTGTTTTCAGCGAGTCAATTTCCTGAATATATTCGTCGCTTAGCTGATAGGCTTCACTTTCATCCAATCCCCCTAAAATCGCATAATGAATGGCAACAGCAATGGTCGATACCGCCCAGTAATGAATCTCCCGCAAGGGATTATCGGACATGTGACCGATGATCAGACCGGAATTCTGATACAGCGCCAGGGAATCCTCCACACCTTTCCGATCCCCATTCTGAATAGCCTGAAACAGCAGGAGCTCATAGTGAAAAGGCGTATGTGTCTTCCCGTCTTCTCTTGCATCGTAGAGAAAATTTGGGGAAGAGGTAAGAAATTCGTAGTTTATTTCACACTGGTTTGAGGACATTCCGGGCTCCTTTTGAAGTAGATTTTTGTTTCTTTATTATAACATAAATCTAATATAATATAAAATAAAAATGATATAGACCGCATCCGGAAGATGATAAGTTGATCTTAGAAAGCAGCATAAAATGGGGGTGTTTTATGGACAGAAATTTGGAAGAAATGTGCAGGCTCGTAACAGGAAAAGGAGCATGGCATATCGGGGAACTTCAGGTGTCGGATGGTCCGCATGGTGTCCGGGCGCAGGAGGATGGAGCAAAGAATAATGACAGCTATGAGGCAACGTGTTTTCCAACGGCAAGCAGCGTGGCGTGTTCCTGGGATCCGGTCCTTATCGGAAAAATGGCAGAAGGGATCGTGAAGGAGGCAAAGGAATTGGGAGTTTCGGTTGTGCTTGGGCCCGGAATCAATATCAAACGTTCTCCACTTTGTGGAAGGAACTTCGAGTATTATTCGGAAGATCCGTTTCTTGCGGGAGAATTGGCAGTGGCTTATATCCGTTCCATGCAACAGTGTGGTGTCGGAACTTCGTTGAAGCACTTTGCAGGGAATAATCAGGAAACCCACCGCATGACCTCGAATTCCATGGTTGATGAGCGGGCATTGCATGAAATCTATCTGGCGGCTTTTGAACAGGCGGTGAAGAGGGCAAGGCCTGCTACGGTTATGGCTAGCTACAACTATCTGAACGGTGTACCGGCCTGTGAAAACAGGGAACTGCTGACCGATATTCTAAGGGAAAAATGGGGCTATAAAGGGCTTGTCATGAGCGACTGGGGAGCCTGTGTTGATCTTCCTGCCTGCATCAAGGCCGGAATGGATGTGGAGATGCCGGACAGCAACGGCAATCATTTTGAAGATCTTTCCGATGCCATAAAGACAGGAAAACTCCCGTTTTCCAGGCTTGCGGAGGCTGTACAGAGAATTAAGGATCTGAATGAATCCTATGGCAGAGGTGAGAGCATTGAGAAACGCGTAAACGGTGTTACTTCCGGAACAAGATGCAAAAATCACGAATTGGCAGAGAAAATCGAAGAAGAAAGTGCCGTTCTTCTTCAAAACGATGGATTCCTTCCGCTAAAGGGAAAAAAGGAAATCCTGATTCTGGGAGATCTGGCACTTCACCCAAGAATTCAGGGAGGAGGCAGCAGCCATATCCATACGGAACGGGTCGATTCGGTGATGGAAGCCCTGGAAAAGGAGCATGTTACGGTACACTTTGCCAGAGGATATCAGAGTACTTCATGGAAGAGAAATAAGAGGCTGGAAAAGGAAGCACTGTTTTTGGCAAAAGAGGCAAAGGAGCGGAAGATCCCGGTGCTGTTCTTTGGTGGACTTACAGATATTGCAGAAGGAGAAGGATATGACCGGGAAAGCTTTTCTCTGCCACAGAATCAGTCAGTACTTTTGCAGGAGTTGTTGAAGGTAAATGATAATATCGGGTTTATTTCCATAAGCGGTTCGCCTTATGATATGCAGCTTGTGTGTCAGTGCAGGGCAGTGTTGCAGCTTTATCTGGGAGGAGAAGCCGTTGGGACGGCCTGTGCACGGCTCGTGCTGGGCAAGGCGAATCCTTGCGGGAAACTGGCAGAGACGATTCCTTACCGGGAAGAAGACGTACCAAGCTATGGAAACTTTGGGAAACAGAAGGAACAAGGCCTGCATCCGGATGAGGTGGAATACCGGGAGAGCATTTTCGTGGGATACCGGTATTACGATACCTTTGAGGTGCCGGTGCGGTTCTGTTTCGGACATGGATTGAGCTATACCGGCTTTTCCTATTCCAATCTCACAATCACAGAGAATACGGATCAAAGCTATACGGTTACGTTTGAGGTGGAAAACACCGGTGAGACTGCCGGAATGGAGATTTCACAGGTTTATGTCAGAAATCCGCAGACAGAGGACTTTCGTGCCAGAAGGGAGTTGAGGGGATTTGTAAAGACCGCTTTAGAGCCCGGCAAAAAGAAGAAAGTAGAAGTTATGTTAACTAACAGAGCCTTTTCTGTCTATCAGAATTCGGAATTTCAGGTAATCGGAGGTACCTATGAGATTCAAATTAGTGCCTCGCTTAATGACATGCGGCTGGCAGAGGAGGTAGAGGTTCAGGGAGTGGTGCTTGAGAACCCTTTGAGTCTTAAAAATCCGGTTCCACTCACAAAAGAGGATTTTGACAGGATTTACACTTACCCAAGGACGCATCTTTCCCATACGGTTCCGGGAGAATTCACAACGAAGAATTCTCTGACGCAGATGAAGCCGTATTCCCGGCTTGCCAGAAGGTGGATGAGGATCGGGAAGCTGGCAGCGAGACTGATGTATTTCCCGAAGTCCGTGAAGGATCCGGAGGTACGGATGATGCTGGAAGGAATCCTGGAGGGAAACGTGGATAGTGTTTGTAATCAGAGTGGTGGTATGGTGAAGCGAAAGACGATTTTAAAAATTGTAGATTCTGCGAACAGGGGGAAGAAACATGAATGATAAATTAGATGCAAGAACAAAATGGAGTTATTGTATTGGAGCAACAGGACGGGATGCTGCGTATGCGCTGGTGAGTATGTACCTGATCCTTTATGTCCAGTACACCATGAATTTAAGCAGTGTGCAGTTTGCCGTGATCAGTGGAGCGATGATTGTCTGCATGGTCTGGGATGCCATTAACGATCTGCTGATGGGAATTATTATTGAAAATACGCATTTCCGGATGGGAAAGTTCAAGCCCTGGATCCTGATTGGATCGATCAGTAATGCCGTGGTGATCATCTGTCTGTTTACAATAAGACCACAGGGCTGGGGCTTTGTAGCATTTTACAGTCTCTTTTATCTTCTGTGGGGAATGACGTATACCATGAATGACATTGCCTACTGGGGCGTGCTTCCTTCGTTAAGCTCGGATCCGGAAACCCGGGACAGTCTGGTTACGATTATGAGTATTTTCGTCTGCATCGGTCAGTTTTCGGTCGCAGGTGTCGTTCCTGTCGTCATTGCAGGAAATGCGGTAATGGCTTACCGGATCGTTGCACTGGTCGTAGCCTTAGCGCTGATTGCTTTCCAGATGCTCACCGCCTTTGGCATCCGGGAAAAGGAACGGAAGGAGCAGACTGAGAAGTTATCTTTAAAGGATATGTATCACATTTTTGCAAGAAATGATCAGCTTGTGGCAGCAGGCATTGCGTCTATCTTTTTTAACATTACCTGCAATATCCTGATTATTTTTGGAGTGAATTTCTTCTATATAGAATATGGTTATTCGGAAAGCGGAAATCTGGTATTTTACTTCACTGTGATGTATGGACTGGGAATGCTGATTTCGCAGGCAAGCTATGCGTTCTTGGCAAAACATCTTTCAAGAGGTAAAATACTTAAGATATGTCTGATTGCCTTACTGGCAGGGTACGCAGGTTTTCTGGGATTCGGCTATGTGCTGCCGAAGAACGTCATTCTGCTAAATGCCATAGGCTTCCTCATCTTTTTCTTTCAGGGATTGATGAATCTGGTGATTGTGGTTATGATTAACAATACGATCGAATATGATGAGGCGAGATTTCATGAGCGGCATGATTCTGTGATTTCCGCAGTACGCTCTTTCAGCGTAAAGCTGGCAGGTGGAATCAATCAGGGGCTGTCGACATTGGTGCTGATTGCGAGTGGAATTTATGCAAAGAGCCAGAGGATCAGCGCTTTGGAGATTTCTGTGAACCGTGGAGAACTTTCAAGTGAGGAAGCACTGCTTACCGCAAATCAGTATATCAATGAAATCTCTGCCACGCAGGGACTGGTGTTCCGGCTTGGCATGGTATTGATTCCGGTAGCGGCATTGCTGGTTTCGTATGTGGTACTCCGGAGGAAATATCACATTGACGAAGCGGAGTATGCAAGGCTGATCCCAAACAAATAAAGGAGTATCCGAATGGAAGACGAAAAGCTGTTTCAGATTGGCGATGTAGCCAGAATGTTTCATCTAAGTCCGGGAAGTCTGCGGCATTATGAGCAGGCAGGACTGTTAAAGCCGGAATATATTGATGCGCAGACGGGATACCGCTATTATAGTGTGCGCCAGTTTGAAGTGCTGAACACCATTCGTTATTTGCGGGCGCTCGATATGCCGATCCAGCAGATTGAGGACTTTTTAAAGAACCGGGACATTGATGTGATCGAAGATAAGCTGCTTAAGCAGAAGGAGCTGATAGAGAGAAAGCAGAGAGAACTTGCATTGATTGAGCGAAAGATTGACCACCGTTTGCAGCAGCTTCGGGATGCGATGAATTCCGAACTGGATATGATCCAGATGAAAACGCTCCCGGCTTGTCGTATGGATGTGGTAAAGGATTCCCTTAGACCGCAATCGTATCTGGATCTCGAATATGCGATCCGGCGCCTTACCGAAAATCAGGCAGAATCCGTGGTGTTTCTTGGCAAGGTGGGTGTTGGAATTTCGAAGGAAAAGTTGACGAAGCACCAGTTTGAGCAGTACGATTCGGTGTTTCTTGTTCTGGATAAGGAAGATCGTTATGAAGGAAGCATTGAAGAGCGTCCGGAAGAGAAGTGCGTATCCATCCGCTTCTGCGGCAGCCACAAGGAAGCAGGAGAGCGTTACGAAAAACTGATGGAGTACATGGAGAAGGAAAAGCTCACAGCAGCGGATTTTTCAAGGGAAATTACCATGATTGATTATGGAATTACCAATAACACAGACAAGTTTGTTACGGAAATCTGCATCCCCGTGAAAGAATCATGTTGAGTTTCTTGTAGAAATGTGTTATATTAGCGCATGAATTGAATAGGAAGTATGTAGGTGTCGGAGCAATGCGTGGCGATTTTGCCGTATTAGAAATGCGTGTTGGCTCCGGTGAAAAGGGAAACAGGTGCAAATCCTGTACGAACTCGTCACCGTA
>ERZ1034998.1944-NODE-1944-length-11727-cov-4.117289_pt1 | contig 11727 bp, 9 predicted proteins | sample MGYA00520621_ERZ1034998 | MGnify/ENA primary metagenome ERZ1034998 (study PRJEB33766, sample SAMN09781748) | gut metagenome | biome: gut microbiome | host: Homo sapiens | place: Madagascar | study: EMG produced TPA metagenomics assembly of the PRJNA485056 data...
GTATTATGGAATCTGTTCTCAGATATCTTTGTGTTAGACAGGACGCAGAGTAATAAGGAGGGTTTCCTATGAACAAGGTGATTTTGATGGGTCGTTTAACCAGAGATCCAGAAGTTCGATATTCACAGGCTGCAGAGCCTTTAGCAATCGCAAGATATACGCTTGCAGTTGACCGTAGATTCCAGAGAAGAGATAATTCCGGAAATGAACAGACCGCAGATTTTATTTCCTGTGTTGCGTTTGGCAGACAGGGTGAATTTGCAGAGAAGTATCTGAAGCAGGGTACGAAGATTGCGATTTCAGGACGTATTCAGACGGGCAGCTATACAAATAAAGATGGCAACAAAGTTTACACGACCGAAGTTGTTGTCGAGGAGCAGGAGTTTGCAGAGAGCAAGAATGCATCTGGAAACAATGGCGGTGGATATCAGCAGCGGGAAGACAGACCTGCACCGGCAGACGCAAGTGCAGAGGGCTTCATGGATATTCCGACTGGACTTACAGGCAACGATTTACCATTTAAGTAATTTGGAATCCGTGCAATGCGGAAATTAAATGGAGGTAATTAGTAATGGCTTATAATAAGACAGAGAAGAGCGATCGTCCAGACGCTCCTATGAAGAGAAGACCGATTCGTAGAAGAAAAAAGGTCTGTGTATTCTGTGCAGAGAAGAATGCAGTAATCGATTACAAGGATACAAACAAGCTTAAGAGATACATCTCTGAAAGAGGCAAGATTCTTCCTAGAAGAATTACCGGTAACTGTGCAAAGCATCAGCGTGCACTTACAGTTGCAATCAAGAGAGCAAGACACGTAGCTCTTATCCCTTACGTAGTAGAGTAAGACGAAGGTGAAGACTTCAATCGGCCTATGGCAGATTGAAGTCTTTTTTTGCTATAAATATACAGAAATTGATACAATTCAGATACATTTATATGATATGATATTTTTATCAAAATACTGCGAGGATACTGCCGTGAGAAAAAAAGGTATAAAAATAGTGGCAATTGCGATTGGGATGAGTCTTCTGTCAGGATGCAGCGGAAAAAAACAGACGGATGATCTCACGATTACAATTCCGGAATATGAGAAAATGACATACACTACGGAGAAGGTTATGCGGGGCGATATCGAGCCGGAACTTATCCTTCGCCTGGAGGCAAAGGAGTTCCGGTATCAGGAATATCATGCGGATCATGACGAGATGAAGGTGGATCAGGTATATGTGAAACAAGGAGATGCTGTAAAAGCGGGAGATACATTGATCACGTTTCAGTCAGATGATATAGATAAAGAGCGGCAGCAATATGAAAACAGGGTGGAAGAAGATGCATTGCTGATAGACCATTACACACGATTGGATCAGATCAACCAGACAGATGCAAACCTGGAAAGCATCAAAGAGTTGCAGAAAGATCAGGAAATAGCGAGACTTTATATAGATGAGCTTGATGCAAAACTGGAGACATATACGATTAAGGCGGAGGAAGACGGCGTTGTCAGCAGCGTATCCGATATGCTCGAATATGGAACGGTATATGCATATGATCCACTTGTGAAATTATTGTATGGTTCTGACAAATATACGACGACAACGGATGACGATTATGACTTTCAGGTGGGGCAGACATACACGGCAACATTTGGCGTAGGCAGTTACGATATTGTATTATCAGACATAGAAGAAACTGCGACAGATTCCGATGCGGGTGCGAAACGAAAACTAAGCTTTGTTTTGGCAGATTCGACGGGACGTCCGAGTTCAAGTTCCCTCAATCTTGTAATCAAGAAGGATGTCATTAAGGATGTATTATATGTCCCACAGGATGCAATCATGTCTGTGAAGGACGAAACTTATGTGTATCAGGTGGATGACCAGGGATTTCGTCATGGGGTTCCGGTGAAAACCGGAAGTACCGTAAATGGATACACCGTGATTGAAGAGGGCTTGCAGGAAGGTGACAAGGTGGTGGTTTCAAAATGAGAATACAATCAAAGATAAAAAAACAGCTCTGCCTGTGGATGAGTGTGATATGTACATTTTCACTGGCTGCCTGTGGCAAAAAATATGCCGACGCACCAGAACTTCTAGAACCGGTTTCAGGAACAGAATCCTATCGTGAAGTTTCGTATGGAGATGTCGGTTCTATGGAAATTCTGTATGGTTCAATTGTGCCGAAGGAATATCCGGTATTTTGGACTACACAGGTAGAAGTGGCAGATATACTTGTTAATGTGGGAGATTATGTGCAAGAGGGACAGATTGTCGCAATCGCGGATCTGGACGTAGCGAAGAAGACGCAGGCAGATCTGCAGGAAGACCGTGCACTGCTTGTAAGCAAATATGAACTGGAAAGTAAAAAACATGAGCTTGCTATACAGAAGCTTCAATTGAAGCAGGATGGACAAAATCAGCTTGGGGATACCGAGGGCGTGTCACAGACAGAAAAAGAGATTGCAACGGAGCAGGAAAATGCAAATTACGATGCATTGTTATATAAGCATAAACTTGCAAATTATGATGAACAGATACAGGCGCAGCAGGAAGTGATTGACAATGGAACATTGAAGGCGGCAGCGAGTGGATATATTACATATGTCAAACAGTTTCCATATGAAAATCAGGTGACAAGTGCGGAAAATGTGGTTGTCATTGCGGATTATGAAGATACATATATCAGTGTGCAGAATAAAACAATCAAAGATGAAATATTAAAAAAATACGACAAATATTATACAATGCAGGATGGGCAGAAAATAGCACTTCAGGAGTATCCATATAGTGCCCAGGAGAGAATGGCTGCTGAAAATCAGATGAAATATCCGGATCTTCGTATGCAGTATGAAGACATGACAAAACGTGGAAAGGTTGGAACCGTCATTCCAATCTATCTAGTGCGTAACCGGGCGGAAGATGTGTTGTATGTTGGCAAGGATTCCATTTATCAAGACGATAAGGGAACATTTGTGTATGTAAAAAATGGAGAGCAGCGGGAAGCACGATATATTGAAACGGGCGTGGATGATAACATGAATGTGGAGGTTCTTTCCGGACTTTCGGAAGGAGAGAAAGTCTATTATACGACGGACGCTGCCTGGCCGGATCAATATGACGAGTATGTTGTGCAAAAAGCATCGGATTTTGATGCCATGTATTATACAAACCGTTCGGTAGTCGAAGACAGTACCAGAAAATATTATAAATCATCTTATGAAGGAACGGTGCAGGAGGTTTGTGTAAGTGGGGAAAGTACATCCGTTGAGCAGGGGGAGGCTATAGTAAAGATACGTACAGATGAAGGAAGTGCGAAGCTTGCTGAGATGCGATCCAATATGGAAAGTATGAAAGAAAACCGGGAGAAATCGGTACAGGCACATGAAGACCGGATTCGTTTGCTACAGACAGAAAAACAGGGAAATCCACTTGCGACAGGGACAGATGCACAGATGGCGACCGGCACAGATGCAGAGCGGGAGAAAAATCCGAATATGCAGGCAATGCTGGACCTGGATATTCAGATGGAGAATATAGATTTTCAGGTCCAGACACTGGATTATGAGTATCAGGCAAAAAAGGCACAGCAGGATTATGACGAAGTGAGTGAAAACAATAATGGCTCCGGTGTGATATCCATTTGTGCAGAAAATGCTGGCGTGATTTATACGGTATATGTTGAGAATGGAGCCAAGGTAAAAGCCGGTGATAAGCTTTTTGCCATAGATATACCGGCACAGGAGAAACTTGCAATCTATATCAACGACAAGAATACGGTGCCGCTTGGAACGCTTGTTCAGATTCAGGATGCCGGCGAAAAACAGTTGCAGGGAACAATCTGTGGATCGACAGGAACAGCAGAAGGGGCGCCGGAAGGATATTATATAACAACGAAGGGAAATAAAGTATATATTACACAGAGCATCGCATATGACAGTCAGATGTATTATGTCAAATTAGAAGGAAATGCAGATATTGCAGATATACAGGACGTACAGATGTTGTCATATCCAACTGTATCATTGCAGGATGTATATACGATTCCTTCTGATATGATATATACGGAGAAACCAAAACGTGAAAAAGGTGTGGAGAGGTATTATGTGTGGAAAATTGTGGACGGTAATCTGGAAAAACAATACATCGAGATGAAGAGTTTCAGTGCAACACAGGATACTTCCAAATACAAAAAGGGAAGTACAACGGCAGTTATTTTTAATGGATTGAGCGAGGGTGATGTTCTTGCCGGACCAATCGCAGAAGAGGAGTAAGAGATGATTCGATTTGTTTTACGAAAAATACAGAATAAAAAGTGGCTCACAACCTGTCTGCTTTTAGGTCTGATTTTTCTTGTGGCCGCCGTGTCCTGTCAGCCAATGTTTAAAGCCGGGTCACTCAATAAAATGCTGCTCGACAGCTTTCATGATGCAGGAGTGGAGAACAATCAGTATCCGGCTGTGATCGGACGGGTCGGCGCGTATAAGACAGAAAAACACGAAACGGCCGATTCTGTTATGCGTGGAATTGCGGGATATCAGAGCACATGGCAGAAATATCTTGATGATGTAACGCCAATCGAATCGCAGTCTGTCTTGAAACTGGAAGCACAGTCTTGTCAGGGAAGCTACGGGGGAAAAGGAAAATATCTGGCGGTATCGTATATGCCGGAGATTCTGGATCATGCGCAGATACTGACGGGTATGGATTATGCTGCTTATGACGGAGAAGGTTATGCATGTATTATGTCGGAGAGTGTGATGGATGCATGTGGCTATACAGTCGGAGAAACACTGCATTTCCCACAGTTGAAGAATCATAACGATGAGAATCTGGAGTTGTATATTGCAGGCATATTCAAAGAGCGGGAGAGTACAGATCTGTTTTGGTATACAGCACCGAATACGATGGAAGAAGAAATCTTTGTGAGTGAAGATACATTCGATGCAATTGTACAGGATTTCTCATATGAAAAAATTAACTATACAACCAATGTTCTTCTGGATTATACGCGGATTAATCAAAAGAATGTAACAGATGTGCAGTATTATCTGGAACAATTTCATAAGGAAGATGAGAATTTTCAGGACTCCTTCATGAACATCCTTCAACAATATAACACAAATGAGAAATCTGTTAATATTATGTTGTGGGTATTGGAGCTTCCTTTGCTGGGATTGGTGCTTGCATTTATCTATATGGTAACCGGACAAATCGTGGAAGCGGAAACCGGTGAGATTGCGATGATGCGAAGCCGTGGATATCGCAGAATACAGATTGTGGCAGAATATGCACTGCAGGCAGGCATTTTAAGCCTTGCTGCAATGCTGATCGGAATCCCTCTTGGATATGGTTTGTGCATGCTTGCAGCATCCACGACGGATTTCCTTACGTTCCATGTTGGAAATCTGTCTATGTATGGGTTTACGCCGATGATGCTGGTGTATGGATTGCTGGCATCTATAGTTGGAATCATATTTATTTTGATTCCGGTTGTTGTGCATTCCGGAGTGTCGATTGTACAGCAAAAATCAAATAATAAACTGAATACGAAGATGATCTGGGAGAAATATTTCCTGGATATTGTATTGCTTGCAGGATCTTTGTATCTGTTGCATAATTTTAATCAGGAAATTGACAAGATTCGTGCGCGTGCACTGCTTGGTTCGAAGATGGATCCGTTGATTTTCCTGGATTCGGTACTGTTTATTGTGGCAATGGGACTGGTTGTGTTAAGGCTGGTGCATTATCTGGTACAGCTCGTATACCGGATTGGCAGAAAAAAATGGAAACCGGCAGTATATGCATCGTTTCTGCAGATTACACGGAATTTCCGAAAACAGGGATTTATATCTGTTTTTCTCATATTGACGGTAGCACTTGGGTTATTCAATGCAAATGCAGCAAGAACAATCAATCAGAATTATGAGAACCGTATCCGGTATGCGGATGGTTCCGATATACGTCTTCAGGAAAACTGGAAGATGCAGGCGTATTATGTGAATGCAACGGATATTGATTATGAGTATGTGGAGCCGGACCCGGTCAAATATGAAGAGGCGGTGAATCAGGGACTATGCACGAGCATGGCGAAGGTGATTCGCACGAATAATGTTTCTGTGAGTAAGGGAAAAAAGAAAATCGCTGATTGTGAGTTTATGGGAATTCACACAAAGGATTTTGGACAGACTGCATATTTGCAGGAGGAGTTAAATAAAAAAGAACATTGGTACACATACCTGAATGCACTTGCAACACAGGAAAATGGTGTGATATTGTCAAAGAATCTGGCGAATGCCTTGGAGGTAAAGGTTGGGGATCTTGTGAATTGCGATCGATATGGGGATTCTGTAATGAAACAGGAAACTGTGCGCGGAACGATCAGTGGAAAGGTAGTTGCCATCGTAGATGCATGGCCTGGATTTACACAGTATACGTATGAAGATGGGGAGGAAATTGAGCATTACCTGGTTGTGGCAAACTATGCGAAAACCGTTCAGAATTTTAAGATCTCTCCATATGAGATATGGTATAAGCTTGCGGATGGAGTCTCAAGCGGGCAGGTGAAAGCAATGATTGAGAAATCAGATACAACACTTTCATCCTATACTGCATTGGATGAGGATATTTGGGCGATGAAGGAAGCTGCAATGATTCGTATTACAAATGGCATGTTTACACTAAGCTTTATCATAGCGCTTATTTTGTGCATGATTGGATTTCTGATTTACTGGATCTCGTCTATTCGCCAGAGAGAATTGCTATTTGGTGTGTACCGTGCGATGGGACTTTCAGAAAAAGAAGTCAATCGGATGCTTGCGAATGAACATCTGTTTTCAACGGTTCCGTCTATATTGGCCGGAGGACTTTGCGGAGGTGTTGCAACCTATCTGTTTGTACGGTTGTTTGGTGTAATTTATCTGCCACAGAAACATAATTTAAGTATTTATGTATATCTGGATGCCACTGATGTGTTGAAACTGGTGATTGTGCTTGCTGTAATGATTTTGTTGTGCATTTTAATCCTGCGGCGCCTGATACGCAGTCTCAATATTACACAAGCATTGAAATTAGGCGAAGAATAGGTAAGGTGAGGAGGCATCTATGAATATAATACAGGCAAACAATATTATAAGAATGTTTCCGACCGGAGCCGGAGAGTTTTATGCGTTAAAAGGTGTGGATGTTGAGATTCCACAGGGAAAGCTTACAATTCTGAAGGGACGTTCCGGTAGTGGCAAAACAACATTGATGAATATTTTAAGTACGCTGGATGCACCGACAGATGGAAATGTAATATTTGACGGACAGGATTACAGAGATATCACAGAATTGGAGAAAGAACAGCTTCGGAGAAACGAGATTGGATTTGTTTTTCAGGCGGTGGCATTGATTCCGATTATGAATGCATATGAGAATGTTGATTTTGCTATGCGGCTGGCAGAAGCTGATTTATCACCTAACGAGGTTGATGCAAGAATTCGGGAAACGCTTGCGCTCGTAGGTATGGAGGAGCGTATGCTTCATTTGCCCGGGCAAATGTCGGGAGGCGAGCAGCAACGGGTGGCAATTGCCCGTGCAGTTGCACATCGACCGAAGGTTATCTTTGCAGATGAGCCGACCGGTGCCCTGGATACAGAAACCGGCCTTCGGGTTATGAAGCTGTTCCGGGATCTGATTGAAAAAGAAGGTGTCACAATTGTGATGACGACACATGATCCGAATCTGATGGAACTTGGGGACGTAGTATATGAGTTAGAGGACGGTGAGATTATTGACAGACAGATACGAGGATGATACACAAGAGAATATGGAAGAAGCTTTTGATGAAGCGGCAGCTGATTGTGGGCAGGCTCCGTTGATCGTCTGCGATTCTCTCGTAAAAATATATAAGACCAAGGAAGTGGAAGTGCTGGCACTGCAGGGACTGGATCTGACGGTAAAACGTGGAGAACTGATGGCGGTTATCGGAAAAAGCGGCAGTGGAAAAAGCACGCTTATGAATATTATTGGTGGATTGGAAGTTCCGTCGGCAGGGCGGATCGAAGTGGATAATAAAAATCTGTCAGAACTTTCGGAGCGGGAGATGGTGCAGTATCGGAAGAAAAAAATCGGATTTGTGTGGCAGAAGAGTGGCCGAAATCTGTTTCCATATCTGACATCGTTGGAGAATATAGAAGCACCAATGCTCGCCGTTAGCACAACTGCAAAGAAACGAAGAGCACGGGCAGAGGAACTTTTGTCACTTGTCGGAATGGAACATAAGCGGGATTCTTATCCGTCTCAGATGTCAGGTGGAGAACAGCAGAGAATTGCTATTGCAGTTGCACTTGCAAATGAACCGGAAATTCTGCTTGCGGATGAACCGACCGGAGCTGTGGATACGAAGACATCATCTCAGATCCAGGATCTGTTCCGGCAGTTAAACCGTAAACTGGGACTTACGATCATCATTGTGACACATGATATGAAGCTGGCACATAAGGTTGATCGTGTTGTTATGATCTCGGATGGCAAGATCAGCACAGAGAAGATATTGAAACAGCATTACCGTGATATGATTGATGGGATGGAGAATCCGGATATGACAGACGAGACACACGAGGAGTATTCGGTGCTTGATAAGGCACACCGTGTGCAGCTAAGCGATGATATGCTTGCGGCAGCGGGGATTGATACAAATAAGGTGAAAGTGCATATCGAAAATGGACGGGTTGTGATTGAAGCAGAGGAGAAGAAGGAATAAGCGTATTTAAGAGGGACTTTGGAGGCAGGATAAGTGATAAAAATATTGGTAGTAGAGGATGAACGACCGATATCGGATCTGATTCGGATGAATCTGGAAGACGCGGGGTATCAGTGTACTTGTGCGTTGGATGGACTGACTGCAGCGGATATTCTGGAAACGCATACATTTGATTTGGTGCTGCTGGACATCATGCTGCCGAAGGTGGATGGATATGAATTGTTCGAATATATTAAACCAACGGGAACACCGGTTATATTTTTAACTGCAAAGGCAGGATTAAATGACAGGGTGAAGGGGTTGAACTTAGGCGCAGAAGATTATATTGTCAAGCCTTTTGAAATCGTGGAGTTGATGGCACGCATCCAGGTTGTGCTGCGCAGATATCATAAAGATGCAACGAAATTGGTATTTGGAGATATTGTGCTCAACACAGAGAACCGGACTGTCTGCCGGAATGGACAGGAGATCGTTCTGACACCGAAGGAGTTTACATTGTTAGAACTTCTTGTTCGTAATAAAAATATGACATTGTTCCGAGACAAAATCTATGAACTGGTATGGGAAAACGACAGTTACGGGGATACGAGGACATTGGATCTTCATGTACAGCGTCTGCGGAAGAAATTGGGATTGACAGAGAAGTTAAAGACAATATACAAGGTTGGATATCGATTAGAAGATTAAACAGTCAGGGGATATTTGGTGAAGTTTCGATATAAAGTCGTAATGATTAATATTATATTGCTCTCGCTCGGGATTGGTGTCGTGGGCTTTTTTATGATACGCAAAAATTTCCAACTGGCTCTGGATACACAGATAAGGACGGCAATTGAGGAGAATAATCTGCTGCAGTCTGCGATAGAATATCGTCTGCTGGATGTGGTGAATGCAACGCCATCGAAACTGATTTCCCAGATGCGGGATATGAGTGTGGATGTAGCCGGGAAAATGGGCGGAAATAACGAAGGCGTTTTTGTGATATACGATGGAACGGAGGTTGTACATGCCACGAGGGATAAGCTGCTCACCTGTTCGGACGAGCTGTGGAGTACGGCAGTTGTAGGACAGAAGCAATACATATTGGAAAGACAGCAGGGGGGATATTATCTTTTTGTCAGTTCAACGAGCCTTGTCCAGAACAAATCCATGAATATTATCAATGCCAGAGACATTACGGAGACATATCGGATTGTTGAACAACAGCGACAGTATTTTGTGCTTTTGCTGTTTGTTGTCGTGCTGGGGTGTACGGCGGCAATGTTTGTAGCTGCAACACTTCTTACCGGACCGTTGGAGAAATTAAATCAGGCATCGGAGAAGTTTGGCCAGGGGGACTATGAAAGTCGGGTGTACATTAAAAGTCAGGATGAAGTGGGAACCTTGGCGGAGACATATAATCAGATGGCAGATGCCGTCTGTGAACATATGGATGAGCTTCATGGGATGGTTACAAGGCAGGAACAGTTTGTGGCAGATTTTACACATGAGGTGAAGACACCAATGACAACGATCATCGGATATGCGGACATGCTGCGATCCAAAGAACTTGTAAGGGAAAATCAGGTGCTTGCAGCGTCGTATATATTTCATGAAGGGAAAAGACTGGAAGCTATGTCGATGAAGTTGTTTGATTTTATTTATGCAAAACATCGGAAGATAGAATATCAGCCGATTTCGGTTTCGCATCTTATGCGGGAAGTAGCGGAAAGTGTAACACCTATATTAAAGAGAAAAAAACAGAAGCTGGTATGCGAGATAACGGATGCATGGATAAAAGGGGATGAGCAGCTCTTAAAGTCTGTGTTTATCAATATTATTGACAATGCAAGAAAGGCGTCCGAAGACGGAAGCAAGATCCGTTTTGTGGCGGAAAAGATAACGGAGGGTGTTCGGATTTTAGTGCAGGATTTTGGGGTTGGAATTTCAGAGGAACATTTAAAACGCATCTGTGATGAATTCTATATGGTGGACAAATCGCGGTCAAGGCAGGAAGGCGGTGCCGGACTCGGACTTGCACTTGCTGCATCTATTATAGAAAGTCATGGGGAAAAACTGGAGATTGAAAGTACCGTTGGGCATGGTACAACAATGTGGGTGGTATTTCATGAGAAAAATCTTTCGGAACAATAAAATAAGGATATGTCTGTTTTTAATTCTTTGTGCAGTCATTATAAGTACCAGTGTGCTGGTGCCCAAATATCTGCTTGCACGAACACTTTTTGAGCAGATGGATCAGGTTGTGGTAGCACCGGAGGAATATTATGTAGAAGCAGGTGAAATGATGGCACGCAGTGCATCTTCAAATCTGTCATCGGTAGACCGGATCAAGCTCATTGCAGGTACATGGGAAAGTGAAATGCAAAAATGTGAGAATACAGATGGCTTTTTAAACGAAGTCGAGGCGGTTGAACTTGCGAAGGAACAGATGGAATATTATTATCAGGCGGGTGTGTTCCCATATTCCATGCAGATTAAATATGACAATATGTTTTCCTATGCAACGGAACTTTATTGCTATACAGATAGCAGTTTCCATACGTATTCTGCATATCTGTGGAAGATCACATTTACAAAATATGATGACAGTGTGGAATGTGTTACCTATATGACGGAGAGCGGTACGATTCTGCTTCTATGGACGGATGGGGAATATTCGCCGGAAATAACAATGAAGCAATGCTATGATAATCTGGATATGAAAAATGTATTTGGAGATAATCGGTTTTACCAGGTGACAATTGGGGAATACATGCCTGTGACTGCAGTTGAAATATCGTATCCGATGGAGGACGAGCTGACTGGTGAAGCTATAGCAAAATCATTTTCAACAGTAAAACCACTGACTGAGATTGTAAGTGGTGCAGTTGTTCGAGTTAAAACATCAGGGGAATCCATCAAATTTCAGGCGCTGCAATATAAAACAGAGGATGGGGCCGGAATTGTATTTATGCCGTTTGGTACAGGGAACAACACTGCAGAGAATAA